>Ga0302135_10000634_pt1 | contig 21092 bp, 23 predicted proteins | sample CBN3_surface_MG_FD_203119 | JGI IMG/M metagenome (GOLD analysis project Ga0302135, IMG submission 203119) | Marine microbial communities from Western Arctic Ocean, Canada - CBN3_32.1 | ecosystem: Environmental > Aquatic > Marine > Oceanic | place: Canada: Western Arctic Ocean | collected...
CGCGCTGGGCATGTTCCTCTCGCCCCATATCCTGGTCCGCGTCTCCCTGCCGCGACTTGCCGCCGGACTCGGACTGGTCGCGGGATGCGGGCTCTTGATCGCGGGCCTGGGCCAGAGCCTCGCCTTCTTGATCGTCGGCTTCAGCGTCATCTTTGCTGTCACCATCGGGGTCGGCTACGCGCTCGCACTCCAGACCGCGAGCCTCGAGATGCCCGTGCGCCGGAGCCTCGCCATCAGCCTGTCGGTAACCGCGTTCGCCGGCGCCGCGCTGGTCTGGCCGGCTCCGCTCAGCGCGCTGATTGCGAGCCTGGGGCCGTTTACGGTTCTGCTGATCTGCGCCGCCGTGATGGCCGGGACCGGGCTCGTCTGCACCCTCCTCCTTCACCTCTCGGGCGCCAAGGCCCCGGCCGCGAGCGATGCCGAGGCAACCCACCTGCTGCGCGGATTTTTTACCAGGCAACCGCGCATCTTCCTGCTGATCCTGTCCTCGTTCGTCGTCCTCGCGTTGGGTGGGCTGATGGCGCTGAGCCACGCGGCGGGGATCGCGACCGCCTTCGGCATCGCCGCCGAGCGGGCCTGGCTGGGGCCGATGATGACCAGCGTCGGCTATGTCACGGCCTGTATCGTTGCCGGGCCGGTGACCGACTGGCTCTCGGGACGACGCGTGATGGCCGGGCTCGCCGCGGTCATGACGGCCTCGCTGCTGGCACTCTTCCTGTGGCCGTCCGCCGCGCTCAGCCTCGTCGCCCTCGCCTTGATCGGCGGTTCGTTCGGGGCCACCGCCGCAGTCTACCCGGTGGCCATATCAAGCTATTACAGCGTCTCGGAGATGGCGCGAATCTACGGCCGGATCACCCTCGGCTATGGCAGCGCCGGGCTTGTCGCACCGCTCGCGGCGGGCGCGCTCTATGACTGGGAAGGCGGCTATCACTATTCGCTGCTGATTGCGGCCGGGTTCGCCGCCGCCGGCATCATCGCCGGGATCAGCCTGCCGCGCCACGCCGCCAAGGCGGGTTAATACCCACTACGAAGAAAGGAACCCGTCAGACGGTGAAGGATTCGCCGCAGCCGCAGCGGCTGGCTTCGTTCGGGTTGTTGAAGCGAAAGCCCGGCTCGAGCTTGTCCTCGACATAGTCGAGCTCGGTGCCTACCAGGTACATAGTGGCGAGCGGATCGACCAGCACGGTCACGCCCTTATCCTCGATCACCTCGTCGTGGGGCAGGACCTCGTGGACGTAGTCGAGCGTGTACTGCAGGCCAGAGCAGCCCGCGGTCTTGACGCCGATCTTCAGGCCCAGCGGCGGTTTCTCGCCGTCCGCTCGGGTCAGCAGATGGCGCACCCGCTCGGCGGCAGCGTCGGTCAGCGTAATCAGGTTGGGCATCGCAAAAATCCTCGTCTCATTAATAGTCGAAGCCGGTCTCGAGTCGCGCGATCTCGGACATCCGCGAGGGGTCCCACGGCGGATCCCAGACCAGCTCGACCTTGACCCGGCCGACCTCCCCGACACCGGCCACGGCATCGTGAACCCAGCCCGGCATCTCGCCCGCCACGGGGCAGCCCGGCGCGGTCAGGGTCATCTCGACCTGGACGTTCTTCTCGTTATCGATCTTCAGTGCGTAGATCAGGCCGAGTTCGTAAATATTGGTCGGAATCTCGGGGTCGAAAACCGTACGCAGGGCATCGTTCACGGTCTCGCGGAACGGGTCGCGCAACTCGAGCTCGTCGGCGACATCCTCGCCACCGTCATCCCAGCTCGGCACTTCGGGCTCGGGCGCAACAGGGGGCTCGGGCGCAACGGGGCGCTCGGGCGCCTGCGCGGCGGCGATCTCGGCGGGCGAGATGGGCGCGGCAACGCCCGCGCCGTTCGCCGGCTCGGCGGTCTCGGATTTGTCATCAATCGGCTCGGGCGGGGCCGCCACAGGGCGGCGAAACCCGAGCATCTCGGCCAGTCGCTGCATCATTCTGATCGTACCTCCTCTTCGTTCCCGTCGAGCGCTGCAGTCATGGTGTGCCAGGCGAGCGTCGCGCACTTGACCCGCATGGGAAACTCGCGCACGCCCACGAGCACGACCAGCCGCTCCAGATCGGGATCGTCGAGATCGGCGTCGGTTATCTCCGCATCTCCCATCACCAGGTCGTGGAAGCGATCGAACAGGGTCTTGACCTCGGCTTCCATCTTGCCCTTGAGGATCTCGGTCATCATCGAGGCCGACGCCATGGAGATGGCGCAACCCGCGCCCTCGAAGCCAACATCCTCAACCAGGCCGTCCTTCACAGTGAGATAGACATGGACCTTGTCGCCGCATAGCGGGTTGAAGCCATCACAATCGCGGTTGGCATCGGTAGGCCGCGCGAAGTTCCGTGGACTGCGCCCATGATCTAGGATAACCTCTTGATATAACTCACGAAGTTCAGACATCAGCCAAAAATCCTCTTGACCTGCGCGAGCCCCTCGACGAGCGCATCGGCATCGGCCTGGGCGCTGTAAATGCCAAAGGATGCGCGCACCGTACCGGTAATGCCAAAATAATTCATCACGGGCTGGGCGCAATGATGGCCGACCCGCACGGCGACACCCGCCTCGTCAAGGATGGTGCCGACATCGTGGGAATGCACACCGTCCATGACGAAGGAGACAATGCTGGCCCGGTTCTGCGCCTCACCGATCAAGCGCAGGCCCTCGACATCGGCCAGACGGTTAAGGGTGTAGTCGAGCAGCGCGTCCTCGTGGGCAACAAGCGCTGCGCGATCGAAGGCGGAGACGTAATCGACCGCCGCACCAAACCCGATCGAGCCCGCGATATTGGGCGTGCCCGCCTCGAATTTCGTGGGCGGGTCGGCGTAGATGGCCTTCTCGAAGCTGACGGTCTTGATCATGTCGCCGCCACCTTGCCAGGGCGGCATGGCCTCAAGATGGGCGAGCTTCGCATAAAGCGCACCGATCCCGCTCGGCCCGTAAAGCTTGTGGCCGGAGAAGACGTAGAAGTCGACGTCGAGCGCGGCTACGTCGACGGGCAGATGGGGCACCGCCTGGCAGCCGTCGAGCAGCACGGGCACGTCGCGCTCGTGGGCGAGGCGGATGATCTCGTCGACGGGGGTGAACGTACCTAGCGCGTTCGATGCGTGGGTGACGGCCACGAGCTTCGTGCGCGGCCCCAGCAGCTCGGCGTAGGCTGCCAGATCGAACTCACCGCGATCGTTGATCGGCACGACTCGAAGCACGGCCCCGGTGCGCTCGCGCAGCAACTGCCAGGGCACGATGTTGGAATGGTGTTCGAGGGTGGAGAGCACGATCTCGTCGCCCTCGGAGAGAAACGCGGCCCCGTAGCTCGCCGCGACCAGATTGATCGCCTCGGTTGCGCCCCGGGTAAAGACGATCTCGCGCTCGCTGGCGGCGTTGAGGAAGCGGGCAACCTTGCGCCGGGATTCCTCGAACGCCTCGGTGGTCTTTGCGCTCAGCTCGTAAACTCCGCGATGGACGTTGGCGTATTCCTGCTCGTAACAGTGACGCACAGCGTCTATCACGGCGCGGGGCTTCTGGGCGCTGGCCGCGCTGTCGAGGAAGGCGAGCGGCTTGCCATGGCTTTCGTTTGCCAGGATGGGGAAGTCGGCGCGCACCGCTTTGGCATCGAAGACGCGCGCCGCGCCGCCTGCGGGGTCGGTCGCGGTAATGGGGGCCGCCATTTGGCTCATCGCCGCCATCGTCCGCCCCTCAGACCTGCTCACCGGTGCCGAGCCAGTCCGCGACGGCGCGGGTCATGGCGTCGCGCAGGGGCCCGATCTCGACCAAGGCTACGACTTCGTCGAAAAACGCCTCGATCAGCATGTGGCGCGCGCGCTCCTCGTCGATGCCACGGGAGCGGAAGTAAAACAACGCCTCATCGTCGAGCTCACCCACCGTGGCGCCGTGGCTGCATTTCACATCGTCGGCAAAGATTTCAAGCTCGGGCTTGGTATCGATTTCGGCCTTGTCGGAGAGCAACAAGGCGCGGCTCAACTGATGGCCATCGGTCTTTTGCGCGTCGGGGCGAACCACGATCTTGCCCTGGAAGACGCCGTGGGCGGAATCGTCGAGCACACCCTTGAAGAGCTGGCGGCTGGTGCATTCGGGATGGGCATGATCGACGAGGATGGTGGTGTCGGCATGCTGATGGCCGCGCATCAGCGCGCCGCTCGCGATCCGACATTCGCCGCCCGGTCCGTCGAAATCAACCTCGATCTCGTTGCGCGAGAGCGCAGCGCCCGTCGAGAGAAGCACGTTGTCGTAACGGCTCTGCGCTGCCAAGCGCGCCCGGATGGCCGAAAGGTGAAAGCCCTGCGGCCCGTCCGCCTGGATCCGGTAATGGTTCAGCCGCGCCCCTTCGCCGAGGGAAATTTCGGCTAGCGGATTGGTCCAGTAGGCTCCGGCGCCGGCGGCGCCAACATGACTTTCGACCAGCGTCGCCGCTGCACCTGCGCCGGCCACTACGAGTAAGCGGGGATGAAACGCGCTAGCTTGCGAAGCCCCCGAGGCCACGGACACGACATGAACGGGGTCGCTAAGATGCGCGCGGGGAGCAAGGCGAAGCACGCAGCCGTCGCCGGCAAAGGCGGTGTTGACGGAGACCAGCGCGTTGCCGTTGAGCGGCGCGATGCGGCCCAGATAATCTTCGAGCCAGCTCTCGCCCGCGTCCAATGCACCGGCGAGGCTAACCAGCGTCACACCCTCGGGCAACGCGCCCCGATATGAACGGGCCGCGTCGAGCCGCCCATCGACGAAAACGAGCCGGTGGGCCGGCATACCGCCCAGATGATCCACGGCGGGCAACGTGCCTGCGTCTGCCGGCGCGCCCACGGGAGCGAACCCCGCCTCGGCAAGGGAAGCCAGGCTGGTGTATTTCCATTCCTCGACCCGCGCGCTGGGCAGGCCGTGCTTGCGCAGGCGCGCCGCCGCATCGTCGCGAAGTGCCGCCAGCCAGGGCTGAGCGGCACCGGGCAGGCCGCCGCTTACCGCACCGAACTGCTCGACGTAAGGAAACTCAAAGCTGCGGCGCGCGCTCACGGGGCTGTCCTTAGTTGCATTGGGCTCTGTTGCATCCGGGCCTACGCCGCGTCAGCCTCGCCGAATTCGGCGTAGCCTTTCTCTTCCAGTTCGTGGGCGAGTTCCTTGCCGCCGGAACGGGCAATCTTGCCGTGCGCCAGGACATGGACGTGATCGGGCACGATGTAGTTGAGCAGGCGCTGGTAATGAGTGATGATGATTGTCGAGCGCTCAGGCGAGCGCAGACGATTGACGCCCTCGGCCGCCACTTTGAGAGCGTCGATATCAAGGCCGGAATCGGTTTCGTCGAGGACCGCGAGCTTGGGTTCGAGAAGCGCCATCTGCAGCACCTCGTTGCGCTTTTTCTCGCCGCCGGACGCGCCGACGTTGAACGGGCGCCTGAGCATCTCTTCACCGATCCCGAGCTCGGCACGCTTCTCCCGCATCAGCTTGAGAAATTGCATGGCATCAAGTTCGGGCTCGCCGCGATGGCGGCGCACCGAATTGAGGCTTTCCTTGAGGAAGGTCTGGGTGCCGACACCGGGAATTTCGACGGGATACTGGAAGGCGAGGAAGATGCCCTCGCGGGCGCGAACCTCGGGCTCCATATCGAGCAGATCCTTGCCCATGAAGGTGACACGGCCCTCGGTCACCTCGTAGCCGCCGCGGCCCGAGAGGATGTAGGAGAGCGTACTCTTGCCCGACCCGTTCGGCCCCATGATGGCGTGAACCTCGCCCGCCTTCACCTCAAGGTCGATGCCCTTGAGGATTTCCTTGCCATCGACGGCGACATGCAAATTTTCAATCGAGAGCATTCGTTCGCCCTTCCAATTCATACTTCAATAACAAAAAATTACCCGACGCTGCCTTCAAGACTGAGGCCGACCAGCTTTTGCGCCTCGACGGCGAATTCCATGGGCAACACCTGAAGCACTTCGCGGCAGAAACCGTTGACGATAAGCGCGATGGCTTCTTCCTCGCCCAGGCCGCGCTGGCGGCAGTAAAACAGCAGGTCCTCGTCGATCTTGGACGTCGTGGCCTCGTGTTCGACCCGGGCGCGGCGGTTACGCGATTCGATGTAGGGCACGGTGTGGGCCCCGCACTGCTCGCCCAGCAGGAGGCCGTCGCACTGGGTGTAATTCCGCGCGCCCTCGGCCCTGGGCATGATCTTGACCAGCCCGCGATAGGTATTGTTGGAGCGCCCGGCGGAGACGCTTTTCGAGATGATCCGCGAGCGGGTGTTCTTGCCGATATGGATCATCTTGGTGCCTGTATCGGCCTGCTGCCGGTTGTTGGTGATGGCGACCGAGTAAAACTCGCCAACCGAGTTCTCACCCTGCAAGATGCAGCTCGGGTATTTCCAGGTGATCGCCGAGCCGGTCTCGACCTGGGTCCAGGAAATCTTCGAATTGCGCCCGCGGCAGACGCCGCGCTTGGTCACGAAGTTGTAAATGCCACCGACGCCGTTCTCGTCGCCGGGATACCAGTTCTGGACCGTCGAATACTTGATCTCGGCATCGTCGAGCGCGACCAGCTCGACCACCGCCGCGTGAAGTTGGTTTTCGTCGCGCATGGGCGCAGTGCAGCCTTCGAGATAGCTCACGTAGCTGCCCTCGTCGGCGACGATCAGGGTGCGCTCGAACTGGCCGGTCTGCGACGCGTTGATGCGGAAATAAGTCGACAGCTCCATCGGGCAGCGTACGCCTTTGGGCACGTAGACGAAGGTGCCGTCGGAATAGACCGCTGAATTGAGCGTGGCGTAGAAGTTGTCGGAATAGGGCACCACGGTGCCGAGATATTTGCGCACGAGCTCGGGATGCTCCTGCACCGCCTCTGAAATCGAACAGAAGATGACGCCAGCCTCGGAGAGCTTATCCTTGAAGGTCGTGGCGACGGAAACGCTGTCGAATACGGCGTCGACCGCGACACCCGCCAGCATTTTTTGCTCGCTGAGAGGAATTCCGAGCTTTTCGTAGGCGCGCAGGAGCTCGGGATCGACCTCGTCGAGGCTTTTGGGTCCGTCGTCCTGGCTCTTGGGCGCGGAGTAATAATAGGAATCCTGGTAGTCGATCTTGGGATAGCTGAGCTTCGCCCAGCCGGGCTCTTCGTCGCCTAGGGTCAGCCAAAGGCCAAACGCCTTCAGGCGCCATTCGAGCAGCCATTCGGGCTCTTTCTTCCGGGCCGAAATGTAGCGAACGGTGTCTTCGCTCAGGCCTTTTTCCGGGCGAACGTCGTCGACCTCGGTGACGAAGCCGTATTTGTACTTCTCAGCCTCTAGGCCGCTGACGGTCTCGACGGTTTCCTGAGTGGGCGGCATGGCTACCCCGTCGCTTCCATCTGTGTCGAGCCTTGCGCCTCACCGGAGACGGGCAGCTCGAAGGAAGGAAAACAGATCATCTGGCCGAGGCTGACGTCGGCCAGCGCGCGCACGATGGCCTCGCTGACGTTTCGCCACGGGGCGCGAACGGGGCAGCAATTTTCGATCCCGCAGACTCCCTCGGAGCCGTCGATACAATCGACCAGAGTGACCGGGCCGTCGATCGCGCAGATGATCTCGGCCAAGGTGATCTGGTCGGGCACACGCTCCATGCTGTAGCCGCCCTTGGCTCCCCGGTGGGAGACCAGAATGCCGACATGGGCGAATTGCTTGAGCAGCTTGCTGACCGCGGGCTGGGGCAACTGGGTGCTCGCCGCAATTTCACCAGCGGTGACATGCCGCTCGGGCTGGCGCGCGAGTTGGCTGAGCACGACAAGGCCGTAATCGGCCATTCGGCTGACTCTGATCATCTGCCTGTCCCCACAGAACACGGGCCCCAAAGAGCACTGGATTAGTACGGTTTATGTGTTGCATTGGTGCGGAGCTGTCAAGTCTTTCAGAAGAAAAAGAATTTTTCATAATTCCCGACATCGCGCCGATTGGTTGTGCATCGCCATTCGGGCTGTCGCGGTTCCCTTTACAAATGGAACCGTTTTAGGGTTTTATCGCTCCCAGCAGCGGACCTGAAGATCCGCGAATTTCGATCACCCCTGCGCTCAGTCGCCGTACGGGCTGGCGCGGGCGCGCTGTTAATTGATGGGGCCTGCCGCCCAAAGCCAACCCCGGCCCCGCGGCGGGCCGCCCTTGTTTCAACATGGACCGCGGCCGCGGCCCTGAGAGATTCCAAGTGACCCCGAATCGCTCTAGTATGGCGTCTCACCCCCGGACAGAGATCGTCATACAGGGATACTGGCAAACAAATGAAAATCACCGGCCTGCGCACAACTTGCGTCGAATTGCCGATCGTCGCCCCGATCCGCACGGCGATTCACGACATCCGCTCGGTCGGTGCGGTGCTGGTGTTTCTCGACACCGACGAGGACGCGACGGGCGAGAGCTATCTGTTCTCGTTGAGCGGGCAGCGCCTCGGCATCCTGCGCGACATGGTCGAGAGCTTCGCGCCGCTGGTGGTGGGCGAGGATCCGCGCGATCCAGAACCGCTGTGGGACAAGCTGTGGCGCGACATCAATTTTTTCGGCCATAAGGGGATCACGCTGTTCGGCATCTCGGCCATCGACACCGCCTGCTGGGACGCGGCGGGCAAGGCCGCGGGGCGGCCCGTCGTCGACCGGCTGGGCCAGGTGCGCGAACGGGTGCCGGTCTACGCCAGCGGCGGGCTATGGCTCGACGCCGAACCCGCCGCCCTGGCCGAGGAAGCCAAGGGGTTCGTCGCCGCGGGCTTTCGAGCGATGAAGATGCGGATTGGGCGGAGAGCCGAGGACGAGGACGTCGCCCGGGTGGCGGCGGTGCGCGCGGCGATCGGCCCGGACATCGAATTGATGGTCGACGCCAACCAGGGCCTGGACCGAGACCGCGCGATCGCGCTGGGCCGCCGGCTCGAGCCGCTGGGCATCGCCTGGTTCGAGGAGCCGGTTCCGACCTACGATTACGAAGCTTCGGCCGCGGTGGCGACGGCGCTCGACGTGCCCGTGGCAAGCGGCGAGATGGAATACACGCGTTACGGCTTTCGCGACCTGATCGGCGCCAAGGCGGCGCAAATCCTGATGCCCGACCTGCAGCGGGTCGGCGGGGTGAGCGAACTTTTGCGCGTCGCCCAGATGGGCCAAGCGGAGGGCCTGCCGGTCTCGCCCCATTTGTTCATGGAATACAGCCTGATGCTGCTCGGCGCCCTGCCCAACGCCACCTATCTCGAACATATGCCCTGGTTTTCACCGTTGTTCCGCGAATCGATCACGATCGAGGACGGCACCATCGAGGTGCCGCGCCGGCCGGGGCTGGGATTTACCTTCGACCCCGCGGCAATCGCGCGCTATCGTCTGGGGGGGGCATGAGAATCACCGGTTTTTCCACAGAAGTCCTCGAACTACCCTACTCCCACGGCGGCCCCCCGGTTATGTGCGGGGGCCAGGAATGGGCCGGCCTTACCACCCTGCTGGTCAGGATCGACACGGACGACGGGCTGACCGGGTGGGGCGAGGCCTACGGCTACAACGCAACGCCCGCGACCAAGGTGGTGCTGGATTCGCTGATTTCCGGGCAGGTGGTAGGGCGCGATCCGACGGACATCGATGTGCTGATGACCGACCTGCAGCGCTCCTTACACCTGTTCGGCCGCTACGGCATCACCATGTTCGCGCTTTCGGGCGTGGACATCGCGCTGTGGGACCTGGCGGGAAAGCGCGCCAAAATGCCCTTGGTTCGGCTACTGGGCGGCGCCCAGCACGATACCCTGCCAGTCTATGCCAGCGTGTTTGCCTGCGGTGACCGCGAGACAGCCGCCGAGCTTGCGAAGGCCGCCCTCGATGAAGGCTATCCGCAGATCAAGCTGCACGAGCGCGATCCCGATGTCGTCGGCGCAGTGCGCGACGCGATCGGGCGAAGCGTGCCGCTGATGATGGACACCAACTGCGCCTGGCGTGTGGGCGAGGCGCTGGAGCTTGCCCACGCGCTCAACGCGTACGACCTGCATTGGCTGGAAGAGCCGCTCTGGCCACCCGAGGACTACCGCCAGCTCGCGCGCTTTCGCTGGAGCACCGGGCTGCCCGTGGCGGCGGGCGAGAACGCCTGCACGGGCGTCGACTTCGAAATGATGACGGAATTGGGCGCGGTGAACTACGCCCAGCCCAGCGTGACCAAGGTGGGCGGCATCTCGGAGTTCCGCAAGGCCTCGGTGGCGGCGCGCGAGCACAGTATCGCGCTGGCCCCCCACTCGCCCTATTTCGGCCCCGGGCTGCTCGCAACCCTGCACCTGATCGCGGTGAGCCCGGGCATCGACATCCATGTGGAGCGGCTGTTCTGCAAATTGGGCGCGGATCTCTACGGCGGCGCGCTCGACCCCGTGGACGGAGAAATCACCCTGCCCGACGGACCGGGGCTGGGACTCGACCCCGACCTTGACGTCATCGAGAAGTACCGGGTTACGCCGTCGCACGGCAAGCAGCTGCAGTAGACCCCGTCCGGACAGAAACACTCGCGCCATGACCACCGCTTTCATCGGGCTCGGCAATATGGGCGCACCGATGGCGCTCAACCTGATCAAGGCGGGTCACACCCTCATGGTCTACGACCTCGACGAAGCGCGCGCGGCCTCCCACCGGGCGGCGGGCGCGGCGTTCGCGGCCAGCCCGCGCGAGGCGGCCGAAGGGGTGGAGGTGGTCATCACCTCCCTGGCCCGGCCCGCCGCAGGTCGAGGCCGCGGCCCACGGCGCCGAAGGGCTGCTCGCGGTCCTACGGGCGGGCGCGACCTGGATCGACACCACGACGACGGGGCGCAAGCAGACCTTCGCGCTGGCCAGTGAAGCGGAAGGAGTGGGTGCGGCGCTGCTCGACGCCCCGGTGACAGGCGCGGTGGACGGCGCGCGGCGCGCTCAGCTCACGCTCTTCGTGGGCGGCGAAGGTGCTCGCATCGGAGCGAGCCGCGCCATGCTCAAAGCCATGGGCCGGGTGATCCATTGCGGCCCTCTGGGCACCGGGCTGGTCGTCAAGGTGGTGACCAACATGCTGTGGTTCATCCACGCCGCCGCGCTCGGCGAAGGGCTGGTATTGGGGGTCAAGGGCGGGGTTGCGACGGAGACCCTGTGGGAAGCGATCAAATCTAGCGTCGGCGACAGCTTCGTTGCCCGTCACGACGCGCCCTCGATCTTTGCCGGGCATTACGGACCCGTCCTTTTCCCTTGACCTCTGCCTCAAGGACCTCGGGCTGATCGCGGCCCTGGCCGACGATCTCGAGGTACCCGTGGAGCCCGCCGTGCTCGCGCGCGCCCCATTCGGGGCGGCGAAAGAAATTTAGGGCGGCGCGGCGGGTGAGTTGCGCGTGGTGCGCCGCCTGGGGGACGAGACGGGGACCCGCTTGCGTATGGCAGGCGACTGGACGCCGCCCTGGGAGCAGTGATGAACTTTAAATATGCGCTCAGGCGCCGCGCAGGCTCACGCCTGGGCTTTAAGTTGGGACCGGCCGTCCTTAAGTTGGGACCGGCCGTCCTTGGCCGACCCCAGCCCTGCCGCGGCCCGCGAATCTAATTAGATGGCCGCGTCTGCGGCCTGCGCGGGCTAAAGCGCTCAAGCGCCGCGCAGGGGCTCGCTTTTTTAGCCCCGGCGTCTTACAACACAATCTTCACCTAACCTTGGGGGAAGCTTCATGATTCCGCGCTACACCCGCCCCGAAATGGCTCGCATCTGGGAGCCGGAAAACCGCTTCGCGATCTGGTACGAGATCGAGGCTCTGGCCTGCGAAGCCCAGGCCGAACTCGGCGTCATCCCGAAGCGCGCCGCGCGGGCGGTTCGCAAGGCGGGCAAGTCGAAAATGAAGCGGATCACCGACGCGGCCAAGATCGACGCTATCGAGCGGGTCACGCGCCACGACGTGATCGCGTTCCTGACCAACCTCGCGAAAGCGGTCGGGCCGGAGGCGCGCTTCGTCCACCAGGGCATGACCTCATCGGACGTGACCGACACTTGCCTCTCGGTGCAGATGGTCCAGGCCGCCAACCTGCTGCTCGCCGATATCGACGCGCTGCTCGCCGCCCTTGAGCGGCGCGCCTTCGAGCACAAGCGCACGCTCTGCGTCGGGCGCTCCCACGGCATCCACGCCGAGCCGACCAGCTTCGGGCTCAAGCTCGCGGGATTTTACGCCGAATTTGCGCGCAACCGAACGCGGCTGGTGGCCGCGCGCACCGATATCGGCAGTTGCGCGATCTCGGGCCCGGTGGGCAATTTCTCGTCGATCGACCCGAAGGTGGAAGCGTTCGTCGCCGAGCGCCTGGGGCTGGCCATCGAGCCGGTCTCGACCCAGGTGATCCCGCGCGACCGGCACGCGGCGTTCTTCGCAACGCTGGGCGTGATCGCGAGCTCGCTCGAGCGCCTTGCCGTGGAGATCCGCCACCTACAGCGCTCGGAAGTGCGCGAGGCGGAGGAGTATTTCGCGCCCGGCCAGAAGGGCAGCTCGGCGATGCCCCACAAGCGCAACCCGATCCTGACCGAGAACATCACGGGCCTCGCGCGCACGGTGCGCGCCGCGGTGGTGCCCGCGATGGAAAACGTCGTCCTGTGGCACGAGCGCGATATCTCGCACTCCTCGGTGGAGCGCATGATCGGCCCCGATGCGACAGTAACGCTGGATTTCGCCCTGGTCCGCATGACCGGTGTGATCGCCAAGCTGGTGGTTTACCCCGAGCGCATGCGCGCCAATCTCGAAGCGCAAGGGGGCCTGGTCTTTTCCCAGCGCGTACTGCTCGCGCTCACTCAGGCGGGGATGAGCCGCGAGGCGGCCTACGCCGCGGTGCAGCGCAACGCCATGGCGGCGTGGCGCAAGGGCGACGATTTTCGCGCCCGGCTCGAGGCCGACACGGAGGTTGCCCGGGCGCTTAAGCCCGCCGCGTTCGACGCCATGTTCGATCCTGACGCCGCGCTGGGCCACGTCGATACGATTTTCAAGCGGGTGTTCGGACGTGTGCGGGCCAAGCCCGCCAAGGCGAAGCGCCGGAAACGCTAAAGCGGCGGCGCCCTACTGGGCGAGAATCTGGGTGCGGGCCTCGCCCATCAGGCGGTCCATCTCGCGCCGGATACGGTATTCGTCCATATCGAGATTGTGCGCCTTGCAGTCGGCCAGCACCTTCTCGACCACGTCGGAATCGCCCGGTCGCTCAAAATCAGATTCGACGACGGTGCGCGCATAGGCCGCAGCCTCGTCGCCCGTGATGCCGAACTGCTCGGCCAGCCACAGACCCAGAAGCTTATTGCGGCGCGCGGTGGCCTTGAACTCAAGCTCCGCATCGTGCTTCCACTTGCCTTCTGCGCCCTTTTTGCGGTCTTCGAACGTGGTCATCGACTTGCGGTCTCCCTCGACGGCTTGACGGACAGCTATTGTGCCAGAGGCGGCGCGCCCGGTCTAACCCAACGCCCGCCTGATTCCAATAGCAATTTAATGCTGTACGGGCATGATACAAGCCCGACCTGAGAAGAGACCATGTGCACCCTGATCCTGCTCCGCCGTGCGGGCCACGCCTGGCCCCTGATCCTCGCCGCTAACCGCGACGAAATGACCGCGCGCCAGTGGCTCCCACCCGCACGCCACTGGCCGGAGCGCGCCGACGTGGTGGCGGGCTTGGACCAGGAGGCGGGCGGCACCTGGCTGGGCGTTAACGACGCCGGCGTCGTCGCCGGCGTGCTCAACCGGCCCGGCCCGCTGGGTCCCGACCCGGCCAAGCGCTCGCGCGGCGAGCTGGTGCTCGAAGCGCTCGACCATGGCGACGCGGACCGCGCGGCGGCCGCGCTGGACGCGCTCGACCCTGCCAGCTACCGGCCCTTCAATCTAGTCATCGCGGACAACCGCGACGCCTTCTGGCTCAAGAACACCGGCACCGAGCCGATCGCCGTGGCCCCGGTGCCCGAAGGCCTCTCGATGATTACTGCGTTCGATCTCAACGACGCCGCCAGCCCGCGGATTGCGCGCTTCCGTGCGCGCTTCGATGCCGCACCCGCGCCCGATCCTGCAAGCGGCGAGTGTAGCGCCTGGCAGGCGCTGCTGGGAGCGCGCGACGCAGGCTCCGGCGAGGGCGAGGAAGGGGCCATGCGGATCGAGGCCCAAAACGGCTTCGGCACCCTGTCGTCTTCGCTGGTCGGACTCGACGACGCGGGCGGGCGGGTTTACCTATTTTCCGAGAGCGCGCCGGGCGACGGGCCGTGGCGGCCGGTCGACTAAGGCCGCGGCGGATGATTTTACGTATGATTGTACTGGCGGGGTGATTCCGTTATCTATTGGCCTCGCATCGATCGCGCGGACGACCAAGAGGCCGTCGGTAGCGCTGATGCTCCGCTCCGGAGGCTGACGATGTCCCGCCGCAAACGTATCTACGAGGGCAAGGGGAAAGTCCTGTTCGAAGGTCCTGAGCCTGGCACCATCGTGCAGTACTTCAAGGACGAGATCAGCCCCGGGCGCAATCGCAAGCAGGGCACGATCACGGGCAAGGGCGTGATCAACAACCGGATCTCGGAATACCTGATGACCCGGCTCAGCGAGGTCGGCGTGCAGACCCACTTCGTGCGCCGGCTGAACATGCGCGAACAGCTGGTCCGCGAGGTCGAGATCATCCCGCTGGAGATCCACGTCCACAACGTCGCCACCGGCGCCTTCGCGGCGCGCCTGGGCCTGCGCGAGGGCGATCCTCTGCCCCGCTCGATCGTGGAATATCACTTCAAGTCGGACGAGCTCGATGATCCGCTGGTCACCGAGGAGCACATCACCGCGTTCGGCTGGGCGACGCCCCCGGAGCTCGACGAAATTCTTTCGATCACGCTTCGGATCAACGATTTCCTGACCGGCCTGTTCCTCGGCACCGGCATCCGCCTGATCGAATTCGAGCTCGAATACGGCCGGCTGTGGAACGAGAACGACGAGATGCGTATCATGCTCGCCGACGAAATCAGCCCCGATTCCTGCCGCTTGTGGGACTCGAAGACGAACGAGAAGCTCGACATGGACCGGTTCACCCTGGAGCTGGGCAGCCCGGAAGAAGGCTACCAGGAAGTGGCACGCCGCCTCGGCATCCTGCCCGAAAGCGGGCCGCGCGACCTGCAGGGCCCGGAAGCAATGCAGTAGGAGCTGAGGCAGGCGATGAAGGCGCGCGTACATATCACGCTGAGAGACGGCGTGCTCGACCCCCAAGGCAAGACCATCGCCCAGGCGCTGGGTTCGCTCGGCTTTAGCGGCGTCAACGACGTCCGCCAGGGCAAGTTTATCGAACTCGACATCGAGGCCGCATCAGCGGCCGCGGCGCGGGCCGAGGTCGAGCGCATGTGCAGCCAGCTGCTCGCCAACACCGTGATCGAAAACTACCAGATAGAGATCGAGTCCTGAGGCCCGCTTCGGCCCGACCGACCGCTTGCCCGGAGCCTTCCCGCCCATGAAAGCCGGCGTTATCGTCTTTCCCGGATCAAACTGCGACCGCGATGTGCAGGTCGCACTGGCCCGGAGTCTGGGCCGTGAACCCGAGATGATTTGGCACCGCGAGGCGGAACTGCCCAAGCTCGACCTGATCGTCGTGCCGGGCGGCTTTTCCTACGGCGACTACCTGCGTTGCGGCGCCATGGCGGCCCATTCGCCGGTGATGCGCGAGGTCGTGGCGCGTGCCCGCGCGGGCACGCGCGTGCTTGCGATCTGCAACGGCTTTCAGGTCGTGACCGAGGCGGGTCTGTTGCCCGGCGTGCTGATGACCAACGCGTCGCTCAGCTTCATCTGCCGCGACGTGGACTTGCGCGTCGAAAACGCGGGCTCGGCGTTTACCAGCCGCTACGCGACCGGCCAGGTAGTGCGCATGCCCATCGCGCATCATGGCGGCAACTATTTCACCGACGACGACACGCTGGCGCGGATCGAGGGCGGCGGCCAGGTGGCGTTTCGCTATTGCGCGCCGGACGGGACTTTACGCGAGGACGCCAACCCCAACGGCTCGTGCAACGCCATCGCGGGCATCTTCAACGAGGCGCGCACGGTGCTCGGCATGATGCCCCACCCCGAACGCCTCGCGGACCCCGCGCTGGGCGGCACGGACGGGCGAGCCATGTTCGACGGGCTGGTGGAGGCGCTGTCGTGAACGAGCAGGCTATTACGCCCGAGATTGTCAAGAGCCACGGCCTCACGCCCGAGGAATACCAGACGGTGATCGAGATCATGGGCCGGGAACCCAACCTGACCGAGCTTGGCATTTTCTCGGTGATGTGGAGCGAGCATTGCTCGTACAAATCCTCGAAAAAGTGGCTGCGCCGGCTGCCCACGACGGGCCCGCGCGTGATCCACGGCCCGGGCGAGAACGCCGGCGCGGTCGATATCGGCGACGGCCAGGCGGCGATCTTCAAGATGGAAAGCCACAACCATCCGTCGTTTATCGAGCCCTACCAGGGTGCGGCGACCGGGGTCGGCGGCATCTTGCGCGACGTCTTCACCATGGGCGCGCGCCCGATTGCGAATATGAACGCGCTGCGCTTCGGCGCCCCGGAGGATGCGAAGACGCGCCATCTGGTGAGCGGCGTGGTGGCGGGCATCGGCGGCTACGGCAACTGCGTCGGCGTGCCGACCGTGGGCGGGGAATGCACGTTTCATGCCTCGTACAACGGCAACAACCTGGTCAACGCCATGACCGTGGGGCTGGTCGAGACGAACAAGATTTTTCTCTCGTCGGCGAGCGGCATCGGCAATTTGGTGGTCTATGTCGGCTCGAAGACGGGGCGCGACGGGATCCACGGCGCGACCATGGCGTCGGCAGAATTCGACGAGGATTCCGAGGCCAAGAGGCCCACGGTGCAGGTCGGCGACCCGTTCACGGAAAAGTTGCTGATCGAGGCCTGCCTGAAGCTGATGGAAACGGACGTGATCATCGCGATCCAGGACATGGGCGCGGCCGGGCTGACCTCGTCAAGCTTCGAGATGGCCTCGAAGGGCGGCACCGGGATCGAGATGGACCTCTCCGCCGTGCCGGTGCGCGAAACCGGCATGACGCCTTACGAAATCATGCTCTCGGAAAGCCAGGAACGGATGCTGATGGTGATCGCGCCCGAGCGCGAGGCCGAGGCGCGCGCGGTGTTCGAGAAATGGGAGCTCGATTTTTCGGTCGTGGGAACGGTGACCGATACGGGGAGGATGCGGCTCGTGATGAACGGCGAGACGGCGGCCGACCTGCCGATCGCGCCGCTCGTGGCCGCGGCCCCAGAGCTTGACCGGCCGCACGAGCCCCCGCCTCCGCCCGCGGCGTTCGATGAGGCGACGCTCAACGCGCCGGACAGCGTGATGGCCGCGCTCACGACCCTCATGGCGAGCCCCGATCTGTGCTCAAAGCGCTGGATCTGGGAGCAGTACGACCACATGGTGATGGCTGATACGGTGCAGCGCCCGGGCGGCGACGCGGCGGTGGTGCGCATCCACGGCACGAATAAGGGCCTCGCGATCACGACCGACTGCACGCCGCGCTATTGCACCGCCGATCCGGAAACCGGCGGCGCCCAGGCGGTGGCGGAAACCTGGCGCAACCTGACGGCGACCGGGGCGGCACCGCTGGCGATCACCGACTGCCTCAATTTCGGCAACCCGGAGCGTGCGGAAGTGATGGGCCAGTTCGTCGGCTGCATCGAAGGCATACGCAAGGCCTGCGAGGCGCTCGACTATCCGGTCGTCTCGGGCAACGTGTCGTTCTACAACGAGACCAACGGGCGCGCCGTGCAGCCGACCCCGGGGATTGGCGGGATCGGCCTGATCGACGACATCGCGGGCATGGCGAGCCCGGCGTTCAAGCGCGCAGGCGAAGCCCTGCTGCTGATCGGCGAGAGCGCCGGGCATCTAGGCGCCTCGCTTTACCTGCGCGAGATCGAGGGCCGGGAGGCCGGCGCGCCGCCGCCCGTTGACCTCGCCATGGAGCGGCGGAACGGGGATTTCGTGCGCACACTCATTGCCGATGCGCGCGTGACCGCATGCCATGACGTTTCCGACGGCGGCCTACTGGTCGCGGTGGCGGAGATGGCGCTGGCGACATTAAACGGCGACGAGCCGATCGGCGCCGAGGTGAGCCTGCCCGAGAACGGCCTGGCGCCCCATTGCTGGCTGTTCGGTGAAGACCAGGGGCGTTACCTGGTAACCGCGCGGATGGACGACGTGGAAGCGATTTTGGCGGACGCAGAAGCCGCGGGCGTCGCGGCCTTGCGGATCGGCACCACGGGGGATGCCTCGTTGACTCTGACGGGCGCTGATACCATATCGTTAGCCGAACTGGGTGCGGCGCATGACGGCTGGCTGTCCAGCTATATGGCCGGGGCTTAAGCGGTGCACAACGAAGGAGACGATGCTGATGGCGATGGACGCCGGTGAAATCGAACGGCTGATCCGCGACGCGATCCCGGACGCGGACATCGTGATCGAGGATTTGCGCGGCGACGGCGATCATTACGCCGCACGCGTTGTCTCCCCCGCATTCAAGGGCAAGAACCGGGTGCAGCAGCACCAGATGGTCTATTCGGCCCTCCAGGGCAACATGGGCAACGCGCTGCACGCCTTGGCGTTGCATACCGGCGTGCCCGAAGACGCTAATTGACCCCCAACACGGACGGAACAACAGAATGACCATCCCAACCGACAACCCGGCCCTCGAGCAGATCAAGCAGCAAATCGGCGAGAACGATGTGGTGCTCTTCATGAAGGGTACACCGGTGTTTCCGCAATGCGGCTTTTCCGCTGCCATCGTCCAGGCGCTGGGCGTCATGGGCGTGAAATTCAAGGGCATCGACGTGCTCGCGGACCCGGGTTTGCGCGAGGGCATCAAGCAGTTCAGCAACTGGCCGACGGTGCCCCAGCTTTACGTCAAGGGCGAGTTCGTAGGCGGCTGCGATATCGTGCGCGAGATGTACGAGACCGGCGAGCTTGAAACGTTCTTCACCGAGAAGGCGGTCGAGCGCGCCGAAGCCTGAGTATGGCGGAACTTTCGCCGGAAACGATCACGGGCTATCACGCGCATATCTATTATGACGAGGCGAGCCGGGAATTCGCGGCCGGTTTACGTGACCGTATCGGCGAGCTGTTCGAGGTGCACCTTGGGCGCATGCACGACGTGCCCGTCGGCCCCCACCCCAGCTCGATGTATCAGATTGCCTTCGCGCCCGATCAATACGCCGCCTTCACCCCGTGGCTTATGCTCAACCGGGGCGGATTGATGGTATTCCTGCATCCCGAGACGGGCGACGAGTTGGCCAACCATACGGACCACGCGACCTGGATGGGCGCGATCCTGGAGCTGGATACCAGCGTGCTGGAGCACGATCCGGACGACTGAGGTGCGGTCGGGCCGGAAATCTTAACGATTTCTGGGCTGTGCGAGCCTTGGCCCGGTCGGCGGATATCAGGCACACGCTTTCACGTGTCGGTCTTAGTCAACCCTCCGTTCACAAAGGCCCCAGAATCGGCTGCGGAGCGACCGCCAGCGCGTCGCGTCGGGTCGCGCTATGTTTCTTCCTCTGTTATGCTGCCCCGAATGATCGCACGGTTTATCCTCGCACTCGGCGCCTGCGCAGGTCACGTCGTTACGACGAACAATACCGTCGAGGTGACCGGCGACAGCGACGGGCCGTATCGCTTGCAATTCGCAGTATGGCGTCGTCGACAGCTATGGTGGTTTGCAGGCGGCGCTTGCGACCCGCGCTAACGAGCTCTGCCCCCGATGGTTGGCTCAAGACCCGCGAGATCGCCGAAGATTGTGGAATTCTTGCACCCCTTTATATCTGGGATATCGGCTGTATCAAACCCGGCGATTAACCGTCGCCAGCTCGTCGTGGTACTGGAGAACATGAGATTAGACTGAATTTTTCTTTGCTATTCCGAGAGCAAGAATAGCCGCGTGTCCGAGGGACGCGGCTATCTTTTCTCACTTTGCGCGGTGATTTCGAGTAAGACTCGATGACGAGGTGGGGTTTCGCCTCGATCAGCGAGGGAGCGAGCCATGCTGTATTTTGATACGCTCGAAACCACGGCCTTTTGGCAACAGGCCTGCCCAGCCGAGGGACTCAACCCCGCGGCACCCCATCATGCCGGGACCTTCTCCGCGCCGGGGGGTGGTTACGACGAGGCCTTCAACGAAGAACTCGCCGTATTGGTGCGCGATGGCCGGAAACGGGGCACGACGCACATGGCGCTCGAATTCGAGCGCAGGGCCCTTTCCTTGCGCGAGATCGGGCACTACTGGATCGTGACGACGACGGACGGCACACCGTTCTGCATCGTGCGCATCACGAACGTGTCGATCGTGCCGTACGAGGACGTCACGCCCGAGTTCGCCGCCTCGGAAGGCGAGGGCGATCTGAGCCTCGCGTTCTGGCAGGGCGCTCATATCGACTACTTCAAGGACCAGTGCCGCCAATGGGGCTACGAATGGCAGGACAGCCAGCCGGTGGTGTGCGAAAGCTTCGAATTGATTTACCGGCCGTAGGGTCGGGGACCGTCTTTCTACAGCCGGAGACAGGCGACGTGCTGGCAAACCATGCGGACCACGCGATCTGGATGGGCGAGATCCTTGAGCCGGATACCAGCGTGCTGGGGCACGATCCGGACGACTGACGTGCTTTGAAGATCCGACCGGGCAGGAAAGTAGCCGCTCACCTCTCGGTGGCGACGGTTCATAATCTTTCCCCCTGGATAATCCTATTCTCTCTTCCAGCCATAACTGGCCAGCTTCACACGCCGCTTCCTCCAACGAAACAGTAGACGTTCGAGTTGGCCCCTGGAACCTATTCAGACTATGCCGATCAGTAGCCTGGAATACCTAGAGCAATCGTGCTGATCGTGCAGTCAGAATTTTGAACTGTGTTGATTTGACGCTGTAACTCCATCATGCGTTTCTCGACGAGGATATTACCGCGCCTATCATTGCTAGAATTTGTGGCGAATGGGTCAAAATTACTTATACAACCGGCGATTAATATCGCGACACCAGCGATAGTAATAGAACCTTTTATTCGTATTATACAAGTATATTCATGGTGTTATTCTAGATTATCGAGCGTAAGTACTGAAAATAATCAACAGGGGGAGCGAGAGTAAATAT
>Ga0302135_10000635_pt1 | contig 21061 bp, 19 predicted proteins | sample CBN3_surface_MG_FD_203119 | JGI IMG/M metagenome (GOLD analysis project Ga0302135, IMG submission 203119) | Marine microbial communities from Western Arctic Ocean, Canada - CBN3_32.1 | ecosystem: Environmental > Aquatic > Marine > Oceanic | place: Canada: Western Arctic Ocean | collected...
CCGAGAAGCTGTGGAGGGTCGAGGTCTGGATGTCTATCCACGACAAGGCTTCTGCATGAGGATCCCAGAACGGGCTTTCTCCGAGACCGCATCGTGTATCAGCAACGAGACTCGCAGCGGACAAGGTTTTCATATCATCAGACCCCACAAGTCTCAAGGTGGCCTGGAAGCTCGGGCAGGAGGTATTCTGGTGGGCCATCTAAAGCACCGTTCCACGTCGCACGGCAGGTAGTTGCGAACGGCGTCGATACTTGGCACTCAGAGGGTCTCAACTCAGTCGCTCCCAGTTTTGCCTGCTTGGGAGTCGTTGCCGATATCTCCTCGATCGAACGAACTGTGGTGTCGAGCATTGGGACCCGTTTCGTTCGAGACAACCATTCGGTGATTGGGCTGCATACAATCGGTACTCCGTTTCGGGCTGCGGCTCTGTCGCTCTCGTTGACCAGCGACTCGAACTTCCGACGGTCATCGACGAGCGGCCGCTTTTCATGGCATGCCTCGATATCGGCAAAACGAGCTACCGGGCCATGCGCCAGAACCCTAGCCGCCACATCGTTGTGGTCGGACACACAGAAAGCGATACGAGGGCCAACGCTCATGTTTGGCAATGACAAGCCATGTCGTGCTTTAAGACATCTCGCCGAATGATGCGTTCTTGCCGCCGACCTCGCCGACATCATCAACGCCGACGGTTCGAAGCCATTGAACCATCCCTGTCATTGGTTCTCCATCTGAGATCGATCGGCACAAAGCCGCTCCAGGGCAGCCGACATCTGGACGATCTCGACGATTCCTTCGAGGTGAGTGAAGGGCGATGTTCAATGCCTCCCTGATCGGTGATCCTCGGTGAGCTGGGCCGTCAAATAGTGCCTCAGCCGAATGGCCAACACAGACACGAGGAGAAACAGCAGGATCACAACCGCCCAGTTGACGAGGTACGATCCGGTTGCGTCCACGAGATAGCCGGTCAGAACCGGTCCGAGTCCGAACCCCATGAAGGTGCCGATCTGCATGACGGACGAGGAGCGGCCGATCGATTTGTGGTGTGAGGCGTTGATCACGAAGAGCCATGCAACAGCATGCCAAGCAAGCATCAACAGTCCCGCTCCGAAGGCACCGACGGCTAGCAGCCACGCGGTTTGCGGAGTGGCAGACGCAATGAGGCCTGTGGTCGCAGCGGCACCGATCGGAATCCAGACAAGCAAGGTGACGCGACTCTTGAATCGGTACTCAATGGTCGTCCACAGGATCCGCCCCACCAACCCGCCCAAACCGAGGAGCGCCGCCATGAAGCCCGCCGCAGATGCCGACATCGACACATCCTCAAGCGCATACAGAGGCAAGAACGCTTGAACCGAGGCCAGCGCCGTTGCCATGAAGAAGCTCGTGGCGGCTAGCCACGTCACAGTGTGCCGCTCAGCCGGGGTGAGACTTCTTCGCTCTGCCCGCGGGACGACGACATGATCGCGCTCGGCCGATCTGACCACGAAAAGAAATCCAGCCACGGGAACAACGATTCCAGACACAAGGGCCCAACGCCAATTCAACACCAACGCAATGGCTGGCAGGGCCACACCCGCCATCAGCAACGCGAGCTGGGCCCCGGACTGTTTCACGCCGGTGGCCAGACCCCGTATAGACATCGGAATTCGTTCGGTAATAACTCGATTCGTACTCGGGTTACCGGTCGCCAGCGCCACACCTGCTATGCCGGACGCCGCAATCAGAGCCACAAAGCCAGATGCAAGACCAGCGAGCAACGTTCCAACCGTTGCAAACACGAAAACGGTGAGCAAAGCCCGTCGTGCGGAACCGTCCACCACGGATCCCATTAACGGCGACATGATGGCTCCCGAGATCGCGAAAGCAGCGAATATCCAGCCAAATTGGGACCGACTGATCCCGAACTCTTCGATAATGAAGCCTGACAGGACGGTCAGACCGGCCCGCAGGTAGACGGCACTGACCATCACGGACACCAGCAGAGTCATGAGCTTGAACGGACGCGGGTCCTTTCTGGCGGGGGGCTCAGCCCTCTGGATAGCGTTGTCAGTCAAGACGGGTTCCGAACGACCGACTCACCCGGTTCTGGACGCCATAAGGGACAGCAATGGCCGTTGGCGGTATTTGGTGATCCTCTCCTGCCTCGGATGCGACCGCTACCACAGGAATCCCCCCAATCGCTGGCGTGAAAAGCGACCCGGGTTCGATCATATCGAACCCGGTCAGAACGGCTGTGACGCCCGCTACGGGACCAATGGCCAACTGGGTCGCACCAAGCATCCGGGTTCGATCGAACTGTCCGGCGACAGCACCACCGAGGGTCGCGAGCAGCAGAAGTGGAGGGTTCCGCGAGACTGTCACCCATCCGAACCAGGATGGTGGAGAGGTCAGCTCCCACCTGCGCCATGTAGCAGCTGTTCCGGCAGAGGGAGCCAGGGTTCGAGATGAGCGAGGCCCAGCACGGAGCGCGGAATTGGTCGAGACGCCGGTACGCAAATGCGGCATCGGGATTGATGCCCTTTCTACTCAACCCATCCACGGGCTCCCCCCGACTGGAATCGCCGTCGATCATGATCACCGCCCCGGTCGCAGGACGGATCCTGCGGCCGTGTCGACCACTGTCGCATCCCATACCGCGGCAGTGCCACCAACAAGAACGTGCGCTATGCCCTCTGGTGGGATCCATGGATCACTGTAGGTTCCGCGATCCCTGACACCTTGTGGGTCGAATACGACGAGATCAGCGACCGACCCATCCGTCACAGTGCCTCGCTGCGGGATTGAAAATCGTGATGCGCTTGCACCCGTCATACGATGAACCGCCATTTCGATGGACCCAAGGTCGTCAGCATGACGGCCGAGGACTCGCGGAAACGTGCCGGTCAACCTTGGGTGCGGCTTGCCGGGGAGTGGGATCCCATCGGATCCAACCATCGAATGCGGCCAGCTGAGAAAAGCCACCATGTCATCTGGATCCATCGCTTCGATCACCACGACCACCTTGCTGCTGTTCGCCAAAAGTACTCTGGCGACGGTATCAACAGGTCGATCCCGATTCTCCGCCAATGCTGCGATCGAACAGCCTTCCCACTCTGGTCTCAATTCCGATGTTGCGATGGAAACGTTGTTCCACCCTGCTGCCGAGCCGAGGTTCTGCCAACCCGGTACACCGTTTCGTAGGTCATAATCGACTCGATCCCGCCACTCCCGATCGTTCAGATTTGCGGTCAGGACTTCGATACCTCCCTCAGCGGTCCATGGCGGCAGAAGTGAATGCAGCGCTGTGCTTGCCGCCGTATAGGGGTACACGTCCGCAGTCACGCGGACCCCACTCTCACGGGCAACATCGAGATGAGACAGGATCTGGGAGCTGGTATGCCATTGGTTGGGACCGGCGACCTTGAGATGTGAAATATGGAGATCGACACCTGTGACCCGGGCCACAGCAATTGCTTCAGTCAGTGACTGTGCGGTCAGACTGGTTTCGTTTCGGATATGGGTCGAATAGATACCGTTGGCCTCGGCAACAATTGCAGCGAGTGCCTCGATTTCTTCCGATGGAGCGTAGGTTGCCGGGGTGTAACAAAGACCCGTGGAGAGCCCGAACGCTCCGGCTTCCATCGCTCTGGCGAGAGCAACACACATAGAATCGAGTTCGCTGGCTGACGCGGCCCGGTTCTCGTACCCCATTGCTGTCGCCCTGAGCGTTCCATGACCGACAAGGGGAGCAATATTCGATGGGAGTCCAGCTCGTTCCACATCAGTGGCAAAAGCATCGAGGTCGGGGTACGTAACAGCGTCGGGGCCGAATACGATGCTCATGAATTGGCGGGCCATGTCGTTGGACAAGAGTGGCACCGGGAACGGGCTGAGTCCACAATTCCCAACGACTTCGGTCGTCACACCCTGGACGATCCTGGCTTCATGTACTTTGTCGTCACCGAGAAGATTCGCGATGTCAGCGTGTGAATGCGTATCGATGAACCCGGGACTGATTGCCAACCCGGTCACATCGAAGGACGTCAAACCCTTTGTCCCGCCCGGCGATGCCAACCGGATACGTCCATCAGTCACGACCACATCGCCCGCGAACCCTTTGCGACCAGTTCCATCGATGATGGTTCCGCCGGCAAAAGCAAACTCCTGAGGGAGGTTCATGTATTCACAAGACTCTCGAGCTGCGATCGCTCCATATGCGTGGCGCCGGCAAAGACCGACGACGGGTGGGTGAGCATCGATAGATCGACCCTTGGATCTTCGTCGTACACATTGATGAATGCCAGCCTCCCCACCTCGATGACTCCGGCGTCGACGCGACAGATTGCGGCACCGTCAACTGTCGCTGCGCGGATCACGGCCTCGATAGTCATCCCTGCACCATGGAGGGCCGCAAGCTCTTCCGAATACGTGCCCGTTGAATCCGTGCCCACGCCAATCCGAACGCCGGCGGCCGCCGCCCGCCCGACCGATTCGATCTGCGGTTCGACGACCTCAGCTGCGAACCGTCGCGCCCGACCAGGAATCCCGGCCTTGGTGTTCAGCTTGGGCGAAGCGATTCTGGCCATGTTGGCCATAGTCGGAACATAAGAAATTCCCTTTGTGACCATCGAGGCGACCGTCGCCTCGTCAAGATGAACACCATGCTCGATGCTATCTATGCCTGCATTGACGACGGCGGCCACGGCATCAACACCGAATGCATGCGCACAAGTCGGGATGCCGAGTTTCTTGGCCTCGCCCGTGATGGCTTCGAGTTCCGAGCCAGTGAACTCGGAAACCGTGTAGTCCTCATTGGGAAAATTGGACAGGCCTCCCGACGCCATCACCTTGATGACCTCGGCGCCGGCTTTCCTCTGCTCCCTGACAGCCTTCCGGCATTCATCAGGCCCATCGGCCTCACGTCCGAACGTCCACACGTGACCGCCTGTCATCACGAGTGGTCGCCCGGCCGCGACCACTCGAGGCCCGAACAGAAGACCCTTTGAAAACACTTCAGAAAGACGGGTATTGAGTCCGTGGCGAGCACCGAGGTCACGGATCACCAACGTACCGGCGGCCATACCTCGCCAAGCGTTGGCAACCATCACCGCGAAGGTTTCGACCTCATCTCGCGTATCGATCTGTCGTCGCATCGCAGCGAGATCCATCTCAGCCACCGGGTACCGAAGTTCCTTGGAGTAGAGGTGGTCATGAGCGTTGACCAGCCCTGGCATCACATAGCGGCCACCGATGTCGATCGCATCATCCTGTGGGCCTGAATGGGGTTCGATCGAAAGGATTCGCCCATCCGAGATCGTAATGTCGACTAGACCGGAGACTCGCAGACCGGGGGTGTCGACTCGAACGACTCTGGCAGCACTCAAGACAGCAAGAGAACGCTCTGTCACAGTCCCTCGATCGCTATGTCGCCCAACAGTTCGGCAAAGGTTGCCACTCTCTCGGGCACGCTGCTGCTCACCACGAATTCATCTACCGTGTGGTAAACAGCACCGACCGCACCCGGACCGAGCATTCGGCCTGCCTCCGTACCGATTGGAGATTCGACCCGAGTTCCCTTCCCAAAGACGGTGTCTGCATGCCCGATCAGACCAAGCCGAGGAGCGCCCGACATCTTTGATGGTCGATGGGCAACCGTGACATTGGGACCTGCAGTTGTACTCCGCTTCGTACCAAAGACGAGCCTCGTCAACTCCCGATCCATCACATCACAGACCGGGGCAATCACCTCCCGGTCGCCGCGGCCACTGTCGATGTCGACAAGGGTTCCAACGAGCCCTACCCATTCAGAACTCCGCTTGCTGGCAGCGGAGAGTAGATCGGTCATCGCCAGGTCGCGATGTCATCGAGAGGGAACACTGGCCGCGGGATGCGTTCCCATGGCAGCGTCGAGAGTTCCGACTGGGTTGGGCCAGGCGTGTCGGCTCGGATGACTGCGGTGGTCATGGGTGCGAAGTGCTGAAAGTTAGAAGCCGTCTTGACGATCGCCATCTTGTATTTCGATGGGTCGATTCCGAAGGGGTCATACATCTCCGGCACAACACCGCCGACCCCGGGATACTGTGTGATCACGACGGTACCGCAGGCGACTTCGATCGCCGCAGCGTACCCCACATTCACCCCCGGGCTGCCGTAGCCTGACAACTTGATGTATGTCGGACCGAAATAGGTCAACTCGCCGGTGAGCGTGATGGGTTCGTGCACCAGCGCCACCGACCCGCCCACCTTGATTGTCACCGTGTCACCCACCTCAGAATCAGCGAGCACATCACCGATGTCCGTATGCACCATTGGCACGAGAGCTGGACCAGCGATGCCTTGCCCAAGCATCTCTCGCAGAAGAACGGTACTGTCGCCGCCGGCACCACCGAGAACGGAGTCCCCTGTGTCGCTCAAAACGATGACACCGGAAACCGCCGCCTCCGCATCGGCGACTGCCTGAGCAGGTGGGATGCTGGTCTTGGTCTGGAACTCTTCTCGCATCGACCATGCAAGATCTCCGAGTTCCACTGCGATTTGGTCGGCAAGGTGAGGGTCGTTGTCGGTGACGACGACTGTCGACCAGCCACCCTCGTCAACGTCCAACCATGGCTGCATCGGGAAGTTCGAGATCTGCAGAACTTTTGGATTGTTTGCCTCAATCTCACGTGCTCGGTCGAACCATGTCTTCATCGGGTGCTGTGAGGTCAGATACTGCTCCTGATGTGAGATGAGCGGGATCTTCCGCCATCGCATCGTGGGGCTGACCTCGCCGGCAACGATCCTGAACAACAAGCGTGCTGTAAGAAGCCCGGTGTCGTGCGGGTCGTGCGGTTGAGTCCTGTGGCCGACGAGCGCATCCAGTTCGTCAACCATGCGCCGTGTGACGTTTGCGTGGTGATCGAGGTCCATGACGATCGGCACATCAGGACCGACGATGGCCCGCGCACGTGTCAAGAGCTGCCCCTCGACGTCGTCGACACCTTCGGCCGAGCACGCGCCATGGAAGAGCAGCGCCAATCCATCGAGACCACCGGCTTGGCGGAGTCCTTTCTGGAGTTCGTCGACGAGGTACTCATACATCGACGCTTCGACACGACCGCCCGCAACAGCGCGCGCCTTGAAGATGGGTACAGACTCGACGCCGCCGCGTTCGTCGGCCGCCTGAAGGTAACCCTGGATGACCCCTTCCCCAGCTCCGTCAAATACAGCCTGTCCATGCTGAATGGCAAACGACTCGAAATGTCCTTTCGTCGTCAGATTGGGGTTGAACGTGTCCGTCTCCTGTGAGATACGGATGACACCGATACGCATAGTCACCTTCCGGTTAGTTTGTCAGGGAGCCAATGAGCGACTCCTTTGTCCGCCGAGAACTATAATCCGTTTGGGTACGAGATTGCGGCAAGCCTTTCAAGAACGATTCGGCGGGGTCCTGTGGCGCCGAACCAGGTGTATCGAGAAATTGGGTCACGATCCCTTTGCCCTCTTCGTCCTCCGATGACTTCTGCCCTACCGACATGTCGCCCAGATCCAGCACCAGGGCCCATCGAATCGGTTGCCCGCCTTCGGACCCGCAGTTTTCGGAGGGTGAGATCGCATCAGCAAGGGTTGAGCACCCATGGTCGAGATCGGCATCGACATACGTCGGAGAAGATCCAGAGATCGAGCCAGTCGTCCATCTTTTCGGGAACACCGAACCCCGGTCCCCACGCGAAGCTGACCCATGAGGTCACGGGCGGCCGAGCTGGTGGTCTGATCCATTATCCACATACTGACCTAGTATGTCATCATGTGAAACGACCGTCAAAGACTGATCCGACAAAGCGGGTACAGAACCCTCTAAGCCCATTCCACAATGCGAAATGACGACACCCGCAGGACCTCGGACACCGATGATCGGTCAGGCGAGGTCGGGGTACTCAACAAGAGTCTCGACCTCATTGAGGCCATGGCACGTAATGAGGCCAGAACAGTAGCCGATCTATCTGCGGCAAGCGGTGTCAACAAGGCGGCGGCGTACCGGATACTTACTACGCTTGAGCGGCGTGGGTACGTGGTGCGTGGGCCTAGCGAAGTACGTAGGTACCTGATGGGTCCAGCCATGCGAAGCCTGACCCAAGATGCCAGTTCACCCGGCGATTTGCTTGTCCTAGCTCGACCATACATGAAGCAACTTTGGGAAGAGTTCGATGAAACGGTGAACCTAGGCATGATGAGCAACAAACAGGTTCTGTACCTCGACATCCTTGAGTCGGGACAAGGGCTGAGAACGACGGTATCGGTCGGCACGCACGACGACTTACATTCGACGGCGCTCGGGAAAGCAATGCTCGCTGCGCTCCCCCCTCCTAAAGCCGAAGCGATGCTGGCATCCAAGTGCCTAACCGCAAGGACACCGCACACCCTCACGTCCATACCCGACCTCATGCAAGAATTAGAGATCATCCGTGAGCGAGGATATGCACTCGACGACGAGGAGAACGAACCCGGGGCTCGATGCATCGCTGCGGCGATCATGGAACCTCGCGGACGGGTCCTCGGAGCCCACAGCGTCTCGGGCCCGACATGGCGGATCAACGACCGGAAGGTCAACCGAATCGGTAGGCGCCTCAACGAGATGAGCGACGAGATCAGCGCCCAACTGGGTTGAGTCGCTGGCCAGGGTGGGCTGACCCCATAGGGCACCGTAGGGAATACTTTCTCAATCTGATTCGCTTATCATCAACTGCATGAAACTTGCGTCAGTCCTCAATCCACTCTCCGGTCACAACCTGGCTCTCGCAGCCCAGACAGGAGTCGAGGAAATTGTCATCCGGGGTCCGGGATCAGAGGATCTTTCGATTGCCGAGACCCAAGCCAGGGTCGAGTCGTTTGGCATGAAAGTGGGTGTGGTCGAAGGCGGTCTCCCCATCGACCGCATCAAGCTTGGTCAGGACAACGGATCTCAGCTTGCCGAGATGAAGGAACTTATCAGAATGCTCGGAGACCTCGGCATCCCGATCGTCTGTTACAACTTCATGGCGGGGACCGACTGGATCCGAACGAGCGTCGACGCCAGGGACAGGGGCGGTGCACTGGTCACTGCTTTTGACATCGACGAGTTGGAGAACGCACAGATCCCAGGTCGGGACAAGTACGGTGATAGGGGTCTCGAAGGCGGGATGACAACCGACGAACTGTGGGCCAACCTCGAACGATTCCTCAACGAGACCATCTCCGTGGCTGAAGAGGCGGGTGTCGTGTTAGCGATGCACCCTGACGATCCACCAGTGAAATCGCTGCTCGGCAACGAGCGGATCATGAACGACGTCGCCGGGTTCCAACGCCTCGTCGACCTCGTGCCCAGCGGATCCAACGCGATTGCCCTATGTCAAGGAACGTTCTCCGAGATGGGAGTCGACATTCCCGCGACCATCAGAGCACTCGGGCCGCATATTGCGTATGTCCATTTCCGTGATGTCAGAGGTACGCCAGAACGATTCGTTGAGACATGGCAGGACAACGGTCAGACGGATATGGTGGAAGCCATGCGGGCATACAGGGAGGTCGGCTTCGACGGGCCGATGCGCCCCGATCACGTTCCGATCCTCACAGGTGAGGAGGGGACTCCGGGGTACACCATGATGGGTCGGCTCTATGCGTATGGTTACATTCGAGCGCTCATGCAAGCCACCGAGTGACCGCTGATCGATCCGTCCGTGATCAAGCCTTTGCTCGTACCGCGACTACATCGACTTCGAAGTGGAGCGCCGGGGACAGGCAGTTCGACAGTGTCGTTCGCGCCGGTAGCGGCTCACTGAAGAATTCGCGGTAGATCTCGTTGTATTGGGGGCCGTTTGACGAGTCCCGGATGTAGCTTGTCACTCGGATGACATCTTCGAGCGTCAGGCCGGCGTCGGCGAGTACTCGGCTCACGTTCTCGAACGACCTACGCATCTCATCTTCGAACGTACCGGGGATTATCTTGCCGGTTTCATCCACCGATGCCTGACCTGACACAAAAATGAATCCGTTTGCTTCAACGGCAGGGCTGAACGGAAGGTGGCTTCGGACCTCTGTGTCTATTGGTTCCCATCCTCTCATGACCGGTCCCCCTTCGCCACATACTCCTTCATCGCTCTCTCCACACGTTCCAATGTCTCGTCCACGTCTGCTTCCGAGTGAGCGGCCGAAACGTACCAAATGCCGCGCCCCGTGACCCACACACCATGCTCAACGAGAACATCGCTGAAGGCGCCGTATGCGGCCAGGTCGAGCTTCTGGAGCGATGCGTAGTCAGTGACCGGGCCGGCTCCGAATCCGAAGTGGAACGCCATGGGCAGACCTTGGATGTTGACTGCCATTCCGTTCTCTACAGCAAGCGAACGAAGGCCATCCTGGAGGCGTATTCCGAGCAACTCAAGGCGGGCGTATGGAGGCTCGTTGATGAGGTACCGAACGGTCGCGTTGCAGGCTGCACACGCCATAACGGACGCGTTGAATGTACCGGAGTGATTGATACGACCAGTACCGAACCCCTCCATGAACTCGCGCTTGCCTGCAAACGCCGCCACCGGCCAACCACCAGCCATTGCTTTGCCGTAGGTGGCAAGATCGGGGGTGACACCGAACCGCTCGACGGCACCTCCGAGTGCGACACGGAAGCCGGTTATAACTTCGTCGAAGATCAAGACCACACCGTATTCGTCGCATGCCGCACGAATCCCTTCGAGAAATCCCTCGCGGGGAACAATCGCTCCCGAGTTGAGCATTGCCGGCTCGGTTATCACAGCAGCAACCTCGTCACCGCGCTCGGCAAGCAACGATTCGAGCGCACCAAGATCGTTCCACGGCAACATGAATGAATCCTTGAGATGGCTCTCCATCTGGCCCTCGCTTGCGAGCGCGGCGGAACCGCTGTCGTCGACCGTGACAAGCACGTTGTCCATCCAACCGTGGTACTGCCCGGCGAACCGGACAAACTTGGTGCGACCCGTATGGGCACGAGCCGCGCGGAGCACTGCCTGCACGGCTTCGGTACCAGTCATAGCGAACCGAAGCTGATCCGGCCATTGGAGCGCCTCGAGCACGACCGACCCGGCATCGACTTCGAGAGGATGTTGTGCCCCGAAAATCATCCCGTTTCGGCATGCCTCATCAACCGCATCGAGGACGACCTCAGGAGCATGGCCGAGGAAGTTCGGACCCTGCCCGAGGAGGTAGTCGATGTATTCGTTGCCGTCGACATCGACGATTCTCGATCCTTTGGCGCGGTCCATGAAGACCTGCGGCCCCAAAAGTCTCACATTCGAATGCACCCCGCCCGGACTCAGATCCCTTGCCTTTGCATTCAGCGTTGCTGACTTGTCTCTCATGTCCCTTGACCTCTCAAACAAACCGTGGTAGCTATCTGTTCACATTGCGAACCGAGTATGTCACGATGCAGACTCACTTGGCAAGCTCACGGCGATGGCGGCAGATTTCATCTACGCTACTGTTCATCCACGATACGTACCCTCAGCCAAGTGGAGGAACCATGTTTGACCTTGTGATCCGCAACGCCTCCGTGATCGATGGCACCGGGAGTGCACCAAGGGACGCCGATGTCGCCGTCACCGGTGACAGGATCGTTGCAGTCGAGAAACTCGACGAAGCGGTCGAGTCGGTCCGTGAGATCGACGCTGGCGGTCGGGTGGTTTCACCCGGCTTCATCGACATCCACACGCATTCGGATCTGAACCTTGTCGCTGATGGCACGGGCGAAAGTAAGCTGAGGCAGGGCGTGACCACTGAGGTGACAGGAAACTGCTCGTTCGCTCCATTTCCGATCGAGCCCGAGCGTCTCGAACTCCACGCCGACCATCTGGCTCGGGCAACCGCACCAATCACACCGTGGTGGACTGATCTCGACGGCTACGCCGACGCCCTCACTGAGGAAGGCTTGGGTATCAACGTAGCTCCACTTGCCGGCCACGGGACCCTCCGCGTTGCGGCCCTCGGGGTCAATCAACGTCCGGTGACACCCGATGAGCAAGCCAGGATGGAACGGGACCTCGAAGTTTCTCTGGACCAGGGAGCCTTCGGCATGAGTACAGGTCTGACGCATGTCCCAAGTGCGTATGGATCATTCGAAGAAGTGGCTGGTCTGGCACGAGTGCTTGCTCGAAAGGGCTCCCTGTACGCCACCCACTCGCGCGCCAGCGGTCAGGGGAACCGGGGTTCTGTTGGAGAGGCCATCGACCTTGGCAAAGAGACCGGAGTCACTGTCGAGTTCAGCCATCTGGCGATCAATCGACCCAACCGGTGGGGAAAGGGTGCAGAGTTGGTCAGCCTGTTCGACGGAGCACGCGCGAACGGCATCGACATTTTTTTCGATGTATATCCCTACCACGCGTCGTCGTCGTCGCTCACGCAGTACCTACCTCAATGGGTGCAGTCCGGTGGGACCGAAGCGATGCGTACTCGGCTTGCCGATCCGGACAATCGCGCCAAGGCGCTTGCGGACATGTCTGAGGGCTGGTTCGGCGGCATACCTTGGCTGTGGGATCGATTCGTGATCAGCGACTCCCCATCGGGAGAAGAGGACGGTTTGTCGCTCGCCGAGCTGGCCGAGGCGTCGGGTACCGCGCCATATGAATTGACCCTCCAGCTCTGTGAGAAGTACGGCAACCAACTCCAGGTCGTTTTGTTCTATCGCGTCGAGGAAGACGTCAAAGTGTTTTTGGCACACCCGCTCGCGGTAGTCGGATCCGATGGCAACGCCATGCCACTCGATCAAGGAACGGCTCGCCCGCATCCGAGGAGCTTCGGGACTTTCCCCCGAGTTCTCGGCCGGTTCACGCGAGAGAAAGGAACGCTTGAACTTCCCGATGCGATTCGCAAGATGAGCGGAGAGCCAGCGCGGCGTCTTGGTCTCACTGACCGCGGCGAGATTCGCAAGGGCGCCATTGCAGATCTGGTTCTCTTCAATCCGGAGACCGTCAGCGACAACGCAGAGTTCGGGCAACCACCAGAGGCGCCCACCGGAATTGACATGGTGGTCGTTGGCGGTCATGTGATGCTCGATCACGGGGCGATCTCAACAGAACGCTCGGGCAAGGTCCTTCGTCGAGCCTACTGAGCCACAGCAGCAGCTCCGCTGGAACGACGCGGATCCGAGCCACCGACGAACACAGGATCCTCGCGAGCTGAACTCTGCCGAAGACAGGCTTATGGATCGCCCGGGCCAGATGCGTTCGAAGGGAAAGTCCTGCGCCGGCGACGCCCTGTAGATACCAGCCGAATGTGAGGGCGTGGCCTACCAGGCCTCGACGAGATCCGTGTCCCAAGGCCAGAGCGGCCGAGGAATGCGCGTATACGGCAGTGCCGTGAGATCACTTCCGGCAGGTCCAGGCACATCAATGTCGATACAGGTCGCGATCTTCTCGTAGTACTCACGGTACGCTCCTGCTGACTTCGGCTGGATGATGCAAAAAAGCAATGGATTGATACCGACACTCTTATACGCCTCGTAGTCGACCATACGGGGCTTGTCGGTCGTCACCATGATCGAGATGTTCCCGACCTGCAGGACGGCCGTCGGACCCATGCCGACAGATCGGATTCCGCCGTATTCGTTGATGTATCGACCGTCGGTGAGTGTCTTGACCGTCCCGGTAACCCCCACAGGGCTGTAGAAGTCCGGGTTCAGTTTCCCACCGAGAGTTGTGGTGACCTTGCCGCCGACGCCGGCAGCAACGCAGGCCGCTGCGGCTTCAGGATCCCGAACCATCAAGGCTACCGGGACATCGATGTTCCGCTTGAGTAGTACCTTCAACAGCAGGTTCCCGTCACCGGATCCGCCAGCTGTCGTGCTGTCGGCGCCTTCGGAGAATGCGAAAAGACCGGCACCCGCCAGCGCCGTGTCGATCGCGACATCGGCATCCATCTTGTTGACAATGTAGTTGTCACGCAGATCCCATGCCTTGCTTGCGATCGCATCTGCGGTTGTCTGCCCCAGTTCGGCGTCGGCGTCCGTGACCACGACGGAGGTCCAGCCGAGCTCGCTGATGTCCAGCCACGGTTGTGTGCAGAACATCGAAGCGGAAAGGATCGATGGGTTGGTCTCTGCTGCGTGGAGCATCGAGATCACTTCGTTGTTCGGAAAGACGCGATCGTCGTGGGGTTCAGAAGATGTCATCATCCGAAACTTGCGGATGGAGATCGACGGGCGCACCTCGCCTCGAATCGTCTTGATGAGGATGTCCATGGCCGTCCGACCGGTACGTTTGAGGTCGACGTGGGGGCAGGTCTGATACCCAACAATGATGTCTGCATTGCTGGCCATCTTCTGGGTCATGTGGGTGTGCAGATCGAATGTGGCAGCAATCGGCGAGTCGGGACCGACGAGGTTTCGCACTCGTTCGAGAATCTCACCTTCGGCGTCATCGAAACTCTCTGTCATCATTGCTCCGTGGAGTCCGAGCATCACACCATCGATCGAATCAAGGTTGTCCTTTATACCCTCAAGAATCTCACTTGTGTACTTCTCGAACGCAGCATCAGTGACAACCGGACCCGAGTGGGCCCACACGTCAATGGTTCCCACGAGCTCGACGCTGAGTTCGTCAGCTGAGTCGAGGTAGCCATCCATCTCACGGTTGCCGACCCGGACGAGCGACCCCGCGCCACGACGCGCGTCATCGTGCTCGAAATCGGGGACGTCCGTACGTCCGGGCACGAAGCTGTGGCTCTCCTGCTTGAACTGGCCGACAAGTATCCGTTCCATTGTCTCTTCCGGTCATTTGGAGGGAATCTACGGTGTTGAGCATAGCCATAATTCAAAGTGGCTACCGTGATGGACATTGTCCCACGAAGGATGGTCGAATGAAAGGTATCGTCGGGGCCCGTAGCCTGAACCACTTGGTGGACACCACCACAGTCAAACAATCAGTATCGAAAGGAAAACAATGCGCCTTGCCACACTTGGCTTCAGCCATGAATCGAACACACATTCCCCAGTCTCTGCGACGCTTGACCGTTGGCTCGAGGCGGGGGTCGCCGAGAGCGACGGGTTGGTGGCCGAATTCAAGAATGCCGAAGCAACCTTGAGCGGGTACCTCGAGCTTGGTACAGCGGAACCTGACGTGGAGATCGTGCCGTTGCTGTTCTATCGGCTGACCCCGATGAATGCGATTACGTCCGAGGCATTCGAGTACATGTCATCCCACCTCATCGAAGCGATCGCCGACAATGGTCCGTTCGACGGGATTCTCCTTGCCCAACACGGTGCGGCCGTATCCGAGGAATATCGTGACGCCGACGGAGAGTTCATCCGAAGGGTCAGGGAAGCTGTAGGACCGGGAGTTCCGATCGCCGCGACGCTGGACATGCACGCGAATGTGTCACAGAAGATGGTCGACAACGCGACAGTTGTAAACACGTACATGACCAACCCTCACCTGGACCCGAGGAAGAGGGCGAGGATTGCCGCAGACCTGATAGCCCGGACCGTTCGGGGTGAAGTGACTCCCACCATGTACATCGAGATGGTTCCTGCGGCAATCAATATCCTGCGACAGGGGACGAGCGACTCCCCTATGAAGGAGCTCGTTGCCCTGGCGAACGCCGAAGCCGAACGCGACGGCGTTCTCACGGTCGGACTCGCCGAGGGATTCCCGTATGCCGACGTGGAAGAGATGGGGATGTCCGTCACCACGGTGACCGATGGAGATCCCGTCCTCGCCAGGGCGATCTCACAGAAGATCGCTCGGGCCATCTGGGACGTCCGACAGGAGCTGATCGGGGTCGCCACCGACATCGACGATGCGCTGATCGCGGCTTCGAATGCCAAGAACCACCCGGTCGTCCTCCTTGATGTCGGTGACAATGTCGGCGGAGGTAGCCCCGCCGACTCGACCCATGTCTTGGCTGCTGTACAGCGCCTCGGCATAACCGGCGTGTTCCACTCCCTGTGCGACCGCGAGGCGGTCCAAGCCTGTTTCGATGCCGGTGTCGGAGCGCGTGTCAATGTCGATGCCGGTGGCAAGACTGACGATCTCCACGGATCACCAGTGCCTATCAAGGGCGTCGTGAGAGTACTTACCGACGGCAAGTGGGAAGACCCGGGAGAAACCCATGGTGGCTTCCGATTCTTCGACTCCGGCCCAACCGCACTCGTGGCCTGCGATGACGGCAACAGCGTCCTATTGAACAGTCTGCCAAACGGCAACACGAGTCGACAACAGATGGCAATCGTGGGTCTCGACCCGCTGAAACAACCGATCATCGTTGCCAAAGGGGTCCACTCCCCACGCGGTGCCTTCGAACCGATAGCTGCCGAGCTGGTGTGGTTGAACACCCCCGGATGCACGACCGCAGATTTCCCGAGCCTTGAATTCCATCATCGGCAGACACCAATGTTTCCCTTCGAACCCGACACTACATACTGAGCCAGGAGACAAAAACATGATCACAGAAATGACGAGAGACGAGAGGTTCGATGCACTTGAGGCGCAGTTGAGCTCTGCCCCATCCGATGATGCGACGGTTCGAGCCGGGAGGATCAGCGGACAGATGCTGATGCTCTCGGGTCAGGTCGCGTTCGTAGGGAAGGAACTGATGGCCGTGGGCAGGCTTGGCGACGAGGTCGACGTAGCAACCGGTGAGGCCTGCGCCCGTCAATGCGCCATCAACCTTCTCGGACGGACAAAGGAGCTGCTTGGGTCGCTCGACCGTGTCGATCAGGTGATCAAGCTAACGGTCTTCGTCAGTAGCGCCCCGGGATTCCGTGAACAGCATCTCGTCGCGAACGGCGCTTCCGGTGTGTTCCGCGAGATTCTCGGAGACGCCGGTCGCCACGCCAGATCTGCAATCGGGATGGCTGAACTTCCCCTCGGCACCCCTGTAGAGGTGGAGGCGATCATCGCCATCAAGGAATAGCTGGAGCGGTGTCTGGATACTAGGCGCCGACATTTCAGAAGTCTGCGCCCGCAAGACAGACCACAAGATCTCCGGCAGTGACCGACGAGCGAGACTTCAAGGCCATCACATACGCCGCCCGCGAAGCGACAATTTCTTCCTGTTGAATGCCACTGGGGTCGACCACCACACCGAGCCGCTGTCCCTCATTCACACACTCCCCTGGCGTGACGTCGTGTAAGAACAGCCCGGGTCGCGTGACCGCAATCATGTCGCGGTCAAGATTTCCGCCGCCGGCGACCCGAACTGGTTTACCGACGAGTGGCGGAGCGTCGCCCACCATGCCCATCGATACCAGTACGCGTCGAACTCCCGCCAAGTAGTGCTCGACCAGATCCATCTTGACTGATCCGCCACCGGGAGATTCGACATAGATCGCCTGATCCACCACGCTGACAGTCCTGCCCTCGGAGGGTTCTGGGTGACGCCAGAGGAAGTCCCCACCGAATGCCTCAGCCGCTTGCCGAGACAAGCTGATGGCGTCGGAAGTTGCCCCTCGATATCCAGCGAGAATGGGCATGTCATAGGACTGACCCGATGTATGGAGATCGATGAGGAGGTCGCATCCCGACAACACCTCGGTAAACAAGTGATGGGCGAGGCGTGACGTCGCAGTACCACGCGGGTCTCCGGGAAAGACGCGTGCAAGATTGTCGCCATCGAGAGGGCTGGTCCGACTGTCCACAGCGAAGGCAGCTTCATGACAAATAGGGACGATGTCCACCGTTCCCCTCGTCAGTGCCAATGCTCCGGATCCCAAACGACCGGCCGCCAGTACACCCTCTGTTTCATCTCCGTGCACACCTCCGAGAACGACCACGCGTGGACCCTCATCGGCACGGTGAGTCCAGACGTCGAACCCATAGCCACGCCCTACCTCAACCCGTCGCCGTATCGCAGCGGTCACTGAGGGCCCGTCATGCCGGCCAGGATTGCCGACACCTGCGCTGCCTCGATCCGACGAGCCTGATTACCTCCGCTGAGACGATTCGCGGACGTGGGATCCTTGTGGCCCGCACCCGACAGAACTACGACTACGTCGTCGCCGAATGCGACCTCGTCGGCGACTATATCGGCCAGCAGGCCGGCTGTGGCGGCTGCTCCGGCAGGCTCTACGAATAGGCCCTCTTCACGCGACAGGAGACGTTGCGCTCCCCAGATTTGTTCGTCTGATACCTCGACCACATGCCCACCGGATTCCGTCACAGCGGGAACCGCATCGAAGTCAAAGAGAATCGGCACCTGCAAACCGGACACTGTGGTTGTGATTGGTTCCGAGAGCACGCCCAGATCTCCCTGGACACCGCGTGACAGGGTTGGACAACCCGCCGGCTGCACACCGACGATTCTCGGTGGGATCAGACCCATTCTCCGATAGCCGCGCCAGATGGAGGCCACGAGGCCGCCACCTCCGACAGGCACATATACGGCGGTGGCAGCTGGGCGTTGGGTCGCGAGTTCGAAAGCAATCGTCTCGGCGCCTCGCATCGCCTCAGGGGCATACCGAGCACCCGTCAGGAACGCGAGCCAGCCTTGTTCGTTCGCCATAGCAGCGATGGCGGTTGCTATACCTCCGGCATCGCTCGTCCCCGAGCCGAGTTGAGTCACAATATGCGTCAGGGTTCCATGGGCGAGAATCTGCTGGAGTTTCCCTTCGAGTATCCCAGATACGGTGAAAAGGGCGACAGGGAAATCACCTCGGGCGCCGTAGGCGGCGATCGCAGCACCCCCATTTCCAGACGAGGTCCCTACAGCGCCGCGCAGTCCGTCTCGAGCGATGATCGCTCCCGCCATTGCAGCGATGCGGTCCTTGAAGGAGCCCGTCGGATTCTGGTACTCGGCCTTAAACGAAACACTCGCACCAGCGGGCCCGCCAAGCGTCGACCCGGTGGCGGCAAGAAGCGGCGTGTCACCCTCTCCGAGAAACCCTGTTCGGGGAGGCGTGAGACCCAACAAATCAGCGAAACGCCACATCGGAGCGAGTATAGCCCCGACTGTTCAAGGCTTGTCGAGCTTGGAAGCGACCGTCGTCGGGAAGCCTCCGCTACGAAGATCGACGTCGCAACCGTAGTCGGAGTCGAAGCGATCATCGCCGTCAAGGAGAACCCTGGCGGTCCCGTCACACTTGACCGACTCCAGTCAGAATCCGGTATCAGCGACCTCAATCACGTTGTAGCCATCATCGACCACTGACATCGAGCGCCACTTGTCGAAGGTGAGACACGGATGGGAAATCCCGAACCCGACGAGATCGCCGACACGCAGGCCGAACGCTGGGTCCACATCGAGATACGTGTGCTGATCATTGAGCGCTCTCACCCGAATCGGTTCGATCGTGATCACACCGTTTCCATCTCTTCGACGGATCTTTTTTGCGAGCGGCAACAACCCGTCATGGGTAACGTCACGCTTACCGACACCGACGATGACGAGTCCGGGCTCCGGTCGTGACAGCACCGGACCCCAAACCTCGATGGCAGGGATGAAACGCTCACCAGCTACACGCGGCGTCAAACCAAGGGGCGACGAACGATCATACCCTCCGTCATCGTGCGTTATGTAGCACCCGCTGCGAATCACCACTCGTATCGGGTCCGGGATGTCGACGTATGAGAATCGGTCGACGACGTGGTCGAAGTATGCGCTGCCCCCCGCGGTCACGATCACTTCGGGTGTCGGATCGAACCACCCGTTACTGGCGACGGCGTGTGTCACATCGACGATCCTGTCGAGGAAGGCATCGACGAGTTCCCCCGCGGTTGCCGTCTCAGTTGCAGTGATAATCCCCTCGAAACCTGCCGTCCCTGTCAGGGCGAGCCAGGGTGATGCGTCGGCAACTTCGGCTACAGCGAGTGCCTCCTCGAGGGTTCTCGCACCTGTGCGGCCGCCTTCCACCCCGACCTCGAGGAGGACGGGTAGCGGGCTGCTGACATCTGCCTGCTCCATCGCAGCGCCCATGATCTCTACACCGTCGACGGAGTCGACATAGCAGTAAACGTTAAAACCTGAATCGATGGCTTGCGCGAGCCACGCGAGCTCCCCAGGCATCACGACTTGATTCGCAATGAGAACGCGGTTCACCCCCGCTTCGCGCATTCTCATCGCCTGCCAGGCACTTGCAGCGGTGATCGCCCACGCGCCATCCTCGAGCTGGCGCTCAAAGATGCGCGGCGTCATCGTTGTCTTACCGTGCGGAGCGATGGACACTTCGGCCGAAGCGCAGTATTCCGCCATGACTCGAACGTTGTGGGACAGAGCGGAATCCAACAGCACGACTGTCGGGAAGGCGACGTCGTCGTCAAATATGGACCATGCATCTTGTGGATTCCGTGAAAACGGAACCCCCTTTTCTGTGCTCACGGAGCTACCCCTTGGTGTGGACAGTCTTTGCGGTCACGATCCAAACCAGACCGTTCCCTTCAGTAAACTAGCAGAGGGCATGGTGCATCCAGATACGGATAGGGATGACCCAACCGGAACGGCGGCGTCCTAAACGATCGCCGCTACATAGCTGAGGACGACCACACCAATCCGACCTCCGAGGCTTCTTCGTCAGTGAGCGGTGGCAGAGTCCCTGGGAGACAGGCCGCCAATCATCACGCGTTGATCGGAAGCTTCGAAGCCTTCGAAGGCCTCAGCCAACTGATCCCAACCCTCGTCGGTGATCGCGTTCCTGCGGTCGGCTCTATCTAAGGTGACCCACCGCGTTCGTCCTACGTCCTCAATTCGCAACATGCATCGAGCTTAGACCTGCGTTCCGCGCCAAGTTTGTGGGGCAGGTCACCTGCCTTCTAGAGACCCTCGACAAGGACGAGGTCGGCGTCGGAAATCTTTTCTCTAACGGCACGAGCTTCAGCATATGCGTCGGATTCATAGAAACCCCGAGCAGCGTCGATACTCTCGAATTCAACAACGATCGCCAAGCCGTGAGCCTCTCCCTCGCGGTGATCTGGAGCTGGGTTCGCGACTAAGACCTTGCCGTTGTGAGCCTTGATGGCAGCGCCAGAAAGCTGCTTGAACCCTTCAAAAGCGTCTTTGTCTCGCACGCGGATATGAGCAATGAGATAGCCCTTGGGCATAATGGTGACACTCCCTGTCTTGTGAGCTTGACTGCGAGCATACACGTGGGTTCAGCGCCAAGTTC
>Ga0302135_10000637_pt1 | contig 21059 bp, 21 predicted proteins | sample CBN3_surface_MG_FD_203119 | JGI IMG/M metagenome (GOLD analysis project Ga0302135, IMG submission 203119) | Marine microbial communities from Western Arctic Ocean, Canada - CBN3_32.1 | ecosystem: Environmental > Aquatic > Marine > Oceanic | place: Canada: Western Arctic Ocean | collected...
GAAGGGTTCCTTAGCGTTGAGTTGGGGTGCAGTATCAGCCCCGCATGTTTTCTCCCCCCCCACGGATCACAGTGATCGTACTCCCGCTCGTCTGGAGCGTGAACAAAGCCAGGCGAGGGACAGGCTTGCACTGGAAGACTTGAACCTCCGTCTCGGTGCCGCAGGTACTCACAGGTCATTGACCAGATAGAGCCCGAGGTCGTGGCGAGGCACCCCTACCCAAGATCAAGATCCGATGCCCCACGACTCTACGCTCGACCTCCCCACCCCCCTCACGGCCACAGCTGTCTTCACCGGGCCCACTGACACCCTGGTGCATGCCGGGCCCGCGCGCCCGAAGCCCTTCCTGCTGGTCGCGCGTGGCTGCAGCGCACGGGGAACCGAGACGCGCGGAGTCGAGGCCGTGGAGCTGGGAGGTCGTTTCTTGCTCGAGGCTCTATTACTAACCGGCTCCACCTGCGGGAATATCCTTCTTGCACCTGCGCAAGCGCGCCGCGAGCTGCTTACACCTGCGGGATCGCTACTAGAAACGCTCCTGGTCAGCGCCGACGGGCTCCTCGTCCAGTGGACGCGACCCGCCGCCCTCCCACCGGAAGAGATCCAGATCACGTTCCGACTGCGTGGGGCGACTTGGCGCACAGACGGGGCGCTGCTTCGAGCCGATGCGCCGGACGGTGTACGACTGCTGCAGTTCATTCCAGCCCCCTCCTGGTCGGTACAGGAAGAACACGGGCAACTGATCGTCACGGCGGCTGTTGCAGGATGTGGGGAGGGGGGTGTCCGCCTGCTGGTGACCGCTGACGCCGATATGTCCGGAGCCGAGACACACCTCCACCGCCTCACGAATGCGCGCGCTACCCAGGCCGAGGCGAACCTCGTCGCCCTCCGGACACGCCGCCTCGCGATCAGAACCGGCGTTGTTGAGATCGATGATGGCCTTGCGTGGGCACAGGCACGGCTGGACGCGGTCGCAGGCGCAGAAGGAGGCCTCGTGCACGAGCTCGCCCATGGCGAGTCTTTTCCACTCGACCCTGAATCGCGGCGTGGCTGGACTGCGCTTGGCTCGCTGGCGTCGGGGAACCGGGTGCATCCGGGAGTCGCCACGATTGGACCACTTGGCATGCTCGCCTTGGCGCGCTCGGCCGAATGGTGGGGCCAGCGCTTGGATGGTGACATGCGCGCCGTACTCGCTTCCGGCGAAGGGTGGACCCAGACGAGCGCGGCCCTGACGACGGCGTGCCGAGCGGCGCTCCTCGCGTCAGCCGACGCAGTGGAGCCTTGGGAGGGGAAATCCAGCGCTGAAGACCTGCGCGCGCGCGCAGACGCACTCGCGGACCCCGTCGCGCCGGTGTCGGTAGGTCGGCGCCTCCCAACGCTTGGAGCCGCCCCTTCGCCCCTGTCCGACCCTCTCGCCGCGCTTCTGGCAGCGGCCCTTGAGTTGCCCGGGCGAGCCGCTTGGATTCCCCCGGCGGAGGACCCCCCCCCGGGGATCTTACGCGCACTTACCGCATGGGCCTGTCTGAACGACGGACCCTTCGAGCGTGGGTTCGCTCTTTTTCGGCAGCATCTGGCAGACGGCTTCACCCACGGCGTCGGTCTCTGGTCCGGACGGGGACTCGTCCACGATCCTGCTGCGGCCGCCCTCATCCCGCTGGTACTCGTCCAGGGGCTTCTGGGCACACGTATTGAGGCTTATTTCGGCCGCCTCCGCCTTGCGCCCCGGCTCCCCCAGCACTGGAGCCGACTTACCGTAACGGGGCTGGCCATCGGGGACGCCACCGTGGGGATGTACTACGAGTTGGTAGGGGGGCGCCACCGTTTTCGCTTCAAGCAGGAGTGCGGGGGCGTACCGGTCATGCTGATCTTCGAGCCCATCCTCGCGGTCCCACCCAGTGCCACAATTTGGGTGGACGGAACACCCTCTGATCTTGTGCTGCACCCCGCAGGAGATCGAATGCAAGCGAGCGTACAACTGCCGCTCGAAAGCGAGCGGGAGGTCTCTGTCGGGGTGAGGTGACGGAAACGGGCAGCTATCTACCGCGGTGTCCCATGGACTTCGCGGGCACCTTTCCCTTTTCCGGGTTCTTTTGGGCAAGCTTCGACGCAGCCTTGGGCTTGGGCTTGGGCTTGGGCTTGGGCTTAGCCTTGGGCTTGGGCTTAGGCTTAGGCTTGGGCTTGGGCTTGGGCTTAGCCTTGGGCTTGGGCTTAGCCTTGGGCTTGGGCTTAGGCGATGTGCCCCCTGTTACGGCTGACGGCTGAGGTCCTAGCGCAGCAGGACTATGGGCCGCCTTTGCTCGGCTCTTTCTGGTCTTCACCGTTGGGGGCTCCATGTAACCCCGGTCGGCGAGTTCCTGACGGAGCCGCCGTTGCCGCTCGGGGAGCAATGTCTTGGCGATGAACCGGGCGAGCTCGATACGTTCGCCCTGCCCGACCTCGTCCAGTACGTCGATGGGGGCCCCATAGCGGAGAAGAATCCGCTTGGCGTCCACAGCCAAGTCGTCCACGGACTCCCCCTATCATAAAGCGTGGGAACGCGAGGGTGGATAGAGCGGCCAAATATACACTTGTTTCCCGCCATAAGTCAGCCCCAGATCACCATGATGTCCAGCGGGCGATGTCGGCTGTTAGGCAGATGGTCAGAGCCTGCTAGTCCCGCAAGTTCTGACTCCCGCAGTTATTTTGCTGTCACCACCGACACCGTCGCATGTGCCTAGCGCTGGCTCGCGCGGGGTGGCTCACGGTGCTCCCGTTCAGTTCATGAGCTGGGAGCCATCCTCGTCGTCGCGAGGCGGCAGAGGCGCCTCGAGCTGGAAGCGAGGGATGGCAACCCGAAAACGGAGACCGTCGGGACGAACGAACGTGTAGTATCCCTCCATGTGGCCAGCTGGAGAGCTGAGCATACAGAAGCTCTGATATTCGTGGACCTGCCCGGGAGTCAGCAAGGGCTGCTCGCCTAGTACACCCTCCCCATCCAGCTCTTGGTCCTCACCGCCAGCGTCGTGGATGCACCAATGACGGAACAGGAGTTGGGCTGCCTGCTCCCCTAAGTTCTCCATGCGGATCTGATAGGAGAACACGAACCCACCGTTGGCTAGAGCGGACTGTGCCAGCGAGAACAGGGGGCGTACGGTCACCCGGATGCCATCGGTCAAGCTTTCGTATTGGTTAGTCATTGGACCATTATACCGGCTCGAGCGTCGTAATGTTCTGGCATGCCATGGCGGAGGGAAAATGAAGCAAGCCCGCGCCGTACTTTCCCGGTCGGTGGAGGACTACCTCAAGGCGATTTTTTCCTTGACCGAACGCGACGAGGTGGCCTCTACCAGCGCGATCGCAGCTTCTCTCGATGTGCAGCCCGCGTCCGTGACTGGCATGGTCAAGCGGCTCGCAGAGACTGGACTGCTCCAGCACATTCCGTATCGCGGCGTGCGCTTGACCGGCAAGGGAATTCGGGAGGCGCTCCGTGTGATCCGCCGCCACCGGATCCTTGAGACCTACCTCGTCCAGCACTTGGGCTACGCATGGGACGACGTACACGACGAAGCGGAACGGCTTGAGCACGCGGCATCTGAAAATCTTATCAACCGCATGGCTGATGCGCTTGAGGACCCATCCCACGACCCGCACGGCTCTCCGATCCCGACCTCGGACGGTGAGATTGAGGTCGTGGATTTCGCTACCCTCGCGGAGGCTGCCGAGGGAGATCGCGTGCGGATTCGTGCCGTGGATGACGACGAAGAGCCCCAGGGGTTGCGGTCGATGGAGGCTCGAGGACTCGTGCCCGGAGTTTGGGTGCGCGTGGAATCGCGGACACAGAGTGATGGGCACATCGTCGTTCGGATCGAGGGTAGAACCGATGGGAAACAGGAGGTGGGTCAGGAGCTAGCGCGTAGGATCTTCGTCACGCCAGACGTCTGATGGTACTGGAGTTTGCCGCTCTGCAGGTCAGGCCGTTATCGCCCCATTCTGCGGAACGTGATCAGTACGAGCCAGCGCTATCCCGATCACGAGCATGCCCGCGTCAAGCAGGCCGATCCACCTAGTGGGACCCGGGAAAAGCAGGAGATAGAGGCCAACCGGGACCAGCGAAAGTCCTCCGGCAAGCGCCACCACTATGGGCACATTGCGGACGGCCGCCACGCCTCCGGACAGCGCCAATCCTGAGAATACGAGAGCCACCACGAATGCCCCCGCTGCCGGCATTCCCGAGGTGGCCGCGAAGACTTCACGTACGAACTGGATCCATTGGAGGACAAGAGCCAGCGCGCACAGTGTCGCGACAACCCGGAGCGATGCCTTCACGAGCGCTGCAAAGGTGAGTTCATCATCATGGTCGCGCCGGGCTCGAGAGGCTGATGCGGAGAGGCAGAGTCTAGCCTTCTATGCCCCGCCGGATGTTGGTGATCCGGATCGTGACGTCCTTGCCCTCCCCGCAGATGAAGGGATCTGCCAGGGTGCCCCGGGCGATCACGCGCGCGCCGGGCTCGAGGCCTTGGACGTCCCCGATCAAGTTGTACCTTTCTCCCTCCTCGCCCACCAGTGCCGAGCAGCCGTTCGTTCCAGCGATCATACTGCCCTCCCTAGACAGTGTCCCGTCGGGATCCGTCACCAGAAAGTTCGTGGACAATGCGAGGGGTCGGAAATAAAGATCCTGCACGAGTAGTGAGTGGGCCCGATTAGACCGCGCCCACTCTGGGATCACGATCGTGTCCGTGAACGCACCCGACTCGTCTGTCAGGATGTCCTTCAGAGATTCGAAACCGACGTGTAGCGCGCCCACACCCACCCGAACGGGCGTGAGGGCAGGTAAACTCTGCCAATGCACGGCAACTCGCGTGCCTGGAGGCCCACTCGTCGGTGTGAAGGTGGCGATGCGGTAGGCGAACGAATCAGCCAACGCTTGGGGGTTTACACTTAGCCTGCTTTGGCCAAATGCAGTCACCGGATAAGATAGGCATATGGCAAGCAGGAGAACCGGAAAAAATCCGCGGCTCTGGGCGCAGGAACCTGAGGGAAGTGGCATGATCATGGTCCTCGCATGTCTAGGGAGCCGTGGGGCCCCCGGATTCAAGGTTGCGGCGAGTTGCTCGCCATCAGCCCTCTGCTCCGGTGCAGATACCGGATCCTCCAGCCCGCCGCGGTCCGCACCAGCACCCAGCTCTCCACAGTAATCGGCGGAAGTGGATCCACCGACGGCAAGGCTTGATAGTAAAGTGAGAAGAACGCTGCGTCGGGCCCGAGCAAAAAGAAAGAGGACTCCATCAGGTGCCAACCGAGGCCGTCGGCGCCGTCCCGCAGGGCCGGGGGAAGCCGGCTGACTTCGCTAGAACGGAGCCAATGTACTCGCTCGTCCTGATCGAACAGGATTGCGTCCGGTGTGGTGAGCTGAGCCACTCGCGCTCTATCGCCCGCTCCAAACGCATCGCTAATCGCCACCAACGCTGCACGTGCCGAGTCCTCGACCGGACTGCTTGGAGGGATGGAGGCACCTCCGGGAATTTCCCTGCCACCCTGGTTCGCCGCCAGGTCGGGACGCCTCTCGAACCTACACGCCGAGACGAGCGTGCTAAAGGCAAGGAGGACCCAAGCGGATCGACCGAGGGTGCTCACCGTGAGCCGGCCACCTTTCGGTAGGCCCCGATGCGCAAAGGGGGGTGCACGGTAATGGCGAAGTGTAGCCGGTTCTCACCCTCGCGGACTACGTTCTTCTGCACGGTGCTTGTCTTCTGGTAATCGACGCCCTGCTCGCTTTCGACCAGGAGGAACTCATCCTCGGAGAGCTCTCGCTCAAGAGCGAGCACCTGCCCCTCCAGATCTGCTAGGAGAAATTGTTCTGCTTTGTCCTGAACGTAGCCCGTGGCCGTGGCGGCCAGCTCGTGGCTGCGGACGTGCTCGTGCGTGGCAAAAAATACGTTCGGAGGGTGGGACATCCCATGGTCGCGGCGGAAGCCGATCTCGGTGAGCGCTCTCGAGTCGAAATTGAGCGCTACGCTCTGAATCGAGCTGCCATACTGCCGGAGGATCATGGAGAAAGCGCGCTCCCGGACAAAAGGGGCCTAAGCGCGGAAAAACAAGCTGGATGGTGGGCCACCGTCAAGCACTCGCCCCAGCAAACATGTGGCTCATCCGAAGCCGAGCAACTTCTCCAACTCTTCTGGGGAGAGGTCATCCGCGCTCTTTGAACCGACGCCGCGGAGAGACCTGGAATGACGGCGATCACCAGCCTCGTCCTCCGCCGGTGGCGCGCCCGAGTAGTCGAACCCTTCCAGCCGTTCGCGAGGAAGAGTACGCCCGAGGTGATTTTCCAGCGTGCGAAGCGCACCGAGATCGCCCGCGGTCACGAACGTAACAGCAGTGCCTAGGGCTCCAGCACGCGCGGTCCGCCCAACCCGGTGCACGTAGTCCTCAGGATCCAGGGGGACATCGTAGTTGACGACGTGTGTTATGCCCTCAACATCGAGCCCTCGCTGTGCGATGTCGGTCGCCACGAGCACCCTCACCTTGCCGTTGGTGAAGTCCTCCAGTGCCTGGGTACGGTGCTTCATCTGCCGGTCGGAATGCATCGCATCGGCCTTGATTCCCTCTCCACGTAGGCGACCCATCAATACGTCAGCCCCCACCTTCGTGCGCGTGAACACCAGCACGTGGTCCCAGCCCTCATGCTTGAGCAGGTGCACGAGCAGGTCTGGCTTCTTCTCGGGCTTGACCGACTGCACGAGCTCTGTGATACCGGCCGCCGTCGTGCCGGAGCGGGCCGCTTCGACCCATAGGGCTTCCCGCGTAATGCGAAGTGCAAGGTCGTGAACGCCGTTCGGCATGGTAGCTGAGAACAACATCGTCTGCCGGCTCTTGGGAAGAAGCCTGATCACCTTTTCGATGTCCGTGCGGAAGCCCATGTCCAGCATGCGGTCCGCCTCGTCGAGCACCAGGAAGCGGACCTTGGATAGATCGACCCGGCCCCTGCCCATGTGGTCGATGAAGCGCCCCGGCGTGGCGACGATCACCTCCCATCCATCCTGGAGCGCGTCGATCTGCGGACCGTATCCCACGCCCCCGTAAATGGCGATGCACCGGATGCTCGTCCCGATGGCTAGGGACAGGGTATCGTCCGCCACCTGCTGTGCGAGCTCGCGGGTTGGACAAAGCACCAAGACCTGCAGGCCACCACCCGCCTGTATCCGTTCGAGCGCGGGAATCACGAAACCCCCGGTCTTGCCGGTGCCCGTCTGCGCGATGCCCACCACGTCCTTCCCCTCGAGTGCCGCTGGGATCGCTTGCCACTGGATCGGGGTGGGTCTCTCCCAGCCCAAGGCCTCCACTGCAGCCAACCGAGCCTCGGAGAGGCCCAAGACTTCGAACTTCCTTCCTTCCGTCATCAAATTCCTTGTTCTGTTCCTGCCCCCAACTCGGCGAATCCAAGACTGGGGGTCTGGCATGGTACGTTTTGGACCACTGATCGGCCACAGACCCTTAAACGTAAGGGTGGATGGGAGGTCCGCCCAGGCGTGGGCGGCTGGACCCTCACCAAAATGGAAGGGGTAGGCGGACACGTGGTCCCACCCTCCAGCCCGGACCCGCCGCATGACCGAAGATTCCACCCGTGTCCTGTTTGTGTGTTTGGGCAACATCTGCCGTTCACCCCTTGCCGAGGGCGTGTTCCGAAGCCTAGTGCGAACCCGGGAGATCGAGGGCAGCTACTCGGTGGACTCTGCTGGGACAGGCGCCTGGCACGCTGGCGAAAGCCCCGACCAACGCTCTGTGGAGGTGGCGCGCCGCAACGGCGTGGTCCTCGCAGGCCGCGCGCGTCAGATCGAGGCACACGACTTTGAGGACTTCGATTACGTGATCGCGATGGATCGGCAGAACCTTCTGGAACTGCGTACCATGGCGCACTCGCAGCAGGGTGAGGCCTATCTGCATCTACTCCGGGAATTCGATCCTGAGCCTGGTGACGGACAGGTGCCCGACCCCTACTACGGTGGTCCCGATGGGTTCGAACTTATGTACGTGATGGTGAACCGGGCCTGTGAGGCCTTCCTGGACCACCTCGAGACACGCCAGCCTGACGGCGCCACGAACGACGGATGACAATCGGGCCCCCTGGGGACGTAGCAACCCAGGTCGAACAGGATCTCGAGACGTAGAGCGGGGAGCAGCGCCGCTTGGCACGATCGAATCCGGTGCCGGGGGGATGCGTTAACTCCGCGGCCCGGGTGACTACAGACCAGGGCGAGACCTGGTCCCTCAAGTCGAACCCCCGGTCCCCACCGAACATGTTCGAAGCGGAGGCTGAGGGACTGAGGACGCTGGCAGCGGCTCGCGCACTCCGTCTCGCTGCAGCACGAGAGGCGTTGCGGGAAGTCTAAGCTACAGCTGCGCCAGCGCCCCCGCGATTCTCCGGATTCCGTCCTCTAGGACAGGGTCTGCGGCAGCGTAGCTCATCCGTACCCACCGATCGTCTCCGAATGCCGACCCCGGCACCAGGGCCACTCCCGTCTCCTCCAGCATCCAGGAGCAGAATTTCGTGGAACTCGGAATCTCGTCGGTAAACGCGGAGTCCACCCTAAAGAAAAGGTAAAACGCACCCATTGGCTTCACGTACACGAACTCTGGGAGTAGCTCGTCGAAGAGGCGCGTCACCAGATCACGGCGCCGGCGAAACGCCACCACCATCTTCCTTACCGCCTCGGCCGTGCGTTCGTGAGCGGTGAACGCAGCAAGCACGCCCACCTGCGACGGAGTCGATGCGTTCGAGGACACGTGGCTCTGGACCGCACCAAGTTCCTTGGCGACGACCGGATCGCAGTACGAGAAGCCCAGCCGCCATCCGGTCATCGCTAACGCTTTGGATGCGCCGTCGACAAGCACGAATTTGGGGCCCAACGAGCCCGCTGGAAGCTCGAGAATGCCCGGGGCTGGAGTCCCCAGATCGTCACTGAAGTTGATGCAACGATAGATCTCGTCGGCGATCACCCATACGTCGCGGTCGCGTGCCCACTCGATCATCGATCTGAGCTCGTCCCTTGGGTAAACAGAACCGGTCGGATTGGACGGTGACGAATAGATGAGCCCTTTCGTCTTGGGAGTCCAAGCGCGCTCAAGATCGTCGGGAGTCAGGCGGAAATCACGGACTTCACTCCCTATAACGGGCACCGGCGTGGCCCGGGCGAGAGTCACGATCTCAGGATAGCTCGTCCAGTACGGTGCCCCGATCAGGACTTCGTCGCCCGGCCCAAACAGACAGAAATTGGCGTTGAAAAGCGCCTGCTTGGCGCCCGACGTGACCACCACACCCTCCCAGTCCAGGTCACGTCCCGCACGCTCCGACAGTGCGCGCGCGATCGCCTTCCTGAGGTCCGGCATGCCCACGGGCGGAGTGTAGCGAGTCTTCCCCCCGCGAATCCCTGCGATTGCTGCTTCGGATATGAAACTGGGCGTCTCGAAGTCTGGCTCGCCGGCGCTCAAGTCCACGACGTCGCGCCCTTCGGCCCGGAGACGCTTGGCGAGCGCACTCACTGCCATGGTGGCTGACGGCTTGATCTTCTCGACATTGGAGCTGAAGGACATGGATTCCCCAAGGGCTGGCGAACCAGCGATAGGATGCAGCGGCTGTGAACTGGAGTGAAATATCGGGACGGAACGGGATCCCGATCAAGGCGTGGGCACCCGCCGCAGCTGTTGCCGGGTGGACGGGTCTCAGGCAGATTCGCTTCTATGCCCACTCCGGACCCGGCCTATTTTTTTTTCGATTATGTGGACCCGGCCTCGTTCTTGGTGGAGCGTCACCTCGCCTTGGTCGAGGGTTCGCTGTCCATCGCAGTTGACCGAATCCCGTTCGAAGTCTGTCCGCCACCCACACGCCTGGTCGATCCGCGTTCCCTCGAGTGGCGCAGCTTCTGGGAGGGAGCAGGGGCCACCGCGCTCGACGAGGGCGTAACGCTGGCCCATCCCCGATTGGTGCCTTGGACACGAAAGGCCCACGAACTCGCGCTCCACGCCCGCGAGGAAGGCTGCTTCTTCGCCGTCCACCGCGCGCTGTTCGAGGTTTTCTTGCTCGAGGGGAGAGACTTCGGTCGGGTGGACGTGTTGCTCAAGATCGCGGTACAACATGGGCTGGATCTCTCCCTCACCAAAGCCGTCTTGGACGTCGACCGTCATGCGCCGATGATCACCGCCGCGCGCGCGCGAGCGGAACGCCTTGGGGTCCGGGGGGTTCCCACGCTCCGAGTTGGAGACCGGACCCTAGAGGGCTTCCAAAACCAGGGCACTATCCTCGCGTTCCTGCAGCAGGCCGCAGTTCCCTAGCTGCGCTTCTTCCACCCCAGCACCGATCGGACACCCATGGCTGGATACCTCCGCAAGACAGCACTCAGCCCTGATGACGTCCTGGCAACGGCCGCCGACCTCCTTCCGGATCGCATCGGTCTGAGCCGAGCCAAGGCTGCGGGCCACGATGCCACCTACACGGGCGCGGAAGGCACTGTTTCGTTGAGTGCCCACCGGCACGGCACATACACTGAGGTGGTGGCGAACACGGACCGGCTCCGCACCTCCCGGATGGACTACGAGATCCAGAAGTTTCTCAACCAGCTGCCCTACGAGCCCTTCGACCGCGGCGGACCAGGTCGAGGTGAGCCTGCCTGATGGAATCTTTTGAGGATCTCGGCCTCGGACCAGAGCTAGTCGAGGCTCTTGTTTCGGAGGGAGTGGAGGAGCCTACGCCTTTTCAGGTGGCGGCGATTCCAGTGATCCGTAGGGGCAACAATCTGCTGGGGCTGGCTGGCCCTGGCGCAGGCACGCTGGTCGCCTATGGAGTGGCTCTCCTAGACCGCCTTGAGCCGGGTGGCGGGAACCCGCGAGCGCTCGTGCTCACCGCCGGTTGTGACGCAGCTCGAGGGATGGCCGAGATGCTGGCCACGCTCGCGGCGGCGACCGGCCATACAGTAGCTGCAGCAGGTACGCCCTGGGTGCTCCCGGAACGCGCTGACGTTCTGTTCGGAACGCCGTCGGACCTGCTCGCTTGGATAGGCACGGGCCGACTAGACGTAAAGGGAGTGGAGGCGTTGGTCATAGACCAGGCGGGCGCACTCCAACAGGCGGGGGGCTTGGCCGAAGTCGAGACGCTTCTCGAGTTCCTCCCCAAGGATGGGCAGCGGGTGGTGTTGGCGCTTCCCGTGACTCCCGAGGTTGAGGATTTCGTCGTACGGCACGCGCGCCGCGCACTCCGAGTTCCCGCCCAGGACGCGTTTGGAGCGGGAGCGGCGGGACCCAAGAGGGGGGAGGTCCGCTACCGCATCGTGGATGAACCACGCGAGGAAGGGGCGCTCCAGCTGATCTCGGAACTCCTAGAAGACGCACACCACTGTTGCCTGTTTTTCGGCAACGAGGACCGGGCTGCTGACGTTGGAGATTACCTGACCCTACACGGTTATGCCGCGGGAGCTCCCGGTGATGAGGGCGCGCCGATATGGCTCGCCGTGCGTGAGTTCGACGCGAACTCCGCAGTGATGGGTCCCATGGTCACTGCGGTGAGCTACGATGCACCAACAGGGCCAGATGCATTGGACCGTAGACATGGCAACGGTAGGGGTGGCGCCATCCTGGTCCTACCTCGCGAGATGCCGCACCTCAGGGACATCGCACGGCGAACAGGCTATCGCGTGGTCCCCTTCCCTCCGCCGGCTACGGCCGCTGGTCGCAGCGGACTCGACGCGTTGATGGCACGGCTTGAGGCCGCGGCCGGTGACACCGACCTCGCCCCCTATTTGATCGCTCTCGAGCCGTTCTTCGAGCGACTGGGCGCCCCGGAGATGGCCGCAGCAGCCGTGGCGTTTTTGCGAGAGAAGGATACTTCGGAGGGCTCATCTCTACGGGCAGGTACGACCGCTGGGCTTGCGTCTCGGCCTGGGCAGCGTGCGGCCCCGCCCCCGGCCGCGATGGTGCGGCTTTACGTCAGCCTCGGCCTACGGGACGATGTTGGGCCCGGGGACATCATGGGTGCGATCACAGGCGAGTCGGGTATCGACGGTTCGAAGGTCGGCCGGATAGAAATCCGAGACACGTTTTCGATTGTCGAGGTGGAAGAGCCGCAAGCAGATCTCGTGATCCGCTCACTAAACGGCATCACGGTGCGTGGGAGAAGCGTGCGAGCCGACTACGACCGAGCCCGGTCCAAGGACCGGGAACCGAACGCCGCTGGCAACCGAGCGCGTCGTGAATCGGGCGGCGAGAGATCGCGGCGGGCATCGCGTGGTCCAGACCGCGGGAGCGATGGTCACGATGGTCGTCGCCCCCGGCCGCACAAGAACGAGCCATAGCTCCGCCACTCCGTACTTGAATGAAAAAAGGAGCCGCACCCAAGCATGGGGCGGCTCCTTTTTTGTGCGCCGTCCAAGTCGCAATTAGACGACTCGGATCAGCTCAGGCCAGCGCGCGCAGTTACTTGATGCCGTCCTTCAAACCCTTGCCGGCCCTGAAGCTGGGCGACTTGGAGGCAGCGATCTTGATGCTCTCACCGGTGCGAGGATTCCTGCCGATGCGGGCCTTACGCTTCTTCGCCTCGAACGTGCCGAAGCCGGTGATCTGGACGCGTTCGCCCTTCTTCAACGCATGGGCAATGATCCCGCTGCCGGTGCCGAAAAGCGCGTCCACAGCACGGGATGCATCCGCTTTTGTGATCGAGGTCGCGGCGGCGAGAGAGTCCACGAGATCCGACTTGTTCATCTGCTCACTCCTGCTTTGGAAGGTGGGGATACTACCGCTCTGTTCCGGCGAGCATCGCTTGCCATACTGCAATTGTTACCCACCGAAACACCGCTTGAAATCAAGCTTTTTCTGCATTCCGGGACGGATGATCTTGTACGGTAAGAGTCACCCACGAACGCGTCAATAGACAAGGCGCGTGATTGTTCGTGTACTGCATGCCGACCACTGCACGCACTGAGTTCTCGCAAGGCGTCAGGACCTACGTTGTCCGTCCCAGGCGTACATGTCTGCGCAGTCGCCACGGCGGCATAGTTCGAGTCGGACCATCCAGTTATTACACCGCCATCTTCCCGCAGCCTGGCACCACCCCTGCAAGAAACCATGTCCGTGGCGGCGCCCGCCGGCCGGACACCGCTAATCGAGGTCAATCCAGACCGTGACCTACCACCCTTGAACGACTCCGCGCGATGACGGATCGGCGAGGCCCGCGTCACCGCTCTGGTCTGAGCTCAAGGCGTTCGGCTGTTACGCTTTCGATCTTTTCACGGGAATAGAAGGCTGGGAAGACTTTGTCGTTGGCCCAGAGCTCGAAGAGGTTGTCGTAGAACGGGCTGTCGGGATCGCCTACCTGCCCGGGCGAGTTCATGCCTAGCGTCTGGTCCCAGTCCCTTGTGTCCACGAACATTCGGAACGAAGCGCCGCTTGTCTGATTGTCCCTATTCCCTGTGTTTCCCACTGTGTAGCCGTATCCGCCCCTGGGCACAGGTCCCACGTTGAGGCGGGACCGCGTCGCAGCATCTACTGCGGGCGAGAGGGGGTGGCGGATGGTGGCGTGGTGGTAGTCCGCCTGCCCGTAGACCCAGTCGTCCATGTCCCGACCCAATTTCTGCCGGAGGTCATCCACGGCCTGCTCCAGCGTGCGGAGAAGCAGCATGTCCCGCCCCTGGATCGGATCCTGTCCGAAGTCTCCGTCGGGAGACAGGAGTAAGTCGATCATGGTCTTCATTCCGATGCCCACGTAATCACTGACCTCGGGCGGGATCTTGATGGCCGCGGTATTATCAAAGAGCCGGCGCTCGAAGGCGACGTATATGCCCGCCTCCACCGAGTTCTTGTCCAGCACATAATCCCACTCGAGGAGCAGGCGCCGCGCTTCCTCCACCCGCGCTTCGTCCGCCTTCAGGTCGGCGAGGAGGGGAACGAGGGTTCGTGCCGGTATAGAGAGGTAGTCGTGCTGGAGTTGGACCATGTCCATAAGGCTGAACTTCCGGCCTGAACCCAGCACCTCGCTTGCCCGGGCCCACCGGTACGGGTCCGACCAGGTGTACCCGATGGCCTCCATATAAGGGAAGTCTGGAGGCGTGTAGTTGCTATTTGAAGTTTCGATGAATCCCCGGGTGGGATTGAATTCATGGGGCTTGGCTTTGATGGGAAGGTAGCCGTCCCACTCGAAACGCCCGTCTCCGGGCACCGGCACCATGCCGCTGAAGTTTCTGCGGATGGGGGCGATGCCTACGCTCTGCCAACCGATGTTACCATCCCGATCTGCCCACATCATGTTCTCGCCTGGAATGTTGCTGTAAGCGCACGCATCACGGAATTCCTCCCAACTGCGGGCCTGGTCCATTCGAAGCGATGCCAGGTAGGGAGCGCCACCGACTTCCATCCAGGCGGCGCGCACCGCATAGGCCAGATCCTTCTCAGCGTCCTCGAAGACGACGGGGCCGTGGCGGGTATACTTAAGCTCCACCGTCACCGGGCTCGAGTCTTTAACCTGGATCGTTTCCTCGATGACCTCCATGTCCTCCCAGCGCCCCTTGTACCAGTACTGGTCCGGGTTGTTAGGGTTGGTCCGATATACGTAGAGGTCCTCGCCGTCCGTGCTGAACACGGTGAGTCCCCAGGCACCGTACTCGTTGTGGCCGATGGAGACGCCCGGAATCTCAGGTTCCCCCGCGCCGATGACGTTCCAGCCTGGACCCACTAGGTGCACCCAGTACCGGAGCGATGGCACACCCTGGGCCCGGTGGGGATCGTTGACCATGAACGGATAGCCATCCTGGGTTCTCTCCCCGCTCACGACCCAGTTGTTGCTCCCTATGTCGTCCCGGTCGTTACGCAGGAGCTGGTCCTCCTCAGCGTATAGGGCTGCGGCCAGACGGGTGTAGCTCTCCTCGTCACTCCGGAAATCCGCTGCCATGATGTCGCGTGGTTGAAAATCGATCCTCCTACGGAAGGCATCGTAGACGCCGAGGATGTCATTATCGATTAGTGACTGGCAGTCGATGCCGTCGGCCAACTCAAGGTCGGGATCGTGGGGGTGATAGTACACCAATTCCTCGAGCGCTTTCCCCCCGATCTCACACACTGCCCGGCCCGTGCTCAGCTCCCGGCCGATGTTTCCTAGCAGCCCTTGATGGCGGGAGATCACGACCTCCGGTGTCCACGGCTTCGGGCGGATGCCAAGAAGGCGGAACGGAAGGGGCAGATCATCGGGACTGTTGAGAGCCTCTGCGATGTAGGCATTAACGCCATCCACATAGGCGGGGATGATCTCGTTTCCCCTCTCGTGGTAGTGCCGCATCTCTTGGGTCATGTCGCCCCGGAACTTAAAGAGGCGAGTTCCTCGGTCGCGCTCCAACGCGCGTGGTCCCAAGATGTCGGCTGTCGTCCCCGTGGCTTGTGCCCTCCAGATTTCGAACTGGAAGAGGCGGTCCCGGGCCGCGCTATAGCCCTGAGCGAAGAAGAGATCATGTTCGGTGCTGGCGTAGATGTGGGAAATGCCCCACTGATCCTTGAGGATCTCCACGGGTTCTTCGAGACCCTGGACCGTCAGCACTTCCGTGTTCTGAGCGAGCAGGGGACGAGGGGGACCCGACGCCACAGCCAGGGCGGCGAGGGTTCCTAGAATCGGCAGCAGTCTCGGTAAAAAACGGGGCTTGGTAGTCATGCTCGGTACCTCCCGTATTCGGACGGCGGGCGGACGGGTGCTGCTCCGTGAGGGGCAGCCCATATTATCTGGAGGTCTGCGGCCCAGCAACCGATCGAACCCACTCTTCTTTGAGGTCAGGATGAGGTTTCCAACATCTTCAGTGGTGTTTCGGGCCCGATTCGGCTCTGGTTCCACCCTGCGGCACTTAGATTATGCCGACCGAGTCCCATTCGAAAAGACCCCGCCTAGCAGGTTAGGCCGGTGCTGCCGCTCTCATCTCGGGACCTCCCTGTAGCTGTGACTAGGTGTGGGACCCTAACATCCCAACCTAGTATCGTTTCGGGAGGTCACATTAGCTACTTGTAGCGGTAGGTAACACGTCCGCGGGTAAGGTCGTATGGGGAGAGTTCCACTTTCACGCGGTCGCCCTCAAGCACACGAATGTAATGTTGGCGCATCTTGCCCGAGAGGTACGCGAGAACTTCATGACCGTTCTCCAACGCGACTCTGAAAGTCGCGTTGGGAAGCACCTCACTTACCGCTCCCTCGATCTCGATCGCGTCTTTTGCCACGGTCCTCCACGAAGTGGGATGTAGGTGTCCTGGAATCGACTGAGCCGAACCTTATCACCGGTCGCATGGGGTGGCAACGGACGCTATTCTAGGGAATGATCCCACCTCTCTCCGCGCGCCAGCGCCGCACGCTCGAGGAACGGCTGGCCCAGGGACGGACAGAGTGCCCGTGCTGCGGGGGAACGTTCGAACAACAGGTAGTGCGCCCACAGCCCGAAGTGGCATACGTGAGGGACCGGGTCTGGGTCGTCTGTGCAGATTGTGGAGCATCGGCGGTAGTGGATCGCCGCCGCATCGAGCGGGCGCGTGGCAGGTCACTGTGATCTTGCCGCGCCCGTCGCATGAGCGGGCTCAGACCCTGCCGCTACGACGTACGGCGCGTTAGGGTAGAACCATCGTACCCGAACCAGTGGAGAGGGCATGCCCAACCGTACCGTTACTTTCCGCACGAACCAGGGATCTTTCAAGGTGGAACTGCACGATGACGAAGCTCCCACGACGACCGCCAACTTTGTGACGCTGGCCGAAAAGGGCTTCTACGACGGGGTCATTTTTCACCGGGTCATTACTGATTTCATGATCCAAGGCGGCGACCCCACCGGCACCGGTCGCGGCGGCCCGGGCCATACGATCCCGGACGAATTCGGGGCAGGCCTCGGGCACGACGCCGAGGGTGTTCTGTCCATGGCTAATTCCGGTCCCAACACAGGCGGCTCCCAGTTCTTCATCACGCTTGCCCCCACGCCTTGGCTGGACGGCAAGCATGCTGTATTTGGTAAGGTCCTTGAGGGACTCGAGGTGGTGCGGGCCATAGGGCAGGTGGAAACCGCCGCCGGTGACCGACCCATTGAGGACGTGGTGATGGAAGAAGTCAAGGTAGAGGCCGTAGGGGAGCCCTGAAGCCTTCCGCTGGAAGCTCTCTGATACGGCGGAAGCCACGGTTCCCCGCTCTAGGATGGGTTGCCCCTATCTAAGCACGGGGGAGGACACGAGATTCAGCCTCCCCTTAGGGCCTTGAGTTCGGGGGGGTCGTAGGTGGTTTGCATAGCCGTTCGGAGGTCCGATGGGGTTCAAGTTCCCGCGCGCCGCCGTATTCGGACTGGTCATGTCCGTAGTGCTTGGCGCAGCCGTCCCGCTGTTCCGCTCCGGAGCAGCGGACGCGCCCGCGGGCTCACCACTCTCTTTTCCCACCTTCCTCGATCCGCAGCAGGCAATCGAGCACCACGAATTTTATTTCACGCGTGCCGTTTACTCGGGCGGGGAAGGGTTCGCCGGATTCCGGAGTGGTCGGAGGCCCTCCTGGGCCACCGATTTTCCCAAGGCCGACCGACAGTTCATGGTAGTTCTCGGCCGGTTGATCAACATCGACAATCACAGTGAGGAGCACGCGGTGGACCTAGCCGACCCGGACCTCAGGCGCTTCCCGTTCCTGTACGCCCTGGAAGTCGGGGGGATGCGCCTGACGGACGCTCAGGTGACCGGGCTCAGGGACTACCTGGCCGCCGGCGGCTTCCTGATTGTCGACGATTTTTGGCGACCGGACGAGTGGGCGAACTGGGAGAGAGAGATCGCTCGCGTGCTGCCGGGCCGGGAGATGTACGAACTTCCAATGGACCATCCAGTTTTCAATGGCGTGTACGATATCTCCGAGATCATGCAGGTGCCCAACTTGAACAACGGCTGGAACCACGGACTGTACGGGACCCCGACCAACGAGGGACGTGGGTCTGAGGTGCCCCACGTGTTCGGAATCGACGACGACAAGGGCCACACGATGGTGATCATCAACTGGAATACCGACCTGGGTGACGCCTGGGAATGGGCGGAGCATCCCTTTTACCCACTCAAGTTCTCGACATACGCCTTTGAGATGGGAGTCAACATGGTTGTCTACGGAATGAGCCACTGAGGAGGGTGTGGAATCCCTGTTTGAGTTTCTTTTCAAGTACCGCCTGGCCTTGTTCCGTCAGGGCGACCTCGTCCTGCGCGCCGCCTGGCCCATCGCCACGCTCCTGCTCGCGGCGGCGGTCGTGGCCATCGTGGCCTTCGGCTACCTCCGGCCGCGTGGCCGCGCAGGTACGCTTGATCGCAGTATCATGGCCGTACTCCGTACCTCTGCCCTCGGCGTCATCGTGCTGTGCCTGCTCCAGCCGACCCTGGTGCTCCGCGCAGTAGTTCCCCAGCGCAACTTCGTTGCCATACTGGTAGATGATTCCCACAGCATGACACTCCCTGACGACGACGGTCGTCCCAGGGGAGCCTTCGTCGCCGACCAACTCACGTCCGCCGGCACGCTCATGAAGGCGCTTGCCGATCGCTTCGCGGTGCGCACGTTCGCCTTCTCGTCAGCGGCCGGGCGCGTGGACGACCCCACAGCGCTGGGCTTCAACGGCACCCGTACCGACCTCGCAGGCGCTCTCGACCGGGTCCGGGAAGACCTTTCCTCCGTGCCTCTTTCGGGCATCGTCGTGGTGAGCGATGGGGCAGACAACGCCGGGCGGGTGATGGCGGAGTCTCTGGTCCCACTACAGGCGGCCTCCATCCCAGTCTTTACCGTAGGCCTGGGTGAGGAGGCTATCTCCCCCGACATCCAGCTCGATCGGGTGCAGGCGCCGCGATCCGTGCTCCTCGGCAGCGCCGTCGTGGTGGACGTGGTGGTGAGCCACCGTGGCTTCGCCGGGCAGCCCGTCGCACTCGAGGTGGCGGACGACGGCCGCATCCTTACCAGTCAGGACGTTCCCCTTGGCAGGAACGGTGAGCCGGTGGTTGCGCGCGTGCGTCTCATTGCGGATCGGGTTGGGCCACGGCGCTTGATCTTCCGCATCCCCGTGGCCGAGGGGGAGCAGGTGACCGGAAACAACCAACGCGAGTTGTTGATGGACGTGCAGGACAAGCGCCAGAAGATTCTCTATTTCGAGGGCGAGCCCCGCTTCGAGGTGAAATTCATGCGGCGGGCAATCGAGGACGATGAGAACATCCAACTGGTGGTCCTGCAGCGAACGGCGCCGGACAAGTTCTTGCGCCTCGACGTGGACGGATCCACAGAGCTCCAGGGGGGCTTCCCCAAAACTCGCGAGGAGCTGTTCCGCTATCAGGGCCTGATTCTGGGGAGTGTGGAGGCCGGCTTCTTCACCCACGACCAGCTGCTCATGATCCACGACTTCGTGAGCCAACGCGGCGGGGGTCTGCTCGTGCTCGGGGGCCGGCACGCGTTGGCCGAGGGTGGCTACACAGGCACGCCGGTGGCGGACGTCATCCCGGTGGTGCTGGGTGAGGCCCCAGCCGATCCTGCCCGACCCTTCGAGGTGAAAGTATCTCCCACATCCGTAGGCGCACTCCACCCGGCAGCGCAAATCGCGGGACCGGGCGAGGCCTCAGTAGACGCATGGGAGATCCTCCCCCCGTTGACCACCGTAAACCCGATCCAACAGGTCAAGCCAGGCGCGACCGTGCTTCTGATCGGGCGACCCACGGGCGGCAGTGTGTCGACCCCAGATCAGGTGGTGCTCGCCTGGCAACGGTTCGGTCGGGGGAAGGCCTTCGCACTGCCTATCCAGGACTCCTGGCTGTGGCAAATGCACGCTGATGTACCGCTCGACGACCAAAGCCACGAGCACTTTTGGCAACAGCTCCTGCGAGGCCTCGTCGACGGGGTTGCTAACCCGGTTGTGGTCACGTTGGATCGAGAGCAGGTGGAGCTCGGTGAGCCGGTACGTGTGACCGTGCGCGTGCGCGACTCGACCTACATCGACTTGAACGACGCAGCGGGAAGAGTTCTGGTCACGTCCCCTGCCGGAACCGAGCGCGAAGTCCCGCTCGAGTGGAGCGTCGAGGACGATGGCATGTACGCCGCGTCGTTCGTCCCCGATCAGGAAGGGAGTTGGCATCTGAGTGCGGAGGCAAGCCGTGGGGGCAGTGTGATCGGCACGGACGACGATTGGGTGCGGGTCGGCCCCGGGCACGACGAATACTTCGATGCCGCTCGCCGCACCGCTCTGCTCGAGCGGATTGCAGAGCAGACTGGCGGTCGCAGCTACACGGCGGCCACGGTCGACGAGCTTCCTGAGGACCTCCAATACGCTGGTTCGGGCGTCACGATGGTGGAAGAGCACGACCTTTGGGACATGCCGGTCCTGTTCCTCGTCTTGATCGGGCTGATTGGAACAGAATGGACATTCCGCAGGCGGCGGGGGTTGATATGAGGTCTGACACGAAACCAACGCCCCGCCATGCTCTCGCTGTCATGCTTCTCCTGGCCGCGAGCACTTTGGCTACGGCTTCGCTCAGCGCTCAGCAAACCCATCTCCTCATGGTGGTAGGGCTCTCTGGCGGAGCACCCTACAAGGAGCGCTTCCAGAGCTGGGCCGCTTCCATCCGAGAGGCAGCTGTGGTCCGTCTCGGCATCCCAAAGGCGAACTTCGTCTGGCTGGCCGAGGACCCCGCCGTGGCGCCCGGGCAGATCAAGGATCGTGCTACTGTATCCTCGGTCCGCACCGCCCTCACGGAGGTCGCCCAGCGTGCCGGTGACGCGGACCGTCTGGTGGTTGTCCTCATTGGCCACGGAACGGAGCGAGAGGGAAAGCCACTATTCAACCTCGCTGGGCCTGACTTAAGCCCCACCGACCTGGACCTGATGCTGGATCAAGTCGCTCCCAGACGAGTCGCGGTCGTCAACACGAGCAGCGCCAGCGGCGCCTTCATCGCCCCACTTTCCGGACCGGGCCGCACCATTATCACCGCCACCAGGTCGGGGCGCGAAAGCAACGAAACCTGGTTTGCCGGCTTCTTCGCGGAGGCGTTATCGGAGGACGGCTCAGACTTCGACAAGGATGGTCGCATCTCGCTGCTGG
>Ga0302135_10000638_pt1 | contig 21052 bp, 22 predicted proteins | sample CBN3_surface_MG_FD_203119 | JGI IMG/M metagenome (GOLD analysis project Ga0302135, IMG submission 203119) | Marine microbial communities from Western Arctic Ocean, Canada - CBN3_32.1 | ecosystem: Environmental > Aquatic > Marine > Oceanic | place: Canada: Western Arctic Ocean | collected...
GCCGACGTCGACCAGGCCACGGGGGACCGCCTCGGTGAATGGCGGCAGGTGGACCAACACCACGTCTTTTCTGCCGCGCTCTAGCTCTACCGACCTACACTGCCTTGTCTAAGAAAATCTCTTCCCGGCGGAACGGCATGTCCGGATTTTCCGGTGGTGCATCCATTTCGCGTGCCGCCATGTGGCCATCATAAACCGCCAGCGCGATAGTTGAGGACGCGTCACAGTCACCGGTCGCGCGAATGGACTTTATCCCAGCCGCCTCTAATGCCGCCGGATCGGCGGCCAAGGCCTGGTAGAGATCATTGACGGGTGCCCGTGAGGTCACCATGACAACACTGGCGGCAGGGATTTTGCGCGACCGCTCGGAATAGATACAGGCAATCTCGACTTCGCCGTCACCCACCGCCGATAAGTTATGGCTGGTGATGATTTCGACTCCGAGCTCAAGCAGACCCGCCTGGATACGGTGCTGCTCCAAGGTGTTTTCGGTCCACGACGAAACACAGGCCGCCGTGGTGACTAGCGTAATATCGTGGCCATCGCGGCGCAGTTTTTCGGCCACCACGCCACCCATATAAAAGTGGTCGTCATCGAACAAGACCACTGGTCCCGACACCTCGGCACCGGCGGAGATGTCTTCCGGTGTAAAGACATTACTCCCGTCGCTGCCAGTGATCGGTGAGGTATTGTTAACACCGGCGCCATCCTTGCGCCATTTGGCGCCGGTGGCGACAATGACGTGCTCAAAGCCGAAATCGAGCACGTTTTGGCGTGTCATGTTGCTGTCGAGATAAATCTCGACATTGGCCATTTCACGGATACGCCCAACCCGCCAATCGCGAACCCGGGCCCAGGCAGAAAGACCAGGCAGGCCACTTTCCCAGGTCACTCTGCCGCCGAGCTCGGTTGTCGCTTCAGCCAGGGTGACCTGGTAACCACGCTGACCCAGTCCACGCGCAGCTTCCAATCCCGCAGGTCCCGCGCCGATGACCAGAATACTGTCGTCCGAGCCCTTTACATCGATGTTTTCGGGATGCCAGCCGCGCCGCCACTCCTCGCCCATAGTCGGATTTTGGGTACAGCGCATCGGTGTGGAAGTGTGCTGGCCAGAGACACAGATGTTACAGCCGATACACTCGCGAATTTCCTCGGCCCGCCCTTCATCGATCTTCTTGGGTAGGAACGGATCGGCGATGGATGGCCGCGCGGCGCCGATCATGTCCAGCACACCTCGCTTGATCTGACTGACCATGGTATCGGGCGAGGTGAACCAACCGACGCCGACGACCGGCTTGGTGGTCACCGATTTGACGAAGGAAATATGGGGTTCTTGGATAGCCTCCTCGCCGAAGCGCGAGGTCACCGAGTCGTTCGCCCAATCAGAGAGGTTTACGTCCCACAGGTCCGGGATCTCCGCCAGCATCTCGACGACTTCCCTTCCCTCTCCCTGGCTGGTGATCCCCTCATCGCCCAGAAGTTCGTCGACGGCGAGCCGGATGGCGATGGCGCAGCGATCGCCAACAGCTTCCTTGGTGTCGTCAAGGACCTCTCGCAAGAGCCGGACCCGGTTTTCTAGGCTGCCGCCATATTCATCGGTCCGGTGGTTGCGGCGTTTCTGCAGGAAGTGCATCAGCAGTGTCGAATCGTGGCCGGCATAGACATAGACAAGGTCGGCTTCGGCTTCCTTGGCCCGCAGCGCCGCATTTCGGTGCCAGCGGCGAAATTCCTTGATGTCGGCTTTGTCCATGCCCCGGGACTGGGTCGGAATACCAATGACACCGGCCTGAGGAGACGGTGCCAATGGCTTGAGACGGGTGAACATGTTCTGGACGCCGACCCCGTTATGAGCCAGTTCCACACCGGCCAGGGCATCGTGGCGATGGATAGCGTCTGTCATCAGGGCCAGACATTTTACATCGTAGCCATCCCACAGCCGCGCCTGCGTTTCCGGCGAATAATCTGACGTTGGGTGAATCACACACTCTTCGGTATTGACCACGGCCCAACCGCCTTGCGCCTTCATCTCGCGCATTTTAGCGTGGGTCTGGGGTCGGTCAAAGCCCATGCCGCAACAATGGGGCACCTGATAGAAGCGGTTCTTGGCCGTTACAGGGCCAATCTTGACCGGTTCAAAAAGTAGATCATACCTAGGGTCGCGCGCCATTAATGCCTCCACCGGATATCTTTGATTCCGGATGGAAAGTTAATGAACGCGGCCGACCGAGTCTAGCGAGGTTACATCGCCAAGCGCAGTGAGTGCTCTTAATGCCTGCTCAAACCCAGATGCACCACGGGTACAGAACGCCGGGTCTCACGGGGCGTCAACCAGGAAGCCCGTGACTATACCCAGGCCCTGATGGAGACCGAGGCTTATGCCGCCTCCAGCGGCCAACGCACTCGAACCAGCGCGCGTTTCCTATTGTTAAGTGAATGTGAAGGACTCGCGCCGGCAACCGGGTGAGAGCCCTTTACATTTCAGGAGCCAGCCCTTTATTTTTTTCCGACCTCAACGCGACGCTCCAATCAGTCCCTTATCCCAGGAGACAATACGATGACTGACAACGTTATTACCCGTCTGCTACCCGGCGGGTCGCCGGATGGCGTCATGAAGCCCATGGGCTATATCGCCGACGACGCGGTGGCCGAGGGCACCGCCGACGAACGCGGTCACATGTTCTTCACCAACGCGGCCGGCAACGTCAACGTCGGCGTCTGGCAATGCACGCCGTGCACCGAGGAGACGCGCGAGTATCTCTACGATCAGTGCAACTTCGTGCTTGAGGGCGCGGTGACTATCACCGACCAAAGCGGCCATACCGAGACCTATACGCCGGGCGACGCATTCGTTATCCCGCGCGGTTTCAACGGCTTCTTTAAAATGACCGGGGATTTCAAAAATTATTTCATAACCGTGGAACCCGAGACCAAAGGATCAGGGAATGTATGAAATCGATCCAACACGAACCGACCTGATCGAGGAATTCGATCAAAATCCCGGTGGACCCCACAGCCCCGAGCTGGCCCTGGTGGTCAATCGTCTGCGCCTGATGCCCATGGAAGAGCGCATCATCATCGTGTGCACCAAGCGCGGTATTGAGTGGACCCTGGCCAAGATGCCGAAGGCCCGCGGGGCCAAGCTGGAGTACTACGACGACCTGGTGTTCGACGACTACTACGCCGCCACCAAGAAAGTCTTCCGCATACGCTGGCAGGCGGTCACCGGCGTCGCGCCGGTCTAGAGAGGATCAGGGAATGAAAAAGATCATTGGATATTCCAGTGCCTGGACGGTCATGCCGGGCGATACCCTCAACGTCATGGTCAGCACTTACGGGCCCGGTCGCTATCGCGCCAATCTAGTGCGGGTGATCTGCGGCAACGACGATCCTGACCTCGACATCTATCGCGAAGAGGAGATCACGGCGCCCTTCGCCGGCGAGTATCCCGGTCGTGAGCAGTTCACCGTGGCGGGCTCCTATGTGACCATTTCCTCAAGCCCGTTAGTGACCGGACTGGGCAGCTTCACGGTCCAGGCCTGGGTCTTTCCCACCACCCCCGAAAAGGGCGCCCAGGGCCTGATCGCCAATTGGGACGGCGCCACTGCCAGTGGTTTCGCTCTGACTATTGACGACAGCGGTGCCGCTACCATGCGGCTCGGCGACGGCAGCGGCGGTACCGTGGAAGTCACCACCGGCAAGCCGCTGGCGAAGCGACGCTGGCACCTGGTTTCCGCCGCCTATGATGCGGGGACGGCGGCGCTTACCGTCTCCCAGGACTTTATCGGCCCGCAGTTCGAAGCCAGTACCAGCGCCAGCGCCACCGGCGCCGTTAACTTCACACCCGCCATGGGTAGTGCCCAGCCGCTGATTATGGCAGCGATTCCGGCGACCCATCCCGCGGGCCGGCCCGGCGCCAGCCACTTCTTCAACGGCAAACTCGACCGGCCGCGGCTGGTCGCTAGCGCCTTGAGCCTGGCGGACAGCGCCGCCCTGGGCTGGGACGCCTTGCCCCACGAGCGCAATACATCGGTAGTCGCGGCCTGGGACTTCTCCCGCGAAATCGGCGGCGTCACGGTCACCGACGCCGGCCCCAACGGCCTTCATGGCCGGGTGGTCAACCTGCCGTCGCGCGCGGTCAAGGGCTTCAACTGGAGCGGCACCGAGCAGAACTGGCGCCACGCGCCCGAGGAATACGGCGCCATCCACTTCCACGACGACGACCTCTACGATGCCGAATGGGACACCGATTTTACCTATGAAATCCCGGAGGATCTGCGCAGCGGCGTCTACGCGGTACGCCTACAGGCCGACGACGATGAATGGTACGTGACCTTCTTTGTTCGCCCGCCGCGCGGCACCGCCACTGCCAAGCTCGCCTTCCTGGCCTCGACGGCCACTTATATGGCCTATGCCAACATCCAATGGACGTGGCAAGAGCACTTCGGCGAAGTGGCCGAGACCTACTGGACCACCATGGAACCGGGGGAGGTCTTCCTCCAGGAGCATGCGGAATACGGTCTGTCGACCTACGACACTCATTCTGACGGCAGTGGCGTGCGTTATGCCTCGCGCCTGCGGCCGGTGAGCCAGGTGGGGCCCAAGACGGCGCCGGTGTGGAACCTCAATGCCGACACTCACATTCTCGGCTGGCTCGAAGATAGGGGCATCGAATACGACGTCATTACCGACGAGGACCTGCACAACGAAGGCGTCACGCTGCTTGAGCAGTACAGCGCCGTGGTCACCGGTGCCCATCCCGAGTACTACACCACGCCCATGTGGGACGGCCTGCGGACCTATCTGGCGCGCGGCGGCCGGATGGCCTATCTCGGCGGCAACGGCTTCATCTGGCGTTGCGCCATGTCGGACGCCATGCCGGGCGTGGTCGAGTTGCGCCGGGCCGAGGACGGCATCCGCTATCGCGACGAGGAGCCGGGCGAGTACTACATGGAGTTCAATGGCGAGTACGGTGGCTTGTGGCGCCGTCTCGGCACGTCGCCCCAGGCGCTTTGCGGGGTCGGCACGGTGGCGGTCGGCTTCGATGTCTCGGGCTATTACGTACGCAATGAGGCGAGCTTTGATGCCCGCGCCGAGTTCATCTTCGAGGGCATCAGCGACGACGAGGTGATTGGCGATTTCGGCATCTTCAGCGGCGGCGCCAGCGGCACCGAGATCGACGCCGCCGACCCCATGCTCGGCACCCCGCCCCACACCCTGATCCTGGCGACCTCGGAAGGTCATTCGGCAAACACCTACCTGGTGCCCGACGAGACCGGCTTGCACCATGCCGCCATGGACGGTGCCCAGAACCCCAACGTGCGCGCCGATATGACGTTCTTCGAAACGCCCGGTGGTGGCGCGGTGTTCTCCGTGGGCTCCATCGCCTGGCCGGGCAGCCTGCCGCACAACAGCTACGACAACAACGTCTCGCGAGTCAGCGAGAACGTCCTGCGCCGTTTCGTGGATGGCACCCCGTTCGCCATGCCCGACGGGTGACGTCGCGTCGCGCTACTGTTCGATCTCGACGGTACCCTGAGAGATCCCAAGCAGGAAATTACCCGATCGATCCAGTACGCGTTGGAGAAGCTGGGCGAGGCGGCACCAAGCGAGTCGACCAGACCATGGACCGCTACCGCGAGCGGTTTTCCGACCAGGGGCTCTACGAGAACGCGGTCTATCCCGGCATCTCCGATGTCCCAGCCGCCATGCAGGCGTAAGGTTTCGTGCTCTACATGGGGACCTCCAGGCCCCACGTCTGCGCCAGATGCATCGTCGAGCATTTCGATCTGTCGCGGTTCTTCACCGGGATCTTCGGTCCCGAACTGGACGGCACGCGTCGCGAAAAGGTGGGGCTTATCGCCGATCTAATTGACGTGCAAAAGCCCGACCCAGCGCGCGCGAACAGCTCCGAACAAAATGATGAGCCTCAATCCGAATATTGACCGCACCTTCATCGAATGGGGCGCCCCCTACAAGGGCTCGGATAATCTGGAACAGCGGGTCGAAGGTCTGCAGAAGGCTGGCTGGGAAGGTTGAGTGACAAGTCCGTTCCTGGCTACAAGCGGACCATCCGTCGCGCGGCTGAGAACGTCCGCAAAATGGCACTAAGCGGACTATTCTGTGGAAAGTCTTTCTGTTACGTGGCTAGACGAAGCGCTCGAACATCCTCCAGAAGACGTCGAAATTCCGGCTTTGGGGCCAAGCACAAAGTTTGATACGTATCCACGAAGGGGAGCCAACTAAGACAGGGGGGTTGAGTCAAATAGACCTAACCCCTTGTTCGTTATAGACGCCCGCTATGCGGACTCCGGCCAGACAAAGTTAGGGCGAAGCCCTTCATGGGCGGGACGACCGTCGTCCGGTGCAGGAGCACCGCCGGCCGGTTCGTAGAAGGCATGGTAGGTCGCTGGCAGGTTGCCCTGGTCGTAGCCCCATCAGGATCGGCACGACCACGCGAATGCGCTCTTCCCTGTCGTCGAGCATGATCGGTACGCCACAGGTTGCACAGGTGCACAGGTCCAGCGGTCCATCCGGATTTTGGCCGTTGAATAGCTGACGATTCAAGCCGTCGGCGTTATCGACCGCCATAACGCCGTGATTGAAAAATACGACGTGAGTCGAGTCTTGCCCGATAATACCCTTGCAGACAGAGCAGTGGCAAATGTAGTTGTCGATCGGATCGTTATCCGAGTGGGTGTGTATATGGTCGCATCCCCCAGCATATTTGTGTGTCACCTCTTCCTCCTCGCTAATTTATTTGGGCGAAAAGACGTGACGCTTCTTATCCGGTCCTATTGACCGATCCCGTTTAATCGCTCGCAACTTGTTTGTCGCTGGTACGGCCGCAGACGATCAGCGCATCGGCGACACTCACGCCTTCGCCCTCGGGGTGGACGATCACCGGGTTGAGGTCGATCTCGGCAAGGGCGCCCGCATGATCGGCAGCAAACTGCGAGAGGCCCACGATCAGATCGACCAGCGCGCCGACGTCCGCCGGCCCGCCCCCCCGCGCGCCCTGCAAGATCGGCCACCCCGTGAGACTTTCGAGCAGGCTACGGGCATGGGGCGGATAGAGCGGCGCGGGCGCAAACGCAACATCGCCATAGACCTCGACGAAGACGCCGCCCAGCCCGACCATGACGAGCGGCCCATAATCCGGATCGACCGACGCCCCCACGATCATCTCGATCCCCGGCGACGCCATGGGCTGAACCAGCACCCCCCAAATCTCCGCGTCGGGCCGAAATGCCCGCGCGCTTGAGATGATTTCGGTGAACCCGGCCTCGGCCGCGGCGGACGTCTCGATCCCAAGAAGGACACCGCCTGCTTCGGTCTTGTGGGTGATATCGGGCGACTGGATCTTGAGTGCGACGGGCCCGCCCAACGCGCGGACCGCTTCGCCCGCGGCGGCGGCGGCGGCCGCCAGGCAAGCGCCATCGTTGGGCACACCGTAATCCACGAGCAAGGCCCGGGCGTCGACTTCGCAAAGCACCGGCCCACCCCGCTTCAAGCCTTTGGCCACGCGCTCGCGCGCGCCCGAATCGAGGCTCGGCGGCGGGAGGTTTGCTGCCGCGTCGTGGCGAACCCGGGCGTCGGCATAGCCGACCATCGCCACGACGGCGCGCGCGGCGTTACGCAGGCTCGTGGTCACGGGCAGCCCCGCGCCCTTGAATATCCCGACGGATTCGGGACTGGGCGGCGTATAGGAGTAGAACAGCAGCGGCTTCGTTAGTGCCTCGCCAAGCTTGTCGAGGGCATTGGTTTCGAGACCGAGGGTCTCTGCAGAACGCGACGTGCAGACCGCGATCACACTGTCGATCGCTGGCGATGAGCCAAGCAGTTCGCAGAACCGCGAATAGCTCCTCTCGCGCATCACCTGGGCCGTCGTATCGACGGGATTAGCCGACGAGCCGTAGCTCGGCAACAACGCGTCGATAGCCTCGCAGGTCGGCACGTCGAGCGCGGGCACTTCGAGGCCTTGCCCGATGCAGCAATCCGCCATCCAGGCCCCGCCGCCGCCGCTCGATGCGACGATACCGACTCGCCGCCCCCGAGGCAGACGGCCACGATGGCGCGCGAAGCAGGATGCGAGATCGACCGCTTCGTCGAGGTCCACCGCCTGAACGATCCCCGTGCGCCAGCACAGCGCATTCCAGCCCGCGTCCGAGCCCGCGAACGCCCCGGTGTGAGCGACGGCAGCGCGGCGCCCAACTTCGGACCGGCCGACCTTGACCGCGATAATGGGCTTGCCCGCCTCAAGTGCCTTGAGCGCGGACGCCGCGAGCGCGGCGGGCCGGCGCACGCTCTCCACATAGAGCAAGAAAACATCCGTCTCGCCCTCGGCGAGGAGATGATCGAGATAGTCGGTCATGTCGAGAGCCGCTTCGTTGCCCGTGGCGATGATGCGAGCCACGGGTAGGCCGCGGGCGAGTGCGTTATCGACGAGGCCGAAGCCGAGCGCGCCGCTCTGGGAGAGCACGCCGATCCGGGCGGTCTCGGGCACCGCGTAGGGCAAGGGTGGATCGAGGGTTTCCATCACCGGGCTGAAGGTCGCGGCCAGGCCGGTGGTGAAATCGGCGAACCCCAGGCAGTTGGGGCCCATTACCGTCATGTGGCGCCGCGTCGCGACTTCAAGGAGCGCCTGCTGGCGGGCAAGCGCCGCCTCGTCGCCTTCCTCGGAAAACCCCGAGGCCATGACCACCGCTGCCGTGATGCCGGCGTTGGCGCAATCCTCGAGCGCCGGGGCCACCGCCGCCGCAGGCACAAGCAGTAGCGCGAGATCGACGGGTTCGGGAAGATCCCGGACGCGGGCGAAGGCCGAACGCCCCATGATCTCGCTTGCCGAGCGGCTCACAGGATAGACCGGACCGGCAAACCCGTTGCGCCAGATCGTTTTCATGATCCGGCCGCGAGGGCTCTCCGCATCGTTCGAGGCGCCGATCACCGCGATTGCGCGGGGCTTGAGAAGCCGGGTGAGATCAGGCATGGCGTGCAGCTTGCTTCAGCGCAGGCCGATGCCGCGGGCAATAATGCCCCGTAGGATCTCGATGGTGCCGCCCTGGATGGTGAGCTTGGGCGCGATCAGCGTGGTTGCGCGAAGCGCCGTCTCGAAGCTCTCGCGCGCCGCGTCGCTTGCCTCGATCAGCGCCGCGACATCCCGGGCGACGGCGGGCAGCGCCTGCTCCCACACGGTGCCGACCTCCTTGACCACGGCGGCTTCGAGCAACGGCTCCTCGCCCGCTTCCAGGCGCGCGGCAACAGACAGCGACATCTGGCGGAGCACGTGAAGCTGGGCGCTCAGCCGGCCCACCGCTTCCGCGGCGCGTGCATCGGGATTTTCGGCCGCCAGCGCAACCAGCTCGCGCAGTACCCCGTAGGTTTCGAGGAAGCGCTCGGGCCCACTGCGTTCGAACGCAAGTTCGCTGGTGAGCTGGGCCGACGCCATATCGACCTCGCCCAGAAGATTCTTGGTCGGCAACTCGACGTCGTCAAAGGTGACCTCGTTGAACTCGTGTCCGCCGTTGGGGTGAAGCACGGGGCGGGTCGTGATGCCGGGCGAGCCCATGTCGATCAGGAACTGGCTGAGCCCGAAACGGCGATCCACATCGGTGCGCGGCGAGGTGCGAAAGACACCGATCATGTAGTCGGCTTGATGGGCGTGACTAGTCCACAATTTGCGCCCGTTAAGCCGCCAGCCGTCGTTGGTGCGCACGGCCGATGCCTTGGCGGCGAACAAATCGCTGCCAGAATCGGGCTCGCTCATACCGATGCAAAAGCAAAGCTCGCCCCGCGCGATCCGGGGCAGCAGGTTCTCTTTGATCGGCTCGGCCGCGTATTTGAGTAGCACCGGTCCGCTCTGGCGGTCGGCGATGAAGTGAAACCACAGCGGCGCGTTGGCGACGAAGCATTCCTCCAGCACCGCGTAGCGCTCGAGATGGCTTCGCTCGTGACCACCGTATTTCTTCGGCCAGGTCATACCGATCCAGCCCCGCTCGCCCATCCGCCGACTGAAGTCGGGATCGTAGCGGGAGGTTCCCGCGCCGTGCTGCGGGCCGAAAGCGCCGCCCGGCGTCTCTTTGGCGAGGAAGGCACGGACTTCGGCGCGCACTTCCCGCGTCGCAGCCGACGCGGGTGCGGGCTCGAAGACGAGCGCGGTGCTCACGGCGCAGCGCTCTCGACAACCGGCGGATCGGCTTGATCGACCAACGCCGGCCAATAATCGTCCACGGCCCGAGCCAACATCTCCCGCCCCAGACAAAGCGCCCATTCCGCCTCACTGCCGAAATCGTCCCGCCAGTCCCACAGGCGATGGGTAAAGCGGTGCAGAATATGTTCTCCGGTAAAACCCATGGCACCCAGCGTCTGGTGCGCGATGCCCGCACCGACTGCAGCCGCCTCGCCCACGCGAATTTTCGCGGCCGCGACCGGCAGGATTGGCGTATCGCCCGGGCTGCCACCAGGCTCCAACGTCCAGGCGCAGGCCTTCGCCGCCGTTACTGCGGCGGCGGCTTCGCCGGCAAGGCGCGTAAGCGCGTGCTGGATCGCCTGGAATTTTCCAATCGGCCGCCCGAATGCGACCCGCTCGCCGGCGTAGGCGGTGGTGATTTCGACCAACGCTTCGAGCGCCCCCGCCATCTGGCCCGCGCGTAGCGCCGCTCCGGCGAGCATCAAAGCTCCCGGTGGAGCCGTCAGGGGCAGAATTCCGACGGCCTCGGGCCGCACGCCGTCGAGCTGGAGCTTCGCCTGCGCGTCGCCGCCCAGGCTGGCCTGCGGATCAAACGTGAAGGCGTCGGCGGGAACGAGGCAGACGACCTCCCGACCCTCACCGTTCGCAGCTACAACCACCAACCAAGCGACCGCGCCCAGGAACGGCACGCCCCCCACCGATCCTGCCAGCCCCGCCGTCTCGCTGTAGGTCGCCGCGGCCTTTAGCGTCGCGGGCGCGATCGTTGCGGCTCCCGGTGGCGGCGCCAGGCCCGCGAGCGAGAGCAAACGGCCAGCAAGCAGGGTCTCGACCAGGGGCACGGACAGCGCAAAGCGGCCACACAGTTGGGCAAGCGCCATGATGTCTTGTGCGCTCGCTGCCACGCCGCCTTGCGCCTCGCCGACCCACGCCCGGGTCAGTTCGGTCTCTTCGAGCGCGGCCCAAAGCTCGTCGCGCCAGCCCTCATCGGTCGCCGCATTGACGGTCTGCGGGTCGGCCAGATCGCGGAACAGCCGCCCCGCCATTTCGACGATGAGGTTGCCGCCCTCAGGCATGGCGTCTAGGAGCCGTTGAACCGGGGCGGGCGGCGTTCCGCCATGGCGGCGACCCCTTCCTTGAAATCATCGGTCTCCCGGAGACGATCCTGCTCGGCCAGTTCATGATCGGTCGCCGCCTTAACCGCATCGGCGAGACCGACGCGAAGGGTCGCGCGGGTCGCGAGAACGGCGAGCGGCGCGGAGACTGCCATTTCCTGTGCGATCGCCTGGGCACGCGGGCGCACCTGGTCGAGCGGCACCAGTTCGTCCGCCAGACCGATGGCCACCGCCTCCCGGCCCTTGATCCGCCGGCCGGTCAGAAATAGCTCGGCGGCCCGGCTCGGTCCAACCTGGCGGGGCAGGGTCACGGTGAGACCGAAACCGGGATGAAAGCCTAACCGAGTGAAATTCGCGCTGAACCGGCCTTCGGGGCAGGTCACGCGGTAGTCGGCGACCATGGCGAGCCCGAGCCCGCCGCCGATGGCGGGGCCGTGGATCGCCGCGATGATCGGCTTCTTTACCCTGTAGAGACGAACGGCCCGGGCGTAGAGCCGGTCGGCTGGGGTTTTGCCGTGCGCTTCCGCAGCATCGGCATCGGCGTCTCCGAGATTGGCGCCAGCGCAGAACGATTTACCTTCCGCCGCCATCACGAAAGCCCGGCACTTCGGGTCCGCGTCGAGCGTTTCCATGGCGTCGGCTAAGGCCTCGATCAGGGCGACGTCGAAGAAATTGTGTGGCGGACGACGCAGTTCAATCGTCGCGACATGGCCGTTGATCTCTATTCCGATATCGTCGTTCATCTCGTTGCGCCCTTCATTCCAGGCTTTAGCGATCCGTCTCGCTAAGCTAATTCCTGCTTCCTTGCCGGTCAACGTGGTGCCATCGCGCCTTTATGCCTAGGCAGTGAGCCCCGTCACCGACTACGATCGATGGATTAAGTAAAATCGGCTCATCAAACAAGAGCCGATGCTAAAATAAATAAGGAGGGGACCGTGGCCGATTTCTTCGAACGCTCGCTCATCCTGCACGAACAACTCCGGGGCAAGATCAGCGTCACCAACAAATTGCCGATCGGCAGCCGCGACGACCTGTCGCTAGCCTACACGCCGGGCGTCGCACGGCCCTGCGAAGTCATCGCGGCAGACCCGGAAGCCGCGCGCCAACTGACCATCAAGGGCAATGCCGTGGCCGTCGTGACCGACGGCACCGCCGTGCTCGGGCTGGGCGACATCGGCCCGCTGGCGGCACTCCCTGTCATGGAGGGTAAGGCGCTACTGTTTCGCGAGTTCGCCAGCATCGACGCCTGGCCGATCTGCCTCGACACCAAGGACCCGGACAAGATCATCGAGACCTGCCGGTTGATCGCTCCGGCGTTCGGCGGCATCAACCTCGAGGACATCTCGGCGCCGCGTTGCTTCCAGATCGAGGGTGCGCTGCAGGATCTGGGAATCCCCGTCTTTCACGACGACCAGCACGGCACCGCTATCGTGCTTCTCGCCGCCCTGATCAACGCCTGCAAGGTGACGGGACGGAATCTGAGCGACGTGACTGTCGTGATCAACGGGGCAGGCGCAGCCGGCACGGCGATCGCCAAGCTGATCCGCGGCGTCGGCGTGGACGGGGGCAATATCGAGCCCGTCAAAGACGTTATCCTGTGCGATTCCAAGGGTGTCATTCACGGCGGCCGTGACGACCTCAGCCCGTCGAAACAAGCGATGCTCGAATACTCCAACCGCTTGAGCAAGGCGGGTACGGTCAAAGAGGTTCTCGTGGGCGCTGACGCCTTCATCGGGGTCTCGCGCGGCAATGTCATCGATGCCGACGATGTGAGAACCATGGCTGACAAAGCGATTATCTTCGCCATGGCAAACCCGACGCCCGAAATCATGCCCGACGAAGCGAAAAAGGGCGGTGCGGCCGTGATCGGCACAGGGCGGAGCGATTTTCCCAACCAAGTGAACAACGTCCTGGTCTTCCCGGGCATCTTCCGTGGCGCGCTCGACGCGCGGGCGCCGGTGATCAACGGCGCCATGAAGATTGCCGCCGCCAGGGCCCTGGCCGACGATGTCGAGGAAGTCTCCGCCGACATGATCCTGCCCCACCCGCTGGATCACACCGTCGCACCTAAAATCGCCAAGAAGGTAAGGGCCGCCGCCAAGGCGACCATCAAGTAGCGGGCTTGCGGGACGGGCAGCGTCTAGCCGTCGTCCGCCCCGCGGGTCGCGCCCGGGCGCCACAGCACGTCGCGTGCGCCCTTGTCGTTGAGGTGGCGAGCAAGCACAAACAAATGATCCGACAGCCGGTTGGCGTATTTGACCGCGACCGGATTAACCGTCTCGCCCTCGGCCAGCTCGGTCATCAGCCGCTCCGCCCGGCGCGTAACGGTGCGGGCGACATGGAGCTGCGCCGATGCCCGCGTCCCCCCTGGCAGGACGAAAGAATCCAACGGCGCAAGCTCGGCATTCATAGCGTCGACTTCTGCCTCGAGCCGGTCGACCTGCCCTTGGGTGACGCGCAGCGCCGCGCTCTCGTCTTGCGGTCGGCATAGGTCCGCCCCGAGATCGAACAGATCGTGCTGGATCCGCTCGAGCATGGCGTCGGCCTCGCCTTCAGTTTCGAGCCGCGCCACCCCGATCGCGGCGTTGGCCTCGTCGGTCGTGCCATAGGCGGTAACCCGTAGATCATGCTTGGCAACCCGCGTCCCGCCACCCAACGACGTCTGCCCGGCATCGCCGCCGCGGGTATAGATCTTGGTCAGTTTTACCATTTTTCCTCGCCCCTCCGGGTCGCCCCGTCATACGAATCTTGTTAACCTTATACGGGCAGACTGCGCCCACTCCAAATGGTTGAGATCAGGCCACCCTGGACTGCAGAGGCCCCCGTCCGAGATGACCGCCCTCCCCTCGCCAACTCCCGATGAACACGCCGCCGGCTCCCCGGACGCGTCGACTGACGCGCTCAGCCCTCAGATCGACGAAGCCGCAGCGCTTCATCGCCCGGGAAAATTGAACGAGGCCGAGGCGGCCTATCGGGCTATCCTGGCCAAAACGCCCAACCATCCCGACACGCTTCACCTTCTGGGTTACCTGTACCACCAGATGGACCGGGACGGCGAGGCGGTAACTTGCTTTACCCGCTCCATCGCGACCGATAGCGAAAAGCCGATGGTGCATGCGAACCTCGGCAACGTGCTGCTGCGATAGGGCGAGATGGATGGCGCCGTGGGTTGCTATCGTGTCGCGCTCAGCCTCGATCCCGAAAATCGTCTTTTCCTGAGCTGGCTTGCCGAAGGATTTGCCCGAGGCTGGTTCGACCCATCGGATGCAGCGATCCCGACCGAGTTGGTCGCGTGTCTCGCCGCCGGTGTGATCGATCCCCGCCGCTTCGTCGAACCGTGCTCGCGACGCTTGATCTCGCAACAAGAGCGCCCAGCCTCGAGTATCTGCTGCTTGTGGTTTTGATGCGCCGTGAGGTGTTGGCCAACGAAGCCCTGGAAGCCTGACTGGTCGCACTGCGCCGCAGCGTTCTTGAGGGCAACGAAAGCCTGCCTCTCGAGCAGATCGCGGCGCTCCCGCGCCAAAGCAAATTTTGCGACTATGTCTGGCCCGAAAGCACCGAGGAAACAAAGCGCGTCAAAGCCCTAGCCAGCGCCATCGAGCAGGCGCTCGGCGCGGGCGAGGCACCCGACGCGGCCAGCGTCGCCCTGCTCGCGATTTACAGGCTGCTCGACACCCTGCTCTGCGTCGACGCTCTCTTCGCCGCTCGTGAGAGCCTGCCCGGGGCGCTGAGCGAGTTGCTTGACAAACAAATCATCGAACGGTGCGCGACAAACACAGCGGCCGTAGCGATCGAGGCGGCGACGCCCATATCGGACGGCCTGTCCGCCGCTGCCCGGACCCAGTACGAGGAAAATCCCTGCCCTCGTCGGGAGCATACCGGTGAGACCTAGGCCCTGCCCATCACCACCGTGATGACCCGGTTGTTTCCCCGCCTGGCGGATCAGGAGCAGCCGTGGCCCGAGGCTCCGCACGTTTTTATCGCGGGCTGCGGCACGGGGCGGCACGCCATCGACACGGCGCAGCGCTTCACCGACGCGGCAGTGCTCGCATTAGACCTTAGCCGGCCGAGCCTCGGCTACGGCGCCCGTAAAGCGCCGGAGCTTGGCGTCGATAACCTCCAATTCATCCAGGGTGATCTGCTGGCGCTGGACGGCGAGAGCGCCGCCTATGACATCATCGAAAGCGCCGGCGTACTGCACCATCTCGATGACACGCTTTCCGGTTGGCGCATCCTGACCAATCTGCTCGCCGATGGCAGCCTGATGAAGATCGGCCTCTACAGCGAGGCCGCGAGGCGCCATATCGTAGCCGCCGGCGGCTACGCGCCGACCCCGGACGGCATCCGGCGCTGCCGCCAGGACATCCTCGCGCTGCCCGCCAACGATATCGTGCGCAAGATCGTCGCATCGCCTGACTTCTACAATCTGTCGTCGTTCCGAGATCTGATTTTTCACGTCTACGAACACCATTTCACCCTGCCGGCCCTGGCGACCATGCTCGATGAGCTGGGCCTCGAGTTTCTGGGCTTCGAGCTGACCGACCCCGCCGTTCTCGCGAAATACCGCTCAGAGTTTCCGGATGACCCCGCCGCCCTCGATCTTTCGAACTGGGCGCGCTTCGAAGCGTGCATTCCCGACGCGTTTGCCGCCATTTATCAGTTCTGGTTACGCAAGCCGGCGGGCAGCGCCGGGCGACCCGTCCTGCCGTCCGATGCCTTTCGCTGGGCCGACGAGGTATCCGATGACGAGTTCTACCGCGAGGCGCGCCTCGTCACCCATATCGACGACGGGGCCATCGCGGCCGTGACCGAGCTTTACCGAGAACGGTTGCCCAAGGGCGGTGCGATCCTCGATCTGATGAGCAGCTGGGTCAGCCACCTTCCCGACGACGTACGCTTCGACCGGGTCGTCGGGCTGGGCATGAACAACGAGGAACTTGCCGCAACCCCCGTCTCGACGCCGCGCTATGCCAGGATCTCAATACCGACCCGGCCCTGTCTTTTGCCGATGGTGAGTTCGACGCCGTCACGCTCTGCGTCTCGACCCAGTATCTGACGCGCCCTATCGGGCGTGCTGCGCGAGCTTGGCCACGTGGTCAACCCCGGCGGCCCGTTGATCGTCACCTATTCGAACCGGTGTTTTGCGGCCAAGGCGGTCGGCGTCTGGCTCACGCTCAACGACGCCGGTCACGGCGAGCTGATCGAGCATTACCTGGCCAATGCGGCAAACTGAACTGCGATCGAGCGGCTCGAACACAGCTCGACGCCGGGGAAAAGCGATCCGCTCTACGCCCTGGTGGCAGACAGCCTCGATCCGTCAGCCTGAGCCGACCACAAACGCTCCATCGTGCGCGCACAAAAAAAGCCGCGTCCCGCAGACGCGGCTTTTATCGTTTGGTGCGGAGCCGTCAAAATGACGACCGGCTATTCAACGTACCGCTGCCCTTGCGCCGGCTTCGGAGCGCGAGATAGACGACCGTCAGCGCGGCCAGACCAATACCGACGATGTAGCCGTGATCGAGCAGCCAGTGCAGCACGCCCTCGCCCCCGGTGTGATGGTCAACCGTGTGAGCCTCGGCCAGCGAAGCAACCGGCGCAATCAAGAGCGCCAGAAAAGCAGCCCGGGCAAAGTGGGTCATGATGTGAATTCTCCCTCCAAACAGATCCGTCGGATCAATTGTTCATTCGGTCGCTGGAAAATGGCATCTTGAGCGATGCCTTTAAGCAAGCCGGGACCATTGAGGGAAAGCTATAGCAACGGTGCAACTAAGGCAATCCGTTCGGATTACGCCGAGATTACCCAGTTGCGCAGGCTAGGCTTCCTTCGCGGTTCTCTCGGCCGCGGCGCCATGCAACGCCTCGTGCCCGAAGCGAAAGGGACAAAAATTAACCTGCCTGCAAACGTCGAGACAGGCGTCGTAAAACGCCGTATCGGAATCGCGATCGGTGGCATCTGCCACCACCGTCGGTTCTTGCTCGGCCGTGAACGCAGTGTGAACGGCACAAGGCGCGTCGCGGCACCACAAATCGATCAAGGCCCTTTCCCAACCGGGACAGGCGGGAGGCTTTATTTGAGGGCGATATAGGGCCCTCCTATCGCGTCATGATAGTATGGCAAGCAAGCGAGTAGGATTAATACAGACAGTCTAGTCTTATATGGTTAGTAGAACGCTAATATCCACAGGTGAGATCGAGTTATCCAGACCCTCGTCGCCCTGGCGAACCGTCGCCGGGATAAAACGCGCCCGCGCTAACGCCCAATAATCTGCTAGAATCCAGAGATGAAAACGAGAACGAAATGAGTCGGGCGTTTGTCAAGGAACCGGATGGCGATTCGGTCATCGACGACGCCCCCGATCTGCCACAGAGCCCGCACCCCAACTACGTCACGCCCAAAGGGCTGGCGCAGCTGCAGGCGCAGCGCGCAGCGCTGATTGCGGAACGCAACGCGGTGCGGGCGCAAAGCGACGACATAGCGAGCCGTCTTCCGCTGGGCCATCTCGGTCGTGAGCTGCGCCATGTCGAGGGCCGCCTGGAGCGAGCGGTCCTGGTCGACCCCGAAAATCAACCGGCGGACGAGGCCGCCTTCGGCGCCAGCATCGAGGTTGAAGACGATTCCGGCGAGCAGCGCGAGGTTACAATCGTCGGCGAAGACGAAGCCGATGTCGACGCCGGGCGGGTCAGCTGGATCTCGCCCCTGGCACGGGCGTTGATGGGGTCGAGGGTCGGCGAGTACGTCACATGGAAACGCCCCGCGGGCGATCTTGGGCTCAAAATTCTGTCGATCCGCTACACAAGACCGTGATCGCAAGCGCAATTAACCCAGCAGCGAGGCGACGCACCGCTACGACCCCCGCAGTAACCGCAGCCTACCTGCAGTTATTCGACCCTATGATTCAATAGAGTTTGACTCGGGCTTAAGGGCTTGACGCCTGTGTCATCGGGCTGCACCATCAGGGCAGCTAATCGTTAGCAGACCGGGGGTAGTGTCGTTTAGCACGATCGCTTCGTCCCCGACTGTGGGCAGAGAACAGATTTCGTTAAATGGGAGGTATGAATGACAGACAATAGCTGGTTCACCGATCTACCGCAGTATTACCAGGGGCTGGGCCGCAAGGCGGGTCTCGATAGAATTGGAATGAACCGCCGCAACTTCATGAAGGGCGCGGGTACCGCTGCCGCCATCGGCGCGGGCGCCGGCATGCTGCCGAAGAAGGCCAACGCGGCCAATTCGATGGGTTACATGTGCTGGGAGGGTTACAACGCCCCGGTAATGGTCGATCCCTTCGAGGCCGCAAACGACGTCAGCATGAACATCGACGTCATCATCGATGACCCCAGTTCGTTCGGCAAGCTGATCGCCGGCGGTCATCGCGAAGTCGACGTCATCACCCTCGATGCCCCCTGGATCCAGCGTATGGGCCCGGCGGGCCTGTGCGAATTCCTGGACATCGCGGATTATCAGGAAACCTACGACGGATTCTATTCGCAGTTCGCCCATCCGTTCGAGCCGCTCATGTACAAAGGTCAGATCACCGGCCTGCCCAACCGCTGGGGCAACATCGGCATTATGATGAACGAGGCGTTCGAGGATCCTGACGACTGGCCTGATTTTACGGCCGCTTTTGAGCCGCGCAATAAAGACAAGATCGCCATGATGGATTTCGGCGATTATCCGATCCTGATCCTAGCGCAGCATATCGGCATCAATCCTTACGTCCCACTGGACCAGGGCGAGATCAACGAGGTTCGCATGGTCTTGCGCAAGTGCTTCGAGCAGTCGCGTCTTCTGGTCGGCGATCTGACCCTGCTTCAGAAGGGTCTGGTCGATGGCTCGATTGTCACGGGCTTCGGTTGCGGCAACTACTGCACATCCGGGGCGCGTTATGCCGGGCACCGCACGGTGCGGTCCCTGGTCCCCCAGCCGCTGGAGAACGGCTTCAAGCGCGGCGCCATCTGGCTTGAAGCCACGGCGATCGTGCGCGAGCCCAATAACCCGCAGGCTGCGGAAAACTGGGTGAAGTGGTGCCAGACGGAGTTCGTCTGCCGCGTGATCTCGCTGGGCGAGGTGACGTCCGACCCGACCCCGAATGCCGCTATCGAGGCGACCTACACCGCGGACGAGCGGGACATCCTCGAGATGGATGAAATTTGGGATTGGTGGGACAAGAGCATGTTCCAAATCATGCTGCCGAACGTGGACGAGCTTCTGGCGATCTTCCAGGAAGAACTCGCCCGGTCCACCTAAGCGGCCGGCGTTCAGAAAGACCCAATTCCCCGGCGGCCTTGGGGCCGCCGGGGGTATTTTTTGACGGCATGAGGTAGGCCATGGCCGCCGAGAAAATTCTTCAAATCGAGAACGTCCGCAAGTTGTTCCACAAGACGGTTGCCGTCGACGACGTCTCCGTAGAGGTTGAGGCTGGCGAATTCATCGCGCTGGTCGGACCATCGGGTTGCGGCAAGACGACATTGCTCAAGATGATCGGCGGCTTCGAGGTTCCGACGGCGGGACGGATCCTAATTAATGGTAAGGACATGACCGGGGTTCGCGCTGCTCAGCGGCCGACCAGCATGGTGTTCCAGAAGCTGGCCCTGTTTCCACACAAGACGGTCGAGCAGAACATTGGTTATCCGCTGAAGCTGCGCAAAACGCCGGCGGACGAGATCAAGAAGCTGGTCGCGGAGATGCTCGAACTGATGCATCTCAAACCGGAATACCTGAAGCGCTATCCGCGCCAGCTCTCGGGCGGCGAACAACAACGCGTCGCGCTCGCGCGCTCGTTGATTTCGTCGCCGACGATCCTGCTACTCGACGAGCCCCTCTCGGCACTCGATTTCAAACTCAAGAAGAACCTCCAGGCCGAGCTCAAGCGGCTTCACCGGAGCCTCGGCGTTACCTTCGTCCACGTGACCCACGATCTGGAAGAGGCTATGATCCTGGCGGACCGGATCTGCGTCATGCGCGATGGCAACATACTTCAGCTCGGCAAGCCCGCCGATATCTATTACCGCCCGGCTGACGATTTTGTGGCGTCGTTCATCGGCGAGACCAACATCTTCAATATTTCCGTCGAGGATGTCGGCGCCGATGCGATCCGCTACAGCGGCCAAGGAATCGAAGATTCCGATCCAAGCATCGAGCGTGCGAAAGCCGCAAGCGACATACGCACAGGCACTGCCGAAATGATGGTGCGTCCCGAACTCGTCCGGATCCTGCGCAGCGGCGAGAGCGCCGATTGCCAAGCCCGCGTCAAGGTCGATGAGGTCTTCATCAAGGGATCGAGCCTGCAATACCGGGCCAGCATGATCGATGGCGGTGCGCGGCTCGTGTTCGAAATGCTCGGCACACCCATTCTGCCCGTGGACGTCGGCCAGGAAGTCACCCTCGGCTGGAACAAGTCCGACGTCTTCGTCTTCCAGCACGAACCGGGCGAGACGCCATCGCCTAAGGAGCCGGGCGCCGACTGATGGTCAAGGTCGTCGACAAAAGCCTAAAGGACCGGGAACTCTGGGTCACGGCAAGCCCGTCGACGTTGCTTCAGCTCGCCTTCATGCTGGCGCCGCTGTGTCTGTTGCTGATGATCACCTTCCAGGTGACCCAGTTCTTCCAGGTCACCTGGGTCTGGAATCTGGACACTTGGACCGACGTGTTCACGACCGGTTATTACTGGTCTATTCTTCTCGTCACTCTCAAGATGGCGGGCCTCTGCGTCCTGCTCTGTTTCATTATCAGCTTTCCCATCGCCTACGGGTT
>Ga0302135_10000641_pt1 | contig 21011 bp, 23 predicted proteins | sample CBN3_surface_MG_FD_203119 | JGI IMG/M metagenome (GOLD analysis project Ga0302135, IMG submission 203119) | Marine microbial communities from Western Arctic Ocean, Canada - CBN3_32.1 | ecosystem: Environmental > Aquatic > Marine > Oceanic | place: Canada: Western Arctic Ocean | collected...
ACCGTTTAATTGTTCTAATAAGTTGGGTTTCATAGGCCTCGACTGGGTTGCCTCAGGAAATATTCCAGCGGTTACATCTCTAGAGTATGTCTCGAAGGCACTTTTCATGGATTTGGATAATTCAAGATATCGCTTTGCATGACGAGGCAGGAAGTCAGTATTTAGGCCTAGCATATCGTGAGTAACCTGGACTTGACCGTCACATTCAGGACCTGCTCCTATACCGATTGTAGGGATAGTCAAATTCTTGGTTATTATGGCCGCCAATTCGACTGGTACCAATTCTAGTACTATCGCAAAGGCTCCATTTTGTTCAAGTTCTTTCGCGTCTTTCATGATATTTTTGGCTTGCTCTAATGTGTTACCTTGTAATTTATAGCCTCCTAAAGCATGGACTGATTGAGGAGTTAAACCAATGTGCCCCATTACTGGAATTCCTGCGTTAGTTAATGCTGACACTGTATTTCCCATTTCTGTGCCACCTTCCAATTTTACTGCCCCAGCTCCACCTTCCTGAATCAAACGTGTTGCATTTGATAGGGCTTGTTCTATATTGATTTGGTATGACATAAATGGTAAATCACTGACGATGAGAGAGGAATGGGTTGCCCGCGCAACAGGTTTGGTATGATGAACCATGTCATTCATGGTTACTTCAATTGTAGATTCATATCCTAAAACCACCATGCCTAAACTATCGCCTACTAATAATACTGGAATATTGGCTTCTTCAGCTATTTTGGCTGTATGAAAGTCGTAAGCAGTTAACATGGAAAATTTAGTTCCTTCGTTTTTGAAAGTGATTAGGTCTGTTGTAGCAATACGAGACATGATATTAAGTCTCCTTTTTAAGATGTTCTGGGGAATCCGCAGAGGTTATCCCTAACCCTTGTTTTGTTAAAGAAGTGTATACATCTAAATATTCAGGCATTGTTTGGTAAAGCCAATTAACATGATCTAGCACAGTATCTTTATCATTTCTAGCAGCAGGTCCTGTCAGACTGGTAGCTGACCCGTATTCAAAATAATTATTTACTGTCTCCAGTATAAGGGGTTTAAGACATTGAAGCGCTTGTTCAGTTGACGCTCCTGAATGTTTAAATATTGTTGTGGCAATGTGAAGCAAGGTAGTCAAATGGCCACAAGCGCTTACGGCTGCTATATGGTAAGGAGTTTTTAATTCGTCTGAAATTTGATAGGAATGGGAATTTAATTTGGAAGTAATTAAATCCAAATAATCAGATAATTGGCTGTTGTCTGTCGTTGTCCCGAATACAGTGTTATCTATGGTGCCTTGGATTTGGGTAGTGTCACCATTAACTATAGATTTGAATGGATGTAAGGCACCAGTGATACACCCCTGTTCTTGAGCGTGCGATAGTACGGAAAGCGACAGATTTCCAGAGCAGTGGATGACGTATTTGTCGGGGCTCCACTCAATAGAGTTGCAAACATCTTCGATATTATCGTCATTTGTTGTTATGAATATGACTTCACAAGCATTTTGTACTTCTTGCCCCGTCAGGACAAATTTAGCTTCTAAGGCTTCTTCTAAAATTTGGTAATTTTCAGGTGTACGGTTTGTAAAAGCACCTATTTCAAAACCTTGTAATTTCATGTTGCTAGCTAATAGGTTGGCCACCTTACCAAATCCAATGAATCCAACAGGACTATCGATTGAAATAAACATATCTGTTCTATTACCTTTTTTTAACTGCCGATAATACGGCGTCTGCTGTTACTTTGGTGGCAGCTATGCCCAGAGCTGTCATATCAATGGGGATTTTCAACTCAGAGGTCGACAACGCAAATAATGTGTCTCCATCTCTCAATGTATGGCAAGGGAAAATCGTCATGGCGAGCCCATCATGGCTGACTTTAGCTAAATAATTAACTTGCTCTTTGGTTAAGTCAGCATTTGTAATAATAACTCCAATAGTCGTATTCAAAAGTGAGTCTGTTGGATTTTCTGAACAGGAAGTTTTTGGAAAATATTGAGATAGTTCAAATGGGTTGAAATCGTTGCCGGTATTAACCGGTTTGGCAATGATGGATCCATTTTCATAGTTAAGTATAGATCCGTATGCGTTTACTACTACTAACGCCGCAATCTTGATACCAGACTGTAATGTCATTGCGGCATTCCCAATTCCAGATTTTACAGAATGTTGGAATCCATTCATCTTAGCAACTGTGGCTCCTGTACCGGCTCCAACAGATCCTATTGTTACTGGATCTGATGATGCATTTAGACAAGCTTGCTTACCATCAAATTTACTTGGGAATCCAAACTGTTGGTAGTTCAGATCATAAATGATAGCTGATGGAATAATGGGTATTACATTTTCTCCCGCTTGATATCCAATTTTTCGCTCAGACAAGTATTCTAATGCACCTGAGGCAGCTTCTAGTCCGAAAGCACTTCCTCCAGAAAGCATTAGTCCATGAATATGTGTGATCTGTTTACCAGTAGCTAGCAGGTCAGTTTCTAATGTTCCAGGCGCGCCACCTCGTACGTCCACTCCGCCAATGGCTCCTTTCGGAGTAAGTACTACTGTGCATCCAGTACCAGAGTCTTGGTTTGTGGTATGCCCTACTAACACGTCGTCAATCGCTGTTACAGAATTATTCGGCATAACAAAACACGTATACTTCAGTAGTTTGAGGAATCTTCTTAGTCCTGGTCGTGCAGATCCAAGCCATGTTTTGACACCTTCTGAGAGAACTCACTTCCCTATTTTAGGGTAAATGGTGGTGTAATTTTAAATATGGGTAATAAGTATGTCAAACTTTTACATACTTTGTTCATTTACACTTTTGATCACATCAAGAGCTGCCTCGAGGAATTCTGTTTTAAAACCTTTTATGCTGTCTTTATTTTCAATATATGAATTTAGAGCTTTTTCAGGAGATATCCCATCCGATGGTGACAATTGCAATGAAGGTCTTCGCTCAGATTGAACATCATATGTTATATTGGCGATATATTGGGCATCGCCCATTGAATTTCTGACGATGCGGTCGTCAATCAGCCGATATAGAGTTGAAGGTATTTTTACTCTTAATCTCACAATAGCTCCATCTATGGAATGCTTTGTAATGGAATTGGCGATGTGATTTGTCGGATCTAGGGTGTTAGGTTCTACTTCTACATCAATTGTTAAAAACCGACGGGCTTTGACTGTGATGAATTCAAATTTTGTGACTCTGGCGCCTGAGGTTTGGTTTGGATCCAGCTCAATCACGCAAAAACCTTTTTCATCATGTTCTTCCGAAAAATCAACTCTTTCTAAGCTGCCTGCATATACAACCATCGGAGGGCCTTGTCTAACAATTTGGTGTTTATGAATATGCCCCAGAGCAACGTAATCTATAGCAGGGAATTGAAGGCTGCTAACGTTTAAAATATGATCATTGCCCATCATCATCGATCGCTCCGACCCCACAGTGGCCCCATTTACGGTTACATGGCCTACCAATATCGCAGGTATTGAACTGTCTAATTTATCTACCTGAAGTTCAATGCCCCGTGTTAGTCGTTTTTCTAATTCGAGTCTAACTTGGTCAATGTTTAGGCCGCGAGTTTCATCTCTGGATAAGATAGTTCCTTTTCTAGGCCAAGGCAAAGAAATTATTTGTATTGGTGAACTGTGTGTTTTTATTAGTGTGGTTTGGAGGTTATCCCCTATGTATACGTCATCCACATTTAAAGTCGGAAATATTTCAACTGCTGTAGCACGATTGGTTGAGTTGGGTAGATCGTGATTTCCGACAACTACGAATGTAGGGATGTTTTGGGCACTTAAGCGAGTTAAACGTTTAGCAAATTCTCGTTGGTGGGTTTGAGAGGGGTCTCGAGCTTTGTATACATCTCCTGCAAGAATTACCAAATCTACTGACTGGGCGATTGAGTAATCGATTAATTCATCAAATACTGCCAGAAAGTCATTGAGACGAGAAGATAACCCAGTTTCGGCATCGATGGTGCCGTAGTTTTCAACTCCAATATGGAGGTCGGCAAAATGTACAATCTTCATTCATCTATTTTAAATCATGGATAAAAAAATTATAATAGCTTATATGCTACTGGATAATGGGTTTGCCTACTGAGAGCCGATTTTCACAATATATATTAGGAAAGGTAGATTATGGGAACATTGCTGGAGTTGCAAAAAATTGATACCCAACTGGACCAATTGAATGATAATTGTGAGTCACTGCTTAACGAAATTCATGAAGATCACGGTCGTTTAAGGCAAAGTACTCTGTTACAAGACAAAGAAGCAGTTGCGGTAGAAATCAACCTTCGTATGGAAAACTTAATTTCTATCAATGTAGATAATATTTCCAGAAAACAATCTTTAGAAAAAAAATTGTTTTCTGGAAATATTACAAATACCAAAGAATTGTCTAGCCTACAATCAGAACTTGATAATATCGGAACTATTATTGATGATAATGAACTTGAAACATTCGATTTAGAGGATAATATTGCCGAACTTGCCATAGTTATAGAGCAACTTCAAGGATCTATCATTAAACTAGATAAAGAAAAACAAATTGAAGTTGAAAGACTTAACCCTCAGGTCGATTCATTACGTGTACAAATCACCAAAACAGAACTCGAAAAAAATAAATGTAATAAAGATATATCATCAGGTCTTTTGACAATGTACGAAACATTGAGATTGTCTAAAAATAGAATAGCTGTGTGTACTATCAACGAATTACAAGGAGCCTGTGAAATATGTAAAATTACTGTGCCGACTAGCTTTTTAGCTCGTTTGCGGGCGAATGCTAGTGTAGTTACTTGCCCTAGTTGTGGGCGTATAGCTTCTTTGAAATAAATAATGCGTTTATTGACTGACAATTAATGCTCTGGTAGTCTGGTCTTCGGCGATAAAAAATGCAAGGTAATCGCCTTCATTATGAAGGAGGAAAGTCCGGGCTCCTGCGGACAAGATGCTGGGTAACTCCCAGGCACAAAATATTTTAATTTTGTGACGGATAGTGGCACAGAAACTAAACCGCCAATTTATTGGTAAGGGTGAAAACGTGCGGTAAGAGCGTACGGCTGTTAGAGGTGACTCTGCAGTGGCTAAACCCCATCTGGAGCAAGGCCAAATAGGGAAACTACGATCGTTCGCGTCACTTTAGTTTTCGGGTAGGCTGCTTGACCTCAATGGTAACATTTCTGAAATTCAGAACATTTTTATGTGGGGCTAGATAGATGATTACCGCCTCTGTAACGGAGGTACAGAACCCGGCTTACTAACATTTTTTATCGTCCCTTTCTCAGTGATGTAAGATAAAGCAAAAAATACTTTATTTGAGGGATGAAGCCAACACAGGGGAGAAACAACATGTTAATAGATCTTCATAGTCATTCAGTGTCTTCAGATGACTCACGAGCTACTGTAGAACAATTTGTTAAATGGACTGGAGTTTTACGAAAAAAAGGTTACCAAATTGACGGGTTTGTGTTGACTGAACATCGGAAGTTCGATCATGAAAAAGATTATTCAGAATTAGCGTCCCAATATAATGTGAAAATATTCAAAGGATCAGAATTGGATACTAGATTTGGCCATTTTCTTGTTTATGGGGTTACAGAGCAGCTAACAAATGAAATTGATTTTTCTAATGTGAAAATGGATGCTAGAGACCTAATGGAAGCAGCCAACACATTTGGAGCCGTGGCATTGCCAGCTCACCCTGGCAGATTCGGAATAGGATTGGTAGAATATATTAACCAAGGCGAAGAATTTCCGAATGTGTGGGCAGTGGAAAGATTAAATGGCGGAGGCCGAGCTGGAGAGAATGAACGTGCCGTTGAATTATGTGATGCCACAGGGCTTTTAGGAACCGGAGGTAGTGATGCTCATTTAGCCAGCCACTTGGGAGCATGCATGACCTCTTTTGAAAGCAATAATATTCAGAATGAAAATGAACTAGTGGAAGCACTATTGTCTAAACAATTTGAACCAGTGTGGTTAGAAGAAACTAAGAGCGACAATTAGAGGTGTTATGGAATTAAAACTTGAATATGATAAAAGCTTATATGGGGTTGAACATGAAGCCGGCCCATTTGAAGTAACTGAAGAATTGATAAAACGGTATTGTATCGCTACAGACGAAACTAATAAAATATTTATCGATTCTGAAGAAGCAAAAAAGGCAGGGTTTTCTGGACTGGTCGCCCCACCCACTATGTGTACCATGTTCGTAAGACATGTAAAATTACCAGATATTAAGCTGAATTTCGGTAAAAACCGGTTTCATGCAGGGCAAAGAGTCAGTACAAGGCTACCTATAATTGCCGGAGATTTTTTGAACGCATCTTCCCATCTAAAAGAAGTTTACCCCAAAACAGGTAGAAGTGGCACCATGGTGTTCATTGTGTGGGAAACGACATTCACTAATCAAGAAGGGCAAATAGTGGCTGATGTCCAAGAATCTTTTGCTACGAGAGAATAATATGAGTAACGAACAAATATTAACCCAGCAATTCGAATTAGGTGATGAAATTGGACCCTTGGTAATACGTGCCACAGATGTTGATGTAACCAATTTCTGCAATTTATGGGGCAACGAACCACCTAATAGATTTACGAGCATAGAAGTTGCAAAAGAAGCAGGATTGGCAGAGCCGATAGTGCCTGGAATAATGAGCATGGCTTTGGTGGCTAAGTTATTTAATTTATGCGGAGGATCCCAAATTATTGACGATCTAGATGTGGTGTTCAGAGCCGCAGTTCCTCATAATAGTGACTTACATGTGACTGCCACAGTTACCGACACTAGGGATGAAGATGGAAAAAATGTTTTGGAATGCGACATCTTAATGACTGGACCAGAAGGCCAACGATATGTGATAGGCACAGCAGTCGTATCAAATAAAGCCAGGTCGTGATTGATATGACACATAGAGGTAAAAATGTATGACTTAAAAGATAAAGTAGCGATTGTAACCGGAGCTGGTGGACGAAATGGTATCGGACGATCTATAGCGATGAGATTGGCGTCAGAAGGTGCGAATGTGGTAGTTACTGATATTAAACAATCACTTGAAAGTATTAGACCCGAAGATGAGATAAATGGATGGAAAGGACTGCCAAGTGTAGTTGAAGAAATCGAAGGGCTAGGACGAATGTCTCTAGGCGTATATTCTGATGTTTCCGTAAAACAAGATGTAGATTCTTTGGTAACCCTAGTGATGGAAAAATTTGGAAAGATAGATATTTTGGTTAACAATGCTGGGTCACGTCCGGGTAAAGATCGGGTATTAGTAGTAGATTTGGAAGAAGAAGCATTAGATTTAGTGCTTAGAGTAAACGTCAAAGGAACCTTTTTATGTACTCAGGCAGTGGTGCAGAAAATGATCGAACAAGGCACAGGGGGCAAAATAGTGGTTATCTCCTCTGGGGCAGGAAAAAAAGGTATTGCTAAATATGCCGCCTATTGTGCTTCTAAATTTGCTTTAATCGGATTCACACAATCTTTGGCGAAAGAAGTGGGTCAATATAATATAAATGTGAATGCAATATGCCCGGGATTGGTAGATACAGAAAGAGTTGATTTCATAGCTGCAGCGCTAGCAAATGAAGGAGAATCAGGAGAAGAATATAGATCTGAGATGTTACAGGAAAGATCACAGGTCGTTCCACTAGGTAGAGTGGCTCAAGGAAATGACATAGCAAATACAGCCGCTTTTTTGTGTTCCAAAGAATCTGATTATCTTACTGGCCTGTCCATCAGTGTTTCTGGTGGTAGTGAAATGAATTAAGAAAGGTATATACGTTGTCTGAAATAGATCAAAAACTAATTGAACATCTGGCGTCCCTAATCAGAATCGATCTAAACTCCGAAGAGTCTGAACTATTCGCTGGGCAATTAAATGGACTTGTTGAAGAATTTAAAAACTTGCAACTAGTAGACACTGACGGAGTAGAGCCTACTGGCCATATTGGAGACCTAGTTACTATCATGAGAACCGATGAGTCCTCCGCCTCTTTGGATCAGGAAGAAGTTTTGATGAATGCGCCTGATCGAAATGGAATGTTCATCAAAGTAAAAAGAGTTATTGAATAAGGGATAATATGGCCGATTTATGGAAATTAAACATATCAGACGCTTTCGATGGTTTACATAAAAAAGATTTTACCTCTGCTGAATTGACGGAATCTTGTTTAGATAGAGTTAATAGTACTGAGATGAAAATTCAATCATTTATTACCATTACAGAAAACGTAGCCCGTGATTCCGCAAAGGAAGCAGATTTGAAGATTCAGCAAGGATCCACTGAATATCTGACAGGGATTCCTATGCAACTTAAGGATTTGTTGTGTACTAAAGGAATTGAAACGACATGTGGATCCCAAATGCTCAAGGGTTTTATACCTGCTTATAATGCAACTGTTGTAGAAAAATTGAATAGCGTCAACGCTGTGACTATCGGCAAAGGTAACATGGATGAATTTGCTATGGGTTCATCGTGTGAAAATTCTGCTTTCCATCCGACCTTTAACCCATGGGATCTGACTCGCGTTCCCGGTGGCAGCAGCGGAGGAGCTGCAGCATCGGTAGCAGCAGGTCAAGTGTTGTTTTCTATAGGATCTGACACCGGTGGCAGTATACGGCAACCTGCAGCTCTCTGTGGTGTTGTGGGTTTGAAACCAACATATGGCCTAGTGAGCAGATATGGTTTGATTGCCTTTGCTTCTTCGTTGGACCAAATTGGACCAATTACTAAAACCGTTAAGGACAACGCCATTGTGCTTGATTCAATCATGGGACACGACAGCCATGATGCAACCAGCCTCACAGGTTTTACTAATAAATTGGCTCCCCAGATAACAGGTAACGTAAAAGGCCTAAAAATTGGTATACCTAAAGAATACTTTGTTGATGGCATTGATCTGGCAGTGAAAACTGCAGTTCTTGAGGCTGTAAAAGTTTTAGAAAGTTTGGGTGCCGAAATTATAGAGATTAGTTTACCGCATACAGAGTATGCGTTGTCATGTTATTACATCATAGCGCCTTCTGAATGTTCTTCTAATTTGGCTCGTTATGACGGTGTTAAATACGGACATTCATTTTTGGACACTGATGACATGTGGGAAGCTATGAGGTTGAGCCGAGCTCAAGGATTTGGTACCGAAGTCAAAAGACGGATGATGATTGGAACATATGCTTTGTCATCGGGGTATTATGATGCTTACTACTTAAAAGCACAGAAAGTGCGAACTATCATTAAACAAGAATTTGAGGACACTTTCAAATTAATAGATGCTATTGTTTGCCCTACCACTCCGTCCGTAGCATTTGGAGTCGGAGAAAAAATGTTAGACCCCATGGCTATGTATATGAATGATGTTTGTACAATACCTGCTAATATGGCTGGGTTGCCTGGACTGTCTGTACCATGTGGTATGTCAGATGGTTTACCCATAGGAATGCAAATTGTCGGACCTCGGTTATCTGAAAAAACATTGTATGATATAGGCTACGCCTTTGAGCAACACACCGAATGGCATCGTCAAAGGCCAGGGCTTTAAAATAAGATCCCAACATGCTCTCATTAAAAAACATACAGAGAATGTTGCTAGACGCCTTAATTAACAACAAAAACACTCCTCTAGTGGTGTCTTATTTTAATACGTGGGAGCATCTGAGTACTTATTTTGTTTACGAAAAAAGATCTGAAGAAGATAAGTTTAATCAATTCTGTATCGAAACCGTGGTAGCCTTAGAACTCAGAATACTGGCATTCTTATATATAGAAGGTGACCAGATTGTATATTACGACAATAGATGGGAAGAAGTCGTTTCTGGAGATTATTATAGAGCAAAAGGTATAAGTAACTTTTTTGATCCTGATATTTATTCCTGGTTTGCACAACTTCTTGATATACAGACACTTTCCAACATATGCGGATCGATTTCGGAACAAATAATTAACAAGAACCATATAAACATGAGTAATAACGATTGGCTCCCGTATCAATCTGTATTCATGACCCAGAAAATAACTGATACTGAAAATAGTTACAAGCTTCCAATGGACTTAATTAACTCTATATTAGTAAACGAAGATCCGGATGGTTCTAAGACTAGAGCAGTGGTCAGCGAAGTTGGAAAAACAGGACAGTCTTCTTTGATGGATACCTACGATATACTTTTTTACCAATTGAATTCTATCTTGATAGCTGCTAATACTCCTTTAAGTTATCTTTATTGCAAATTGGCATTTCTTTTAACGATAGATAGAGAATTATTACAGTATAATATTTGGATCCATGTACCTGTGTACTTGATGCCGAAGAATGAACTGACTTATCCGAATTGTGAAAAAGAATTATCCATAATGCATACCCTGGAATTTCCTTCTAATGTGTCAGAAAATCTAATACTATTGGATTGGATTTTATTCCGAATGGAGCAATACATAAAGGCTGCAGAACTTCGGATGATTAAAGGGTATGATGAAAACGTAGTCATATCAGTTTGCGGTTCTTTCTATGATTATTTGATTGCCAATAAACCAAAAACGCCTGTGCCTGACGGGTTAAATGCTGGTGAAGCTAATCAAATAGTGGAAGTATTACGATTTTTTATTGACATGAAATGTTGCGAACATTCGTTTCTTCCACTGGATTTATATAAGTGTATCTGTGCTAGTAAAACGGTAGCCAAGTTGAAATTTGATAAGGTCATTTGACTATCAATGTCAAACACAGTAAAGTAAGATTATCTACTTGAAATAGGAGCTTTTATGACAACCTACGAATCAATATTACACCCAAAATCCCTTGTAGATCAGTTAGTTAAAAATGACGTTACTCACGTCGTATGGCTGCCTGACAGCGAGACCAATTTTTTATATGAATTGATGAACGACACTCCTACTCTAGACTTAATCCCTGTCTGCAGAGAAGGTGAAACCATGGCAGTAGCTGCAGGTCTATGGGTTGGCGGAAAAAAACCAGTAGTACTTATCCAAAACACTGGCATATTTGAATCCGGTGATTCCATTCGAGGATTAGGATTAGATATAAATCAACCTTTGGTTATGCTTATTGGTTATAGAGGATGGTCTAGAAGAGGACCAACTCCTGACAGTGCAGCTGTTTATATCGAACACCATCTTCATACCTGGGGAATTAATTACTACCTAATAGAAAGCGATGCTGATGCCGACAGAATAAGTATCGCTATAGAAGAAGCATATAGGACTAATAAACCCGTCGGCGTACTTGTTGGTACAGAATTCGGTTCGGACTAGGAGATAATATAAAATGATAAATAATACAGAAGCTGTTAAATTACTTAACAGCAAAAGAGAAAATTCAGTCATCGTAGCTACAATGAATGCAGGTAACGCACGTTTTGGGCTTCCCACTGTGAGTTCTAATGACTCCTTAGATGTACCATTGTCTGGAGCCATGGGCAAAGCCGGAAATTTCGCATTAGGTGTTGCTCTTGCGAACCCTGACAGAAAAGTCATGTGTTTGGATGGCGATGGAAGCCTGTTAATGAATCTTGGAACAATGGTAACTGTTGCTAACAAAGCAGTTAAAAACATGTACCACTTCGTATTTGATAACGGAGCATACTGTGTAACCGGTGGGCAACCTGTCCCAGGTGCTGGCATTGTAGATTGGAAAGCTATGGGCGATGCAGCTGGATATGCTGCAACTTTCTCCTTTGAGAACCTTGAAGATCTCGTTACGGGTATCGATGAAGTTTTCGCGGCTGAAGGCCCAGTCTTTATTAGACTGGCTGTTGATAAAGAAATAGAGAACACACCAGTCCAATTTAGAGAGCGACCAAGAAGAACTATGAAAGATGCAATTATAGAGTTGCCTAAAGCTTTGTCGTAAAAAACATTGGCGGATATCGGAGAGAAATATTAAGTTATGCTTAAAATAATTGCTAGCCAATTAAGTAAACGCTTGATTGGATATGGATTATTTGCCTTAGGTTGGTATATATTATTCGATCAAATACTTGAAGATAAATGGGTAACAGGTCTATTGGGATCCTTATTAATTCCTGCCGGACTGGGAGTTGTGGTTTCTGCTAGAAGGAAACTGAGATCTTAAAGAAAGAGGCAGCCAACGGCGAACTACGCTTTAGTTTATGTTGGTTGCCTTTCCAAAAGGAATGAAATGATAACTTCAACAGACGCAGCAAAAGCTATCAACTATCATAGAAATGACGCAGTCGTTGTATCGACATCACAGACTCTTAAAGAATGGCAACATATTTCTCAAAGACGTGATTTAGATATAGATTTAGTTGATTGCATGGATCGAGCGCCGGCAGTCGGATTAGGTGTTTCCTTGGCTTTGGATCACAAAAAAGTAATTGTGTTAGATTGCGACTCTACTCTACGAACAGATATCGGATCTTTAACTACCGTGGCAGAAAGCGAACCCGAAAACTTCATTCATTTTGTATTCAACGATCAGTCTTTTTATTCCACAGGGGGTACTCCAATCCAAGGGTCTCAGAAAACAGATTTTGCTACCATGGCACTAGGGGCGGGATACAAAAAAGCATATAATTATTCCAACACAGAAGATTTGTTGCTTGGAATGGAAACCATCATGAATGAAGCTGGACCTGTGTTAGTTGTGTTAAACGTTGTGTTTAATGGAGATACCGAACAATTCCCAAATCAAGAAAAACCAGAATCATGGGAACGAGTAAAACGCTCCTTAGAATCTAACAGTTAGGTAATGCAATTATTTGTTTGGCTATGTCGAACCCCATAGAAATTTCAGTCGTTGCCGTGGCTATACGTAGCACCGATATCATCGGTGAAGATTCAGTAATTGAGATTAGCTGCCCGGGAGTTAAAGAGGAATCGCTGAGATATTTGATCAATTCTTTTTGTTCCTGCGGTATTCTGACGATAGTGTAAGAAGGTCCAATTTCACATACTGATAAGTCTATTGAGTTAACTGGTAGAATCGGAGACCCGGATCCGGGTATTGCTCTGCCGAATGGTGAGCGTGTGGGGTACCCCAAAGATTTTGAAAGGTGGTGCTGGAATGCTAATGACATACCGTGCTCCAACCTGTGAGCTTCTTCGTGGGCTTCTGCGAGCTCCATCTCCAAGATATCTACTATCAAACACTCAGCTAATCTGTGTCTTCGGACTATGTCTTCTGCTTCATTGAATCCGATTTCTGTCAACTCCAGTCTTCGTTCTGAATTCTGACTTATTAAATTTTGTTTCTGCATTCTCCCTACCATTGCTGTTACCGATGGCATAGATGTTCCAATACCTTCAGATTCAGGCAAGTCTTTTAGAGACTGAATCAACTGGGTTACTGTAGGGCATAAGTCTTCTTCCCATAAATTATAAATGCTTAGGAGATAGTTTTCTGTACTTTGCGAGAGTCTACTTAGATCAGTGCTAGAACTTATTTTGTCTACGTGGCTTAATCTCATATGGCAGTATATTCTAGATGTTTTTTCAGACGATAACGTCATGTTAGACCTCCACTAATTGTCCGGCAACAAATGTTTTTAAATGATGGCCATCTCTTAAGGTTAAATTTACTAATTGGCCTGGGGGGTATTCAGATGTGTGAGGCATAAGGCTTCTAAGAATTGTTCCTGAATGGAGTTTGATTAAATACATATAGAAAGCTCCATAAAATTCTCGCGACATTATGGTTCCATGCCCGATATCTGATGGTGAAATTTCTATGCAGTCCGGTCGGCTCATGAATTCCGGAGGTTCTTTAGAACTGAGTATTGTATTTATTATGGAGAGGTTACTTTGCAAGTTTACAGTTACGACTTCTGATACCAATTGTTCTTGTGATAACTTACATGGCAGGAAATCAACAGAGCCTATGAATTCTGCGACAAACTTTGACTTCGGTTCATGGAATATTTCTTCAGGAGTACCGAATTGTTCGATTGCGCCCTGATTCATTACAGCAATAGTATCGCCAAAATACATCGCTTCCTGTTGGTCATGGGTGACGAATATGGTAGTTATACCTGCTTCTCTTACTATATGCCGTACTTCTTCGCGGATTTGATATCTCAGAGTCGAATCCAAATTAGAGAAAGGTTCATCCATCATCAACAATTGAGGGGAACTAATTAATGCTCGCCCAATTGCCACTCTCTGCTGTTGGCCGCCAGACAACTGGTAAGGTAACCTATTTTGAAATTCAGTCAACTGGACTTTTTCTAGCATTTCATCTATTAGATGTTTTTTGCTGGCGATTCCGTCTAAAGCAAATCCTAAATTATCTCGTACAGTTAGGTGTGGAAATAATGCACCGTCTTGAAACACCATGCCAATGTGACGTTTGTTAGGAGGAAGGCAAGTCGCTTTATCTGAAATAACTTCGTCTTCTAACAGAATGGTGCCACTATCTGGTTGTTCAAATCCAGCAATCAGTCTAAGAGTTGTTGTTTTACCACAACCGCTTGGTCCTAATAAGGCCACGACTTCTCCACTCTGAATTTCTAAGTCAATAGAATTGAGTGCTTGGAAGTCGCCGAAAGATTTACTTAAAGATCGGCAACTTAAGGCCGGAGGCAAAGGAGATCCAGTGATAGAGTCTCTGGATTTTCGTCTCCAACCAAGATCTCTAAAGACTCTACCTGCTCCAGTTCCACAAAAACTTTTAATGTCTTGCCAGCTCGTTGTCATTAGTTCCTTCTTGCGATCATTTTACCAATTAAGTATAGCAGTATTAACTATTAATTGATATGGACGTTAACCAATTAACGAGGGCATAGGTTTAAAAGTATTCCTTATACCCTAAAAAATTAATACTATCCATAAGCGACTAAAATACATGTATGGGCGAAAAAACATGAATGGTTAGGTATACTAAAATAAATGGATTGACATAAAGATTGGTTAGTATATACTTAGTCAAGAAAATTTACAGAATAAAAAGGAGAACTCAAGATGAACTATTATGGAAGAATACGGTCTCTTTTCCGCACATTACTGCTGGCAGGAATGATCGGTTGGGCTTGTACGGTCCCGGCACCGCAAGTTGTAACTGAAACGATCACTGAAACTGTCGAGGTAGTCAAAGAAGTAGAAGTAGTCAAAGAAGTGGCTGGAAAAACCATAAATGACACAAAACGCCAATTGGTTGTTTATTCGGGTAGATCTGAAAGTTTAGTAAGTCCGATTTTGGAAAAATTCACCGATGATACAGGAATACAAGTCAAAGTTAAATACGGCAAAAGTGCACTTGTAGCTTCTACAATTTTAGAAGAAGGCGATAATACCGTTGCTGACATTTTTTATTCCCAAGACCCCGGTTCTTTGGGATTAATACAAGATCAATTTCAAACTTTGCCTGACGCTACTTTTGAAGGATTTGCCGATTGGACGTACCCGTCAGACAAATCATGGGTTGGAATTAGTGGAAGGACTAGGAATGTCGTTTACAACACCGATTCTATAGACCCATCCAATCTTCCAGATGACATGTGGGGTTACACTGAAGCTAAATGGAAAGGTAAAATTGGCTGGGCTCCTACAAATTCCTCTTTTCAAACCATGATTCTTGCGATGCAAAATGAATGGGGAAGCGATAAAACTGCAGAATGGCTTCGTGGAATACAAAATAATGAGCCGTTAGTTTATCCTAAAAACACTCCAATAGTTGCTGCTGCAGGAGCTGGTGAAATAGAAGTAGGATTTGTTAACCATTATTACTTGCATCGATTCATCGCTGAAGAAGGCATTGGGTTTAAGGCCCGTGGTTACCATCCTCGGGCTGGAGGACCCGGTGCTCTTATAATGGTTTCTGGAGCAGGAATTTTGGATAACGCAACCAATGTTTCTGAAGCATTAGAATTAATTGAATATTTACAGAGACCTGATTCTCAGGCTTGGTTTGTGGAAAACACTTACGAATATCCACTCTTGCCTGGGGTAGTAGCAGATCCTAATGCTGTGCCACTTGATCAAATTAATGTAACCATAAGTAGTCCAGATCAGTTAAGCGATTTGAGCGGCGCCGTTGCTCTGTTACAGAGCGAAGGTATATTACCTTAATATTGAATTCGGGTTAATTAAACCGACCTAGGACCTGACTGTAAATTTTTCCTCTCTCTTCCTCTTAACGGTGAGACCCTAGCTCCCATCGTGAGTATTACTCTTTCTTGACGGTGGGGGCGAAAAATATTCACTCCAGTGAGGATTGAAAAAATCTGTATCTATTGCCGGTAATCTGGGAAAAGAGTAACATGGAATTGTATTAATTCTCCAGTCAAAAAATGTGTTAAATAATTTTATAAATAATTCAAAACGACCTCAAGTAAAACTACTGATACCTGTCATGTTTATTGTGGCTGCTCTTTTGGCACCGCTTATTTACTTGGTTGTGCGGTCATTAAGTTCCGGATTGAACATAATGCCATTAATTTCTAATCAATATCTGTGGCAATCCCTTAGAAATACAATGTACTTAATAGTTACTGTATCTGTGTGTAGTTTGGCCCTCGCTATGCCCTGCGCATGGATTGCTACCCGATCCAACATACCTTTTCGTCAGGTTTGGGCTGTCTTATTTGCTTTACCCTTAGTTATACCGACTTATGTAGGAGGATTAATTGTTGTTTCTTTTCTAGGGCCAAGAGGACTGCTTCAACAATGGTGCGAATTTTTATTTGAAATTGAAAGACTCCCCAGTATTTATGGATTGTCTGGAGCTACATTTACTTTGACTATCTTTAGTTACCCGTACGTCTACCTATCTGTACGATCAGGATTTTTAAAACTGGACCGTTCTCTTGAAGAAGTGGCTGTGTCCATGGGCTTAAATAAACTACAGACTTTTATGAGAGTCACGCTGAGACAACTATGGCCTGCAATACTGTCGGGTGTGCTACTAGTTTCATTATATGTGTTAAGTGACTTTGGAGCAGTCTCGTTATTGAAATATCGTACATTTTCTTGGAGCATATTCATTCAATATGAAAGCGTCATGGATAGAAATATGGCTGCTGTCTATTCTACTATATTAATGGTAACTGCTTTGGTGTTGACGCTAGGAGAAGGATTCCTTCAAAAAAAAGCACGATATAATTTAGCGGACTCTAGTCCGAACAAACCTATATCGGCTAACAAAGAAAAAGTAGCCAATCTAGTCAGTTTAACTTTTAGCGGACTGATAGTATTCCTTTCAATGGTGGGCCCAATCGCCATTTTATGTTATTGGGTAATTAGAGGTTGGCTAAGGAGTGAGATACTCTACATACCTTGGGAAAGAATGTTCAATTCTGTTTACCTCTCATTAATAGCATCAGTTGTCATTGTAATTGTAGCTTTGCCGTTAAGTATGTACGTTACTCAATACAGAGGTTTATTGAGCAAAATTATACGTCAAATTGTACCTATTGGTTTTGGCCTGCCAGGAATAGCAGTGGCATTGGCTTTGGTGTTTTTCGCCGCAAACTGGCTACCATGGATTTATCAAACCGTACCAGTTCTCATATTTGCCTATGTGATCTTATTTATCTCTCCTGCCTTTGGAATACTAACCAATTCATTAATGCATATAAGCCCCAATCTGGCAGAGGCCTCCAAAAGCCTTGGTAGGTCGAGCTCGTATACCTTTTTCAAAATTACTATGCCCTTGTTGATTCCAGGTATTACTTCGGCTATGGCTATGGTGTTTTTACTAGTCATGAAAGAACTACCTGCAACTCTGATATTGTCTCCTTTAGGTTTTAGTAATTTAGCCACCTCATCTTGGTCATATGCAATAGAAGCCTTTTTTGCCAAATCATCACTGTACTCATTGTTTATTATCCTGATATCTTCTGTCCCATTAACCTATTTAATGACTAAAGGTTACATTGCTGGGGATGTAGAAGAAACTAATGCTTAAATCCAATTGGGCTATAGGACAATGTATCAACATTGGGTGGCCCGATTTTGGAATAGAAGAAGCAGCGTATAGAATAGTTGATTTGCAAATTGAAGGCCTTGTTTTTCGTGCAAGAGTGACGGACGGAAATAAGGAGGGAGGTTTTTTGATAGTGCAAAATTGTCCAGACATTGTTTTAGAGCAAATTGCCGAAGAAGCTACAACCCAGATAGGATTTCCTGTGATAGCTTCTGCACTGCGTTGTTCCATAGAATCCAATGTTTTTCGTAGCTTGGATTACGAATGGTATCCAACGCCTGAATATAAAAATAGGCCTAATGAATTGACTCATTTGGTTTTCACAATTACAACCAAAATATTTCCTTAAAATGACGTATGAAAATTAACAATTCTGATGGTATGATACAGACAGATTCTGTAATTGAAATAAATAGTAGGAGAATTTTATGAAAAAAGTAACTATGAGTGATATACCAAGAACTGAAGCGACTGCACCGTTGTTTACAGGAAATGTGGGTCGTCAGGCTATCTTAAACGCCGAAGATAGCACCAATTTTAACTTCGGTATAGTGGCTTTCCCTGCAGGTATCAGGAATAAATTCCATAAACATAGCGGAGATCAAATTCTAATTGTTACTGAAGGTACAGGAAAAGTCGCATCTGATACAGAGACATTGGAAGTAACAGAAGGAGATGTGATACTGATCCCTGCTGGAGAAAACCATTGGCATGGAGCCCCTGATGCTACTGCTATGGCTCACATCACTATAACCGTAAAAGGAAGTTCAACTGAACAGACTGAGGCTTAATTGGGTGGTAATGGATGGGACGAAACTTCGCTCCATCCATTACTTTATAAAACTAGCTAATTGATCTAGCGTGTCTGATAGAGTCCTGCTACGGTCTTGGCTCTCAGGAGTTTCATTTCCTAAAGGAGTGCCGCCTATTAAGTCGTACATCTCCGATACCCCTTCGAAAATATGACCTGTCATATTTAATTCTTCGAAAGTTGCTTGAATTTCTTTCATTTCGCTAACCCAGCGCCTTGCTTTAGCTGGCATAGTAGGTATCCATTTTGCCATCCTGGTATATGCATCTGATTGTGTAGTAGTGAATTCTTCAGCCAATTGGTCTGACACTCCCATTATTTGGGCCGCTAACATGAGTTCTGTGTACAGAGCGGTAGAACCTTTAGTTAAAGCTGCGTAAGTCATTTTTATTGCAGACGCTTGCCCGATGTTAGAGCCTAAGTATTTTAAATCAAGGCCTACTTCGGTAAGTGTAGAAAAGTCTTCTGTGTTTTCTCCACTATAGTAAATATGAGGGCTTTTCCCTTTGACACCGGAAGTAGTATCTCCTCTAGCTGGTGGGCCACCAATGATAGAAGCATCTATGTAAGTGCATCCTGCAGATTCTAGAATGGCTTGTAACTGTTTAGATTTGTTAGGTGAAATCGCATTACATTCTGCAAATATCGGAAACGACCCAGTCGCTTGAGCTGCTTTGGCTACTTCTTCGCATACTTGTTGCACTATTTCTGAAACCGTTATGGAAAGAACTACATCTACAGTAGTAACTAATTCATTAAAGTCAGGTAAGTCAGTTATTCCAGCTGCTTCTGACAAGCTTTTTGTTCGCTGACTCCTATTTTGCAGGCAAGTATAAACCTCTGCTCCGTTTGAAACCAAAAGGCCGCCCACTGCAGAACCCATGTCTCCTGGGCTTATGATTGCAATTTTGTTTAATGTCATATGTCCTCTTAATTTAGTTGCTTAATTGTTTTGATCTTCTTTAGACATTGGCGTAAATAATATGATTACCAAAGCTAGAATGAATAGGGCGGAGACGAAATAATAAATATATTCGGTCCCATAGGCTTCTGACAAAGTACCGGCGACAATGAGTCCAATGAATACCATTCCGGCTCTTGCTGCTCCCAGGATACCCATAGTGGTTGCTGCTACACCTTGGCCAACGATGTCTAACGCTGCTGCTGTGAGAATGGGTTGGTCACTGTATAAAAACATACCCAATAGAAGTAGAACAATTACCAATAGAACTAAGTTGCTACCGACTAGAATAAACGCGACGCTCATTACCGCCAACAGCAATAATCCAGGCACCAAAATCATTTTCCTACCAAACCTATCTGATAAATTGCCCATGATTGGAGTAGAAATGATGCCAGTTAGGGTCAGTATCATTAGTAGTGCGCCGACTATGGCTATGTTGTAGTTCAAGACTTCTGTTACATATATTGCGAAAAAAGTCATGACTGAAACTTGCGCAGTGCCTCTCAGTCCTCCAACGATGGTTATCAACCAAAGTGCAGGAGATTTTAGAATTGATTTAGTTGCTGCTATTTGGGTTTCCATTTTAACGTCTTGCGCTTCAGCGGTGTTACCTATGTTTTTGAATGCCCAATATACTAATAGAGTCAATAAAAGAGGTATGACTACATATATAGAAAGTATTTCCTGCCAAGCAAGGTAGGTTAATAAAAAACCTGTTGCTAATGGGGCTAGAGCATCTCCAATTTGCCCTCCTACTCCGTGAAAAGACAACGCTGTTCCTCGGTGTCCATGACTAAAATGGTGAGAAAGAGCCGACATGGCCGGGAGATGCCAAATCGTTGCAGCAGCCCCTACAAGAGCCATTCCAACAAGTAAAAGCGGATACATCGGTATCCAGCCTGAACTCGCCATGACTAACCAGCCTATTCCAAAAAGGAACATGCAAAAGGCTAATACTAGGCCCCAATGTTTTCTCAAATAGTCAGTGATTACTCCCCCAGGTAGGGAAATCAATCCTCCAACTAATTCACGTGTGCCAAGTATTTGGCCTACTTGGACGTCACTGATACCGAATGTGGCCTTAACTGCCGGAATCATTACGTAGAAACTTTGTATAAACCAATGGAATATTCCGTGTCCGCTGGTTAATCCACTCAATATAAAATTTTTGTTTCCTCGTATACCAGATTCATGGTGGTTATCGTGATCATGGTGGTTATCGTGATCATGGTGGTTATCGTGATCATGGTGGTTATCGTGATCATGGTGGTTATCGTGATCATTTGTTTCGTTACTCATAAAGTCCTCCTAACGGGTTGTAGAG
>Ga0302135_10000645_pt1 | contig 20960 bp, 20 predicted proteins | sample CBN3_surface_MG_FD_203119 | JGI IMG/M metagenome (GOLD analysis project Ga0302135, IMG submission 203119) | Marine microbial communities from Western Arctic Ocean, Canada - CBN3_32.1 | ecosystem: Environmental > Aquatic > Marine > Oceanic | place: Canada: Western Arctic Ocean | collected...
GCCAATGCCGCGGTCTTCAATAAGGTTTTACTCATTCCAGTTATCCTCCCAGTTCTTCATCATCCTTGTCCTGTACCCAGGACAGGCGCGACAGCCCAGCGGATTGCTTGCGCTTTCCACCATCGCTACCCGACAGCGTTTCTCAGTTTATCTCCAAGTTAACGAAGGCGGGTTCGCGTAGCTGGAAGAGACCCTATGGGAGTCACGTTTTAAGTGCAATACGGTTAAGAATCATAGCGAAGATCTCGTTTGGGGTTTTGCAGCCAACGCATTTCCGGGATTCTTATATTATAGGTTCGATAAGTTTTTTCGATTTCACCGTCCTGGAATACGTCGAGACCGGTCCGCCGAGGCAGAAAACGATGGGGTCGCCCGATGGCGTTCTCGATCCCGCCTCTCTGCCACGACGCGTGGACATCACAGAAGAGAGTCGCGATGGGCAGCTCATAGTCGAACGCGTTCTCGGCGCGCGCCTGAAACTCGCCAATCTCTGGAAGAGATCGCCCACAAGCTCGGAGCTGCGCATAGTATCTTCCCATCGGAAAACCAGTCTAAACTGGCGTCGCACTTGATCCGTGAATTTTAGCCCGGCTTTACTGGATCATCCGTGACAATCCATCACCTTTATACCAATTAGAGGCCAAGATAGCGGTTCGAGCCCTGTGTCTTGGCTTGGAAAAATTTCTCAGGTTCAGGAGAACTCATCGCGGATCTTGATCGAATGCTCACCGACCGTTGGAACCGACAACACATCGATGACCTCGCCGGCGACATGGGCTGGAGGCGCCATCACCTCGATCCGACCCGCGGGCGTATCAACCGGTATCTTGCGCAGCGCCGGATGCTGGCTCACATCAGCAATCGTGTTTACCGCGCCAAAAGCAATTTTGGCCTCAGTCAACCGTGCACGCGCCTCATCCCGCGACATTTTGGAAAGCACCGAGGTAATTTCCACATCTAAGAAACCGCGATTAGCCAACCGCGCCGGATTATCAGCGACCCGTTCGTCATCGACCAGATCCGGCTTGCCCAACACCTCGGCGCAGAGCCGGCGCCATTCCCGCTGGTTTTGAACCGCGATAAGAATCAGCTCCCCCTTGGCGCATTCATAGGCGCCATAGGGCGCGATCGCCGGATGATGCAGTCCAATTCTCTGTTCACTCAATTCGCCATAGGCATAGTGCAACAACCAAGGCGACAACCATTCGACCATCCCGCCGAACATCGATGTTTTAATGCCAGACCCTTCGCCGGTTCGGCCGCGTTTAATCAGCGCTTCCAGCACCGCGATCTTCGAATACAGGCCGGCCGCAATATCACAAACAGAGGCACCCACCCGTCCCATGACCTCTGGCGAGCCGGTCACCGAGATCAGCCCGCTCTCGCCTTGCACCAGGAAGTCATAGGCCTTCATGTCGGCGTATTCGCCCTCCTCGCCATAGCCGGTGATGTCGACTGTGATCAACTTAGGATAGCGGGCCCGCAAATCTTCAGAGCCAAATCCGGCTCGCGCCGCCGCACCTGGCGCAAGGTTCTGCACGAACACGTCAGCCTTGCTCAGGATCCGCTCTAGAACCGCTGCGTCATCGGTTTGTTTGATATCGAGAACAACGCTCTCCTTGCCGCGATTCAACCAGACAAAATAGGCTGAATGTCCACCGACCTGACGATCGTAGCCACGCGCAAAGTCACCCTCGGCGCGTTCAATTTTGATGACCCGGGCGCCGGCATCGGCCAGCCGGCTGGTGCAATAAGGCGCGGCCACGGCCTGCTCCAGTGCGACCACGGTGATTCCCTCAAGCGGCTTGCTCATGCCCGGCTCAATAGGAGCGCGGCAGGCCGAGCACATGCTCGGCGATAAAGGCAAGCACCAGATTGGTCGAGATCGGGGCAATCCGGTAGAGGCGCGACTCGCGCCATTTTCGCTCAACGTCATAATCCTCGGCAAAGGCGAAACCACCGAAGGTTTGCACACAATTGTCGCCGGCTTCCCAGGCGGCGTCGGCGGCCAGCATCTTGGCCATGTTCGATTCGGGACCGCAGGGCTCTCCCGCCTCGAACAACTGCGCCGCCCGCGCCGCCATCAACGCCGCCGCTTCGGTATTGGCATAGGCCTTGGCGAGCGGGAATTGAATGCCTTGGTTCTGGCCAATCGGTCGGCCAAAAACTTGCCGTTCATTCGCATAATCGACGGCTTTTTTCAGAAACCAACGCGCATCACCCAGCGATTCGTGAGAAATTAAGATCCTCTCGGCGTTCATCCCGTCAAGAATGTAGCGGAACCCCTTTCCCTCCTCGCCGATCAGACTATCGGCGGGAATTTCCAACTCGTCGAAGAAAACCTCCGTCGTCGAGTGGTTGACCATGGTCCGGATCGGCTTGATCTCCATGCCATTGCCGAGCGCTTTCTTCATATCGACGAGAAAGACCGACAGCCCCTCGGTACGCTTCTTCACTTCTTCCTTTGGTGTCGTCCGGGCCAACAACAGCATGAGGTCGGAATGCTCGGCCCTTGATGTCCAGATCTTCTGTCCATTCACCACATAGCGATCATTACCCTTTTTGACCGCCGTGGTGCGCAGCGAAAGCGTGTCTGTACCGCTGGACGGTTCGGACACCCCAAACGCCTGCAAGCGCAACTCACCAGAGGCGATCTTCGGCAGATATTGAAGCTTTTGCTCTTCGGTGCCGTGCCGCAACACCGTGCCCATGATGTACATCTGGGCATGGCAGGCACCGCCATTGCAGCCGGATTTATGAATTTCCTCAAGAACCGCGGCGGCAGCTGAAATCGGCAACCCGCTACCGCCATATTCCTCCGGGATCAAGACCGCCAGGTATCCCGCCTCGGTCAACGCCTGCACGAATTCGGTCGGATATTCCCGCGCTCGATCCTTCTCGCGCCAATACTCGCCCGGGAAGTTCGCGCACAAGGCGGCGACCGCCCGGCGGATCTCGGCGATCACGTCATTCAACTCATCGGAGGCATGTGCCATGATTGGGTCCTTTCGTCGGCCGGACCATACTCGAAACCTCGGCATCGACACCAGCAGGGTGGCACCATATCCATGCTAAAAGTTTCACCGGATTCAGCTGGTTGGGCGATGGTCATTTTGAGAACCAAGCTTGGGCTGAAACTCTTGATGAAACTGGGACCGAAACTGGGGATCGCCAGCCTCATCGTCATCGCCTTTCCTTGGTCGCTCTCCACTCCAGCGGTCGCCCAATCAACGGCGCCATTCACCATCGTCACCATGGGCGACGCCCCCTACACGGATCTGATCGATTTTATTCGATTTTCCGACCTAATTCACCGGATCAACGCGCTTGCCCCGGCTTTCACCGTGCATATCGGGGATTTCAAGAGAGGTAGCAAAAGCTGTTCAGACCACCGTCTGACGATGATCCGTGATTACTTCGACGACCTGGACTCAGCGCTAATCTACACACCCGGCGACAACGAGTGGACGGATTGCCACCGGATCGCCGGCGGCGGTTGGGATCCGCTGGACCGCCTTGCGCTGCTGCGTCGCCACTATTTCACCGGTCCCGCCAGCATGGGCCGCGCACCAATTCCCCTGACCCGTCAGTCAGACATCACCGCACACCGAAAATTCGTCGAGAACGCCCGCTGGTCGCGCGGCGGCATTGGCTTCCTGACCGCCCATGTTGTCGGCACCTATAACAACGCCGAACGTCGCGACGCGGCGGCCCGTCAAGAGTTCAAGGAGCGCGACATCGCCTCATCCAGCTGGATCGCCGATGGGTTTCGCTGGGCCACGGCGACCGAAAAACGCGGCCTTGTCGTGTTCATTCATGGTGACCCCTTGGAAGGCCGCGATCACGATCGAAAAATCGGGCGCGGTTTCAAGCGAACGGTCGCTGCACTCACCCAAGGCGCCCGTCGTTTCGACAAGCCGGTGCTGCTCGTACATGGTGATTTTCACGACTATAAACTCGACCAACCGTTTACCGACGGGTCCGGACGAAAGATCAACAACCTCACCCGGTTAGAGGTGCTCGGCGCGCCCTATGTCTGGGCGGTAAGGATCAAAATCGATCCAGAAGACCCAGCGCTATTCGACATAGCACCGCTGGAGCCGATCGCCACCCAAGCCGAGTCGCCGAATTAAGCCCGCTCACGGCTTTTCGAAAACGGCAAGGATCGTGACGATCCGACCCTCCTGCAAATTCCGGGCGGTGTTGCGGAGTTTTTCCGCCGCGCCTTGGTGCATCAGCACCGATGGCCCAGTCGGGCTGCCCGCCTCACCTTGTGCAGACTTGGCCTCGCGCTTCGCTTTTTGCTCGACCATCCAGGCGAGCCCTTTTTCGCTCACGTCTTCCCATTTCAGTTGGCGCAGACCGGCCGCTTCGCTCAGCGCCTTCACCGCACCCGGCTCCGCTAGGAAGCTGATCTCAGGATTTGCCGCCCAGGGCACGGGGTAGTGCACATCGCCGCCAGGGCCTTGCATGATATCGTAAAGCCCAAACCGGCCGCCCGGCTCCAACACCCTGGCGATTTCCCGATAAAGCGTCGCTTTGTCCTCGATATTCATCGACGCATGCTGGGTGACCACGGCATCGAAGCTCTCGTCGTCGAATGGCATATCAAGGGCGCTGCCCTCGACAATCTCCACCAGATCCTCAACGCCAAACAGATAGTTGAGTTCCCGGGCGCAAGCACAGAAATCCGGCGTCAAGTCGAGGCCGGTCACCGGACAGCCGAGGCGCGTAGCCAAGGCCCGCGCCGGGCCGCCAATGCCGCACCCCACATCAAGCACGCTGTCATCCGGCCCGATGCCCACCGCGTCATGCAACTCGGTGGTCGCCGCAGCGCCTCGGATATGCATCTGATCAAGCAGGCTGACCGCCTCCGCCGGTGGATCGTCCGGGTCATGGCCCATCTCGACCAAGGCCGCGACCAGCCGATCCATCAGTCCCTCGTTAGCATAATGACCCCGGACCCCGTCCTCGATTTCCTCGGTCATTTTTCTAGCCCCACAATTTTGCGGGCGGCGGCGCGATGATGCTGCCGTCATAGTCAAGGCCGGGATCGCGATCCCTAGCCAGCAGCAAGGGCCCATCCAAGTCGACCACCGCGGCTCCCTGCGCCACCAGCATCGCCGGCGCCATCGCCAAGGACGTGCCGATCATGCAGCCGACCATGATGCCAAATCCCGCCGCCAACGCCGCCTCACGAAGCCGCAGCGCCTCGGTCAGACCGCCAGTCTTATCCAGCTTGATGTTGATCATATCGTATTTACCCGCGAGCGCGCCCAGCCCAGCCGCGTCATGACAGCTCTCGTCGGCGCAGACCGGTATCAACCGCTCGATACCCGCCAGTCCAGCGTCGTCCGATGCCGGCAACGGTTGCTCAATCATCTCGACGCCAAGCGCCGCCAGACGGGGAGTATGGTCGAGATACTGCGCCACCGTCCATCCTTCATTTGCATCAACGACCAAGCCCGCCTTGGGCGCCGCCGCGTGAATCCGGGCGACCCGCTCCAGGTCGAGACCGTCCCCGGTCATTTTCAGCTTCAGCCGCGGTCGGTTCCGGTTTTCCGCCGCCTTGCCCGCCATGACCTCTGGTGTGTCGACCCCCAGGGTATAGACCGTGGTGACCGACCCCGGATCAGCCAATCCGGCAAGGTCCCACACCCGTCGACCGGCCAACTTGGCCTGCAGATCCCACAGTGCGCAGTCTACCGCGTTACGGGCCGCCCCAGCCGGCAGCAATGCAGCGATTTCCTCGCGGTCCACGCCCCGCGCAATCGCACCGGCGACCGACCGGATTTGCTCCTCGACGCTATCGAGAGACTCACCGTAACGAGCATAAGGGAAACATTCGCCACAACCGATCGATGCACCGTCCACGATTTCCGCGACGATCACCTCAGAGGCGGTCCTGGCGCCACGCGAGATGCGAAAAACACTCGCCAATGGCCAGGATTCACGGGTGATTGAAAGCGTACGGGCCATGGCGATGTTCCGAATGTCGGAGAAGCCCAGGAGGTCTCCTGGAATATGCCTAATCGAAGACGCTCAGATATTATCCACGATCGCCGCGACCCCATCACGCAACGGGTCAACCACGGGCAGCCCCGTCTCATCGGCGACCCGCTTGCAGAAATCGCGGCCTTCTTGGTCGGACAGACCAGAGGTGTTGATCGAGGCGCCAACGCAAATAACGTCCGGGTTCGTCAGACGCGCCGCCTGGAGATTAGCTTCGATACAGGTTGAAATATCGATCACCGGGAAATGCGGCATGCCGCGCATATGCGGGCGTCCGGCCTCATGACAGACGACGAGCGCGTCCGGCTGTGCGCCATGGATCAGGCCGATGGTCACGCCAGCATAGGAAACATTGAACAGCGAGCCCTGGCCCTCAACCAAATCCCAGTGGTCGGCATCGTTATCCGGGGTCAGCCATTCAACCGCGCCGGAGATGAAGTCGGCGATCACCGCATCGATCGATACCCCGGAACCCGCGATGAAGATGCCGGTCTGGCCGGTCGCCCGGAAGTCCGCCTTCATGTTGCGCTGGTGCATCTCCCGCTCGATGGCCAGGGTGGTGAACATTTTGCCCACCGAGACATCGGTACCCACCGTCAGCAGCCGCTTGCCTGGACGCTTCAAGCCGTTGGCGATCTCAAATTCCTGTTTCGGCTGTCGAACATCATGCAGCGCGCGACCATTGGCGCGGGCCGCCTTGGCAAGCTCCGGAATTTCGGCGATGCGGGTGTGCAAGCCGCTGGCGATATCCATACCCAGTCCAACCGCCTTGACCAACTCAACGGTCCAGCTTTCCGGGATCACGCCACCACGATTGGCTACCCCCAGAATTACGGTCTTCACACCAGCTGCCGCCGCGTCCTCGATCGACATGTCCGGAACACCGCAATCGGCGTTACAGCCGGGCAGGCGAAATTGGCCCACGCACCATTGCGGGCGCCATACGCGCACGCCATTGGCCGTTTTGGCGGCGAGCTGATCGCGCGCGTCGCCAAGAAACAAAAGATATGGACTGTGGATCTCCACGATGTCCCCCAAAAAGCTGATTTCCATTCGAGAGGATAGGAGCAACCGCTCGCCAAGGCCAGCGCCACGGCGTTAATTTTAACTCGGCTGTCAGCCGTATCTGTTGATCGATCGCCCGCTCGATTATCTCAAGCCAATCGGCGGTCAAATTCTCAAAGTATTAGGTGTAGGCATCGGATTTGCGAAAGTAAACTTGGGTCCCATGACCGGCCAATCGCTCGATTAGCGCCGGGTCTTCCGAAGCCTTCTTGAACCAACCGGAAGTCTCGGTAACGATCTCTTCGGGAATCTCTTTCGCCACCAGCAAACCACCGTCGATATCAAAGTCGCCCGCAATTCTCTGTTTCTTGAGCGTCGGCACATCGGGCAGCAGCGTACTACGCTCTCCTCTGGAGATCGCCAGCACCTAAAATTCCTTCTGATCAACCCGCTGTTTCGCACCCGAGGCGGAGATAACCCCGAGGTCGATCTGGCCGCTTAACAAGGCCGAGAAACTCTGTTCACCAGTATCATTAGGTCATGATCCGAAACCAGGCGCTGGAAGCATCCTCAAGAGACATAAGCTACATCCGCTCCAGGTTGCTGCCGGCTTCGCCAATTCCCACCGTGGTGGGTCCTGCGAGGCCTGCTCGATGATATTGGCCAGATGGGCATCCTTGGGATTGCCTCTGGCGACAACCAGCAACGGCGTGCGGGTCAACAACACGATCGGCTTAGAACTAGACCACTCGGGGTTTTCCGCATGTGGCAAATGGTCGACAACCAATCCCTGAGTGGTCGTCACAGCAAAAGTCACGGCAAGCCTTATGCTAATACTTTTCAGCGCCTCGGCAGCGGTCGGCGCGGCAAAGCATCGAACGCTGCTAAGACAATCGCAAACAGGGCTGCAAGACGGCTATTCATACCGGATAATCTAGCGACGGGCCGGGCTTAGGTCCACCGGCGCGGTTGCCCGCCCCAAGTTTGTGCCGTCCCTGATTGTAACACCTCTTGTTTGTACCGCCCGGTGAAAGACGCTAGAAACCGCCGGGGCAGGAAATACGCGGGAGCAACGATATGGCGCAGGAACTGGGAGTGGGGGTTGGCGGGCTCGGCGCCATCGGCCTAAAGATCGCCAAGGCGCTAGACCAGGGCCTGATCCCCGGGTTGCGTCTGGCAGCAGTGTCAGCCCGGGATCATGAAAAGGCCCGCCGCAACCTTACCAACCTATCGGCGACACCACCGGTGACCGCTCTGGCCGATTTGGCAGGAGTGTCGGACATTATCATCGAATGCGCGCCGGCATCGGTGTTCTCCGAAATCGCCGAGGCTGCCATCGAGACCGGCCGGATTTTCATTCCCGCCAGCGTCGGCGCGCTGCTGCCCCGCATGGATTTGGTGGATCGGGCGGCGAAAACCGGCGCCCGCATCATAATACCAACCGGTGCCTTGATCGGCCTCGACGCGGTGCGGGCGGCGGCGGAAGGCCATGTCCACAGCGTCACCTTGCAAACCCGCAAGCCGCCGAATGGCCTAGCCGGCGCTCCGCACTTGGTCGCAAACAACATCTCCGTGGAGGGACTGAGCGAAGCCAAATTAGTTTTCGAAGGCACCGCCCGGGACGGAGCGATCGGGTTCCCCGCGAACGTCAACGTCGCCGCGGCGCTCAGCCTGGCAGGCATCGGACCGGATAAAACGATGCTTCAGATTTGGGCCGACCCCAGCGTCGACCGCAACATCCACACGATCACGGTCGAGGCGGACAGCGCCCGGTTTACCATGACAATTGAGAATATTCCGTCTGAGGAGAACCCGAAAACCGGCAAGATCACCGCGCTAAGTATGCTGGCGACTTTGCGCCGGCTGACGGCGCCGCTGGTTTCCGGCACCTGAGATAGCGCCAGCGCCTATGAAAACAAATTGAGGTTCAGCCCGAAAGACGGCGCGATACTCCCGACCAATCCAATCAAAGCCGCGTTATTGTTAACCGACCCTATGAAACCGCCTTGGGCCTCAAGGCTTTTTAAACCAGATATTGCTCGATAAACTGGACAGCATATTGAGTATTCTGGAGCAGTTTGAGGAAGGTAGACGGCTCCGGTCCCGAAGCGCCCTTCACTTCGGTCAACATCTAAATTTATATATTAGGGGCGAACTTTTCTCCCTTAAGTTTGCTAGCGATACTACCGGCGGCGAACAAGGCATCGTTCAGCAGACTGGTTCGCTCTGCAACACTACCGCCATTCAGCACCGTGTTAGCAAAGCTCGACAAGGCTCTGCTGAAACCACCTTTGAAATTGGTTTACGGCGAAACGGTTAGAACACTGCCAACCGCCCCCAACGCAATCCTGAGTTCGCGGACGAAAGGATTAAGCAGGTTCTTCCGATCGACACTGGCGGCTGCGATCAGCGTATCGAGGTCCGTGGTGATCTGACGTATTTCGGCGTCCAGCGCCCTTGCGGATCGGCGAAGTTCGCCACTAATTCGAAAGCCGGGCGATTTCGCCCCAAGACCTGAATAACCGCATCCACCGCCGGGCGGTAGGTATTGTCGATGTCGCTCTTCAAAGGCGAGGCATTGCCTACTGTAATCGAGGTCGGCAACGCCGCCAGGATTGAGGTGTCCAAAGCCGCGCCATTGGCACAGATCAGCCCGCCGGTATTGGCCGTATCATCGTTAGTACCAGCGGTCGGCAGGTTGTCGAAACTGACGGTGCTCGTTCCATCCGTTACCGAACCCGGTGTGTTAATCCCAGTTTGTAACGCCAAGACCTTAATCGCGTAGCTGTCATTGATCGCGGTGAGATCAGCGCCAGTTTCGACCGCGTCAAGCGCCAATTGACGGATTTCGTCGAGCAGGCTCTAGGCGGTCGAGGCCCAACCCAGTCATCGTCCACAGCGGAGATACCCGCGGCCAATGCCTGAGCACCAAGGGCATGGACAAAACCAATACTTCCCACCGTGCCTTAAAAACTCGAGACGTTGGCGCCGTTTTGTATTGTCTCGGCAACGAAGTCGGTTTGCGAGGTATTGAAACTAGCTTCGGCGGGGGCAGTATCCGCGCTCAACTTCCCTACGTCGTGGCAGCGACCTGATCACGGACCGATTGGAGATTGGTCAGGGAGCTACTCAGGTCAGCCCCAGCGGTGACCAAGGCGGTTCGACCGGCTTTGACCGCCGTCGCAATCTTGTTACCGGCGATCGCCGTGATACCAAGCCTCGCGTCGCCGGTTGGGCGGAACAAATTCACGGTGTTGCCGGCGTATTGCCGACAGGCCAATCCCCCCCCTATAGTCCTCGCCTCTCGTCGCCTTATCTCAACCAACCGTGAGTGGCCCAATGTTCACAACGCGCCCCGAACTCCTCGGCACGTTTGGTGTCGTCGCCTCGACGCACTGGCTGGGAACAGCGACCGGCATGGCAATCCTGGAAAAAGGCGGCAACGCGTTTGATGCGGCCGTCGCCACGGGTTTTGCATTGCAGGTCGTGGAACCGCATCTGAACGGCCCCGGCGGCGACATGCCGGCGATCTTTCACGTAGCCGGCGAAGCCGCGCCACGGGTGCTGTGCGGCCAGGGCCCGATCCCGGCCGCCGCGTCGATCGGAAAATTTAGTAATCTGGGGCTCGATCTGATCCCCGGGAGCGGATTGCTCTGTGCGGTGGTGCCCGGGGCGTTCGACGCCTGGATGACCCTGCTTCGAAACCACGGCACGATGAGCCTTGTCGATATTCTGGGACCGGCGATTGCCTTCGCCCGCGACGGATACCCGGTCGTGCCCCGGATCACCGCGACCATCGACACCGTCCGCGAGCTATTCACCAACGAATGGACCACGTCGGCGGCGCTCTACCTGCCCGGCGGCAAGCCACCAGCGCCTGGCAGCCTTTTTTCTAATCCGGTAATGGCCGAGACCTATGCCCGTATCGTGCGCGAGGCTGACGCCGGCGGCGGCAGTCGCGAGGCACGCATCGATCGGGCTCGGGAAATCTGGTCGCGCGGCTGGGTGGCCGAGACCATCGACCGTTTCTTCCGGACCGAAGAAGTCATGGACGTATCCGGGCGGCGGCATCGAGGCCTGCTGACCGGCGATGACATGGCCAACTGGCGCGCTGGTTACGACGCACCGGCGACCTATGACTACGGCCGCTATACCGTTTGCAAGGCGGGGCCCTGGAGCCAAGGCCCGACGCTGCTGCAAATGCTTGCGATCCTCGACGGCATGGATGTCGCGGCGATGGATCCGACCGGCCCAGACTTCGTACACGCGGTGGTCGAAGCCGCCAAACTCGCCTTCGCCGACCGTGAGGCTTATTACGGAGACCCGGATTTCGTCGACGTGCCCATGCAGCAATTGCTGGGTGCGCCCTACAACGCGGGCCGACGATCGCAGATTACCGGCGAAGCGTCGGCGGATCTTCGGCCGGGCACGCTGGATGGCTATCGCGTAGCGATCGAAAAGGCGACGGCGGACCGATCCAATGTCGTCGCGTCAGCCTCCATGGGCGTCGGCGAGCCAACGGTCGCCAAGACCGGGGTTTCCACCGGTGATACCGTGCATCTGGATATTATCGATCGGCACGGCAATATGATCTCGTGCACGCCAAGCGGAGGCTGGCTGCAAAGCTCACCGATCATTCCGGAACTTGGGTTTTGCCTCGGCAATCGTGGTCAGATGTTCTGGCTCGACGAGAACTCGCCTTCCGCTCTGGTGCCGAACAAGCGGCCACGCACCACCCTGTCGCCCTCCCTGGCGATGCGCGACGGCGAGCCGTACATGGTCTTCGGCACCCCTGGCGGCGACCAGCAGGAGCAATGGTCAGCGCTAATGTTCCTACACCATGCCGACCACGGGATGAACCTGCAGGAAGCAATTGACTGTCCGGCTTTTCACACCGAACATTTTCCCAGCTCGTTCTGGCCACGTAGTCGCTCGCCGAAAAAAGTCGTCGTAGAGGGTCGTTTCCCCGAAGCCACCGTCGCGGAGTTGAAGCGCCGCGGTCACGACGTCGAGGTCGGCGATGATTGGTCGGAAGGCCGACTGACCGGCGCCGTTCGCGATGGCGGTCTATTGAAGGCCGCCGCCAACCCTCGCGGCATGCAAGGTTACGCCGCCGGACGCTAAAAAAGCGGCATGGAAAATCGTCGGAGTCGATAGCAAGAGCGCAAAACGAAAGTGTTAGTCTGGCTACGGCTCTCAACAACCGGAGCAGCCGCGCCGCCAACCCAATCGACGCCACAAGACAAATCCCTTGGGAAAGGCGAATTAAGCGCTCGTCGGTTGGTCAAGCGCATGGGTGGCGGTTTCGATCGCCGCCTCAAGATCCTTCATGAAAACCTTACGATCGAGCCCACGCGGCAATGGCGGTAGGATTCGCACCGTGATGACCCCAGGACGCTTGAAAAACGCATGACGAGACCAAAAAGTCCCGGAATTAAGCGCGACCGGCACCACCGGGCAATCCAACGCCCGATAAAGAGCGAAAACCCCCGAATAATAGGGTGCCTCGCCCCCCGGGGAAACGCGCGTGCCCTGCGGGAAAATCAGGACCGGCCGACCGTCACCAGCCGCTTTTCGCGCTGCGCCAATCATCGATTTTAAAGCGCTCCCACCAGCGGCCCGGTCGATTGGCACCATGCCTATCTTCGCAATATAGAAACCCAGCACCGGTAGCTTGAGAAGTTCGCGTTTCAAGACAATCGAGGGATCGGCGAATATCGTGTGCAACGCCAACGTCTCCCATGCCGACTGGTGCTTGGAGGCGACCATGAAAGTGCCCTTTGGCAAGTGCTCCAGCCCCTCGACCCGGTGCGAAAGACCAACGGTCCACCGGAGCAGATGAAGAACCAGCCGTATCCAAAGATCCCTTAGTCCACACACCCAGCGGCGCGGACCGAGCAACAAGGGCAGCCCCAGAATCCCAATCACCAGGGTGACGAGAATCAGAGCTATATTGAATATCGTCGAACGAATGAAGATCATAGGGTCTCAACTGCCATGGGAGTGGTCTTGAAACCGTATCGACCAGGGACCTGTCCTGTACCGCAGCTTGGCCTCCGTGTCACCGAGCGAGATATCATCCGATGACCAATTGGCGTGAACGAATCCACGACATTCTCGACACCGCCGCTCGCTCAGGCGGCACGGTAACCTATCGCCAGATCGCTGAACAGGCGGACATTCCCTCTCCGGGGCGAATTCAAACTGTGACCAGCACTTTGGAGGATTACATTCGATCGGACCATGCCGCCGGCCAGCCGCTGCGAGCGGCGGTGGCGATCTCCAAGGCACGAGACGGCCTCCCGGCGCCCGGTTTTTTCCAATTATGCAGTGAGATAGGTCTTTATTTTGGCCCGGATCACGGACCACAGGCGGTTCTGTTCCACGCCATGGAACTCCGGCGCCTTCACGAAGCCATGCGCCATTAGATCTGGATTGGAGCCCCGGCAAGACAGGTATGGTTCAAGGCGCATTCAGCCCGGTGGATATCACTCAGTTCGCCCCCCGGCGGTGCGCCAACCAGCTCGGCACAGTCTCGAGATAAATTTCATAAAATCACCTGATGAGCAGGGATGGCTACCATCTCCGTTCATCAGGCCGTTACAATAGAGGCCACCGCCTTCGGAAGGAAACACACGATGACTAAACAAAAGCGTGGGCTCGCCCGAGGATTGACCAATTACGGCGACATGGATTTCAGCCTGTATCTCAGGCGCGCGAACGCTGCTTCCATGGGCTATGGTAGCGAGATTCTACACAAACCCGTGGTTGGCATCGCCGATACAGGCAGTGGCTTCAACAACTGTCACCGCCATGTTCCAGAACTGATCGACGCGGTGAAGCGCGGGGTCCTAGCGGCTGGCGGTCTGCCAGTCGTGTTTCCAACGATCTCGCTTGGCGAAACCTTCCTCAGCCCAACCTCGATGATGTATCGCAACCTGATGAGTATGGACACCGAGGAGATGATCCGCGCCCAGCCAATGGACGCTGCGGTACTGATCGGTGGTTGCGACAAGACTTTGCCGGCCCAGCTGATGGGCGCCGCGAACGCCGATATTCCAGTCATCTCGTTGATCACCGGCCCGCAGTTGACGGGCCATTCCGAGGGCGAGCGCCTTGGCGCCTGCACCGATTGTCGGCGCTTTTGGGGCAAGTTCCGGGCCGGGGAAATCGACCAGGACGGTATCGATAAGATCGAGACCCGGCTGGTCACCACGTCCGGCACCTGTGCGGTAATGGGCACCGCCAGCACCATGGCCTGCATAACCGAGGCTCTGGGCATGGCGCTTCCCGGCACGGCGGCGATCCCGGCCGTCCATGCCGACCGGTTGCGGGCTTCGGAGGCTTCGGGCGCTCAAGCGGTAGCGCTGGCGCTGGCCCCCGACGCGGAAAAATTGACACCACGCAAGATAATGACCCCGGCCGCTATCGAGAACGCGCTACGGGTCCTGCTTTCGATCGGTGGATCGACCAACGCTATCGTGCATTTGACCGCCGTCGCCGGACGGCTGGGCATCCCTATCCCGCTCGATCAGTTGAACACGCTGTCCGATGAAACGCCGGTGCTGATCGATCTGAAGCCGACCGGTGAGCACTATATGGAAGATCTCTTCAAGGCCGGTGGCATGGGGGTCGTGCTGCGCGAGCTGAAGCCTCTATTGAACCTGGATTGCATAACCGTGTCAGGCCAGACCCTGGGGGAGCGGCTGGAAGGCGAGCCGGCCTATGTCGACCGTGCGGTGGTGCGCACGATGGTCGACCCAATTCAGCCGATGGGCGGTCTGGTCTCGCTGTTCGGATCCCTGGCGCCAGGCGGCGCCATCCTGAAGCGCTCGGCAGCCGATCCGGCGCTGTTCGAAACCGAAGGCCGGGCCATCGTGTTCTCGTCTTTGGAAGACTTGGCAGCACGTGTCGACGACCCCGATCTGGATATCGAGCCCAATGACATCATGGTGCTGCAGAACGCCGGCCCGAAAAGCCCAGCGGCGATGCCAGAAGCCGGATATTTGCCGATCCCCAAGAAACTGGCACGCGCCGGATTAAAGGACATGGTACGGATTTCCGATGCTAGGATGAGTGGTACCGCCTATGGCACGATCATCCTGCATGTCACCCCAGAAGCTGCAATTGGTGGGCCGTTGGCTTTGGTTCGGACCGGGGACCGTATCCGGGTCAGCGTCAAGAACAGGTCGCTTGATCTACTGGTCGACGACGCTGAGCTGGAACACCGCCGCGCCGAGCTGCCCAAAAATGCTGTACCAAGCCCGCCGCGGGGCTACCAGAAGCTATACTATGACAGCGTCTTGCAGGCTGATGCCGGATGCGATTTCGACTTCCTCAGGGACCCGTCTCTTTTGTAGCGGCGGCGATATTCAGTCCTCGGCATCCATAAAGCTCTCTGGGAGCGCTTCGCTCAAATGCGCGTCTTTCTCCTCGTCCCACACCCACTCGGAAAACTCGATGGCCGGGTTTTTTCGAGCGTGGCAAGCGTTCGGCTACGATGTTTGGAAATCGCGCCGCATCTTGCCAAGCTCGGCCATAACCTGAAACTGGTCATCGATCGTGATGTCCCAGCGATGGTGCGCGATGGCTCATTCTTTGAGGCGGACACCTATATCAATTTCAAGACCACGTACAATCTCGGCCCCTATCTCGGCGACGCGGCGGACCTAGGCAAGGCCGTCATCGTCGACATCTGCGATAATGTTTTCACCGGCCCTGACGCCGCCGTGCATGAGTCCCTGCTGACCTTCGCGACGCTCGCGACGGCGCCGACACAGGAACTGGCGGCTCTCATCACCGCGCGGCAGACGCCGACGTTGGTTATTCCTGACTGTCTGGAAGGTATGGGAACCGAGGAGCCGGCGGGCTTTCCCGATGGCCCGGTCCGATTACTCTGGTTCGGGCGCCAGTCGAACGCCGCTCCACTGCTTGCGTGCCTGCCAAATCTCTTAGTCGGCTTAGCTGGTCGGAGCCTCGACTTGACCGTGGTCTGCGATGCTGCGGAAAGTTTGGCCGAGGAGATCCGCAATGGCGCTCCCGGTCTCACGGTCAAGGGATTGGAATGGTCTCCATCAACGCTATCCAAGGCTTTATCAGCCTGCCATATCGTGTTGACCCCAACCTCACAGGCACCAACCTATGTCACCAAATCGCCTAACCGGCTAGCCCATGCGTTGTGGCACAACCGGCCCGTGGCAACCCAACCGTTCCCAAACGTCAAGCCGTTTGAGTCCCATATATGCGTCGATGACCACCTCGGAGCTGCCATTTCCAGCATGCTGCGGACTTGGCCCGAGACCATCCGGCGAACCAAAGCCGGGCGGGTGGCAGTCGAGGCTGAGCTGCACCCCAGGATCGTTGCAGCCGCATGGGACAAAGCGCTGCGGCGAGCCGCGGCGTTGGCCCCAACGACGCCCCAGCGGTCGCCCACCACAGCCGAGGTTCGGCTGAACATCGGCTGTGGCGACAAGCTGCTTCCCCATTATATCAATATCGACGCGACTGGTGATCGCCAAGGCCCCAAACCTGACATGGTCTGCGATGCCCGCAATCTGTCAAGCTTTGTCGATGGATCTGTCGACGAGATACTATCCGTGCACCTGATCGAGCATCTGGCAAGATGGGACGCGCCGATGGCCATTGGCGAATGGGTCCGGGTACTGCGGCCGGGCGGACGTTTGATCATCGAGTGTCCGAACCTACTTGCCGCCTGCGCCGAGCTGCTCCAGGCGCCGGAGGCAGCTAACGACCTGGAAGGCCTTGCCGCGCAACGCACAATGTGGGCCTTTTACGGCAATCCAGCCGATGGCGACCCCTTGATGATGCATCAGTGGGGCTACACCCCGGATAGTCTCGGACGCCTTTTGGTCGAAGCGGGTCTGGTCGACGTTCGCTCGGAGCCGGCGAAATTCAAGTTGGGCGCCCCACGCGACATGCGGCTGGTTGGCATCAAACCCGCCTGAGTAACCCCTTAGGATTTAACCACCTGATCTTCGGCGGCAAAGCGGTAAAGTTTCGCGGGGTTGTCTCTCAGTATCCGTGTTCGCCGGCTTTCCTCCGGGACCCAATCTACAAGCCGATCGAGCAACATTAGGTCTTCCGGTGGGTTCTCGAGCATTGAGACATGCGGCCAGTTCGACCCCCAGACCATCCGCTCCGGCGCCCAGTCAACCAACGCCCGGGCGAAATCGGCGACCGCCGGATCATCGATCCTGCGATCCCGAGACATCTCATAGGGCGCCGACAATTTGACCCAAACCTTGTCCCGGTCAATTAACCGGGTCAGCGCTGTGAAGCCCTGCTGGCTGAGGTTTCTGGTCCGCGAGAACAGACCGATATGGTTCAGTACCACCCGCCCCGGCCATTCGCGGATTGTTTGCTCGACCTCATGCAGGTCGGAGCCGTCCATTTCCAGATCTACATCCCAGCCGAAATCATGCACCCGCCAGGCCAATCGGTCGACCGCTTCCCAGCCATCCCCTTCCCCGCCGCCGCGCATCCTGAAACGGGTACCAATTATTCCAGCTGCGAGGAGACCCTCAAGCTCAACATCACTAACGCTAGCATGTACCGCGGCCACGCCGCGCACCAAATCCGCCGAGTGCCCATCCAGGCTCTTGGTCAAAATCTTCATCGCGTCGAGCAGGCAATCATGATCGTTTCCATAATGGTCCGGCTGTACCAGCACGACCCTATTAGTGCCCAATTGGGCCTGGACCTCACGGTAGGCGCCGGTGGTGAAGTCCTCCAACCCCTCAGCCGGCTCATCGGACGCAGCGGGATAGCGCTCGACCGGGCCGAACACATGGGCATGGCAATCGCAAAATGCGCTCGGCGCCTCGGTCACTTTGATCGGTCGGTCAAAAAATTTGTCAAGGTTATCTTGGCCTGGATCGAACATTCAGCAACTCCTCTTACGGCAGAGGACGAGGTCATGCCGCGTCGTCAATAAACCTGAAACTCGCCGGTCCTCTTGTAGATCTGAAAACGCGCGGCCGCCCGACGATGGGCGAACATCGCCTCGAGCAATGCGTCAGGCGAAAACCAATCCAGAGCCGCGGTTTCGACCCCATCCACATGCAAACCATCGCGCCATGAACGGGCGAAGAAGTCGAGCCCGAAGGCCTGAACCTGGTCGCCATTCGGATACAGTGTGATCTCGTAAGTCGGGTCTGAGGGAAAACCCCAGGCCTTGGCGTCCAGAACCTCTAGGCCAGTCTCCTCGCGCACTTCGCGCCTCATCACTTGGGTAATGTCCTCGCCCACTTCGGCATAACCCGATTGCCGATGATTTGGCGAAGTTGACCGAGGTAGCTGCCCTCGAAATCCCTCACGGCGTGCCAGCTCGGTCAAGCGTCACGGCGCGTCAATCACATGGTCGCGCCGATTTGCCAGGGGATGAATTCGTTATCGCCGATACCGAGCTCCTCGCTCTTGGTCAGCTCGCCCGAGGCGGTGCGCACGACCTTGTCGAAGATCCGCGCGCCCATGTCGTCGATCGAGAGGTTTTCGTCCAGGACCTCGCCGCAATTGATGTCCATGTCCTCTTCCATGCGCCGGTACATGGTGGTGTTGGTGGCAAGCTTCAACGACGGCACCGGCTTGCAGCCATAACAGGAACCCCGTCCGGTGGTGAAGGCAACAACGTTCGAACCGCTGGCGACCTGTCCGGTGATCGAGCACGGGTCATAGCCCGGACTATCCATGAACACGAAGCCCTTGGCGTCGATTCGCTCAGCATAGTTATAGACGCCGCAAAGATTGCTCACGCCGCCCTTGGCCGCCGCGCCCAGCGACTTCTCCAGGATCGTGGTCAGCCCACCGGCCTTATTGCCCGGCGAGGGGTTGTTGTTCATCTCGCCGCCATTGCGCGCGCAATAGTCTTCCCACCACTTGATCCGCTCGACCAGCTTCTCGCCAACCTCGCGGGTCACCGCACGGCGGGTCAGCAAATGTTCGGCGCCATAGATCTCCGGTGTCTCGGCCAGAACCGCGGTGCCGCCATGCTGAACCAGCAATGTCGCCGCCGCCCCCAGCGCCGGGTTCGCGGTCATTCCGGAATAGGCGTCCGAGCCACCACATTGCAGCGCCAGGGTAAGCTCGCTTACCGGCACCGTCTGGCGCTGGGCCTTACCGGCTTCTGGCAGCATGTCGGTAATCAGCCCAAGCCCGCGCGCCACCGTCTTGCGGGTGCCGCCGGTATCTTGAAGCGTCATAGTCTGAAATTTCGGCCCGCGCTCCAGTCCGTAGGCCTCCAGCAGGAAGTCGATCTGATTGACCTCACAGCCCAGCCCGACCATCAGGATGCCGGCGAAATTAGGGTGTTGTGCGAACCCCCATAGCACGCGCTGAAGATTGGCATATCCCTCACCTGCACCGGCCATGCCGCAGCCGGTCGAATGAGTCAGAGCGACAACCCCATCGACAGTCGGATGCTTGGCCATCAGCTCTTCCGAGACCGAGTCGGCGATGTATTTAGCCGCCGTCGCCGAACAGTTCACGCTGGTCAACACACCGATATAGTTGCGGGTACCGACCCGTCCATTGCCGCGCACATAGCCCTGGAAGGTCCGGCGATCAGCTTCCGGAACAAAGGCAGTCGCCGTAACCCCCTGGCAGAATTGATAGTCCCGGTCGAAGTCACGCATCTCAACATTGTGGACATGAACATGCTCGCCCGGCGCAACATCCTGGGTGGCGAAGCCGATGACTTGGTCATATTTTCGAATTTCTTCACCCTTGGTGATCAATCGAGTGGCGATCTTGTGACCCGACGGAACCGGTTCCGCGGCCGAAACACCTTCATCGTCGATACCCGTCCCCGCCAACATGTCGATCCGCGCGGTCACCACATTATCGGCGGGATGCAGGCGCACGCTCAGTCGATTTCCAGAATTATGTCCAGGCTCTGCCATGTTGGTCTCTCCGTCCCAGGGTTGGTCAGACTATAGACCAGCGCCGGAGACTGGGAAACGGGCTTGCTGGCGTGACCAGTCGGACGTTACACAGGGTGATAAACTTACTGGAGAGCACGACATGGGCAATCGATTAGGCGGCAAGACCGCCCTGATCACCGCAGCGGCGCAGGGCATAGGACGCGCCTCAGTCGAGGCCTATGCAGCCGAGGGCGCTCGGGTGATCGCCACCGACCTCAACGCGGGTAAACTCGCCGAGCTCAATGAGCTTGCCGGCGTTGAGACCAGAGTGCTTGATGTTCTCGACAAACAGGCCATCGCCGATACCGCCAAGGAGATTGGCGCCGTCGATGTGTTGTTCAATTGCGCCGGGTTCGTCCACCACGGCTCAATCCTCGACTGTGGCGAGGATGACTGGGATTTCTCGTTCGATTTAAACGTCAAGGCGCAGTACCGGATGATCCGCGCCTTCCTACCAGCAATGATCGAGGCTGGTGGTGGTTCGATCGTCAACATGTCCTCGGTCTGCTCCAGCTTGAAGGGGATAATCGATCGCGCGGTCTATGGCGCCAGCAAGGCGGCGGTAATCGGGTTGACCAAATCCGTCTCCGCCGATTACTTGCGCCAGGGCATCCGCTGCAACTGCATCTGCCCCGGCACGGTCCAGTCTCCCTCCCTCGACGACCGGATCAACGCCTTTGATGATCCAATTCAGGCCCGCAAGGATTTCATCTCCCGCCAGCCGCTTGGGCGTCTTGGTACGGTCGAGGAAATTGCCGCGATCGCCGTTTATCTCGGCGCCGATGAGAGCGCCTACACCACTGGCCAACCCTTTATCATCGACGGCGGCATTCTCGGTTGAGCGCAGCCGGCATGGGCATTATCTTTCAACGCTGAGTTACATCTGGTATTGGATTTGCCTTAATACTCAATTTGTTGAGACGAGCATGATGCCCGACGATAACGCCGCGACCTTCGGGCAATCCAGGCAGACCGAGGCGGCATCCCTGCAAGCGGAACGACGGG
>Ga0302135_10000647_pt1 | contig 20944 bp, 20 predicted proteins | sample CBN3_surface_MG_FD_203119 | JGI IMG/M metagenome (GOLD analysis project Ga0302135, IMG submission 203119) | Marine microbial communities from Western Arctic Ocean, Canada - CBN3_32.1 | ecosystem: Environmental > Aquatic > Marine > Oceanic | place: Canada: Western Arctic Ocean | collected...
AGTTTTAAAATATCCATGGGGTTGAAGACTCTCCATGGGTTGAAGACTCTCCATGGGTTGAAGACTCTCCATGGGTTGAAGACTCTCCATGGGTTGAAGACTCCACCCCCAGAAAGCGTATATTGATCCCCCCACCCATCTTACGCTGAGGGCTTCGGTATGAACGAAAACGCCAACCCGGTTATCGACGCAGACGGCCATGTTCTGGAACCCGCGGACACGTGGGAGAAGTACATTGACCCGGAGTTTCGGGATCGCGCGATTCGTATTGGCATCGCCGAGGACGGGCGCGAGCGCCTGTATTTCGACAATCAGCCGTTCAACTTTCTTTCCGGCAATCTTGGCTCGCTCGGCGGCATCGAGTTGCCAAAGGGTGAATTCGGCACGTTCGCCCGCGACTACACCTACGCCGAAGGTTCGCCCGCGGGCGGCTATGACCCCGCTGCGCGCCTGACCGTGCTGGACGAAGAGGGCATCGACCGAGCGCTACTGTATCCGACGATTGGCATCTGCTGGGAAGGCAGCGTCACCGACCCCGCGCTCGCGACCGCCTACACGCGCGCGTACAACCGCTGGATCTGCGACTTCTGCGCCCATGATCCCAACCGGCTCTATCCGGTCGCGCACATCTCTCTGCTGGACCCTGAGGGTGCGGTTGAAGAGGTCAAGCGCGCTCGTGCCGCCGGTTGTGTCGGCATTTATCTCTCGCCCGACCTCGCCGCACGCGGCAACCGGGCGTTCATTGACCCCGTGTTTGAGCCCTTCTGGAACACCGCCCAGGATCTCGACATGCCGGTCGGATTCCACGTCGTGGTCCGCGACCAGCCCGCATTCACCCGCTTCTCCAATCCAGGCACACCCGGCGACGGCCTCTTCTTCTTCGCGTTTCTTGCGATCGATGTGATGGCGGCCTTCACGTCCCTGATGACTTCCGGAATATTTGAGAAGTACCCGCGCCTCAAATGCTCCGTGCTGGAAGCGGGCGGCAACTGGATCTCGGCATGGCTCGACCGCTTGGATCACAAGTACGAAGTCATGTCGGCGATCGTGCCGCTGACTATGAAGCCGAGCGAGTACTTCTACCGCCAGTGCATCATCGCGATGGACCCGGACGAGGGCATGAACGCGCAGGTCATCGCCCACATCGGCGACGACTACGTCACGTGGGCGTCGGACTATCCACACATCGATGCGTCGATGGGTGTGACGGCGGACATGAAGGCGAGCCTCGCCACGCTGCCGATTGAATCGCAGCACAAGGTGCTGGGCGGCAACATCATGCGGTTTTACAATCTGGCTTGAGATCCCCGCCGCAACGCGGTTTAACTCGCTTCCACCAGGACATCAACGATGGACAGGCGTATTGCCCTGATCGTCGCACTCGTTGCTGCTGCGCTTGCTGGCTGCAAATCAGGGCCAAACAACAGCGATCCGTCGTGCAAGCCGTGCAGCAAGTACGTGGATTTGACTCAGCCGGTCGAACTCTGCCCGGCGCAGCAGCCGTCCGGGCGGTCCGCCGTGCTTGGCCCTTATCCCAACCTCGTGTTTGAAGGCGGTGGCGTTAAAGGCGTCGCCTATGCCGGCGCCATCAATGTGCTTCAAGAGCAGCAACTGCTCGGTGAGGTCAATCAGGTAGCTGGCACATCGGCCGGTACACTCACCGCGCTGCTGCTCGCGCTCAACTACTCGCCGGGCGACGTGCAGCAGATCATCATGCAGATCGACTTTGCGAAGTTCGACGACGGTCATTTTCCGGGCGACCTTGTCCGGCTGATCGAGGACTACGGACTGTACAAAGGTGATTACGCGCAATGTGTGCTCGAATGCGTTGTCCACCACAAGACGCAAGATCGCCTCACCACATTCAAGGACCTCGCCAACGCGGACGCTGCGAAGGGCTATCGCAACCCGCGGTTTTTCTCAACCAACGTCAACAAGACCCAAAGCGTCGAGTTCTCGAGCCGCAACAATGAAACCGTGCCGCTCGCCATTGCGGCCCGCATGTCCATGTCCATCCCGCTCTTCTTTGCCGCGCGCGAGTACGCAAGCGATGTTTACGTGGACGGGGGCGTGCTGCGAAACTATCCGATCGATGCGTTCGACGGGCAGAGCCCGGTCGATGACACGCTTGGCCTACACCTGGGCGGCATGCCAGAGCCATCGGAGATCACACACCTGCCCGGTTTTGTCGAGCAACTCTTTGGCGTGGTCCTCAACCAGCAGGTGGTACACCTGTGCGGCAACCCCACAGACGTGCGCCGCAGCGTCTTCATCGATCCGTTAGGCATATCAGCCACAAACTTCAATCTGACAACCACCCAGAAGTGCGCGCTGATCCAGTCCGGGCGCGACGCAACGGAAAGCTACCTTGCAACGCGGTTGCCGTCGGACAGGTGTCCGGTACACATTCAAAAGCTGATTCACGCGGTGCGCGGCGGCGAGCCTGCGGCGACGCCGTAGGGCACCGCGCGTCAAGAAGGCAGCTTCTTACGGTTTGATGGTCAAGGTCGAGTACCAGCAGATCATTCTGGCAGCGTGAACAACATCCGGTGCCGCACATCTCGCAACGCTGAGCGCCACACAGACGATCAAAGCGACCAGCCCAGCGATCGCATCAAGGCCGCGATGCACCCCGCTCGTCTGCCGCTGCCAGCCGCTCGTCCCGGGCCGCCTCGACGTCCTGCGATTTCATCTTGTCCATTTCCTCAAGCTCAGCGGGCACATACCAGTGCACGCGATCAGACGTGTATGCCTCAAACACCGCGTTGGCGATCTCAGACGGTGGAATCAGGCGAAAGGGTCCTTCTTCGGCATCGGCCGGCCCAATGTTGCGTTCGCCCGTCGAGACATCGATGCCGTCAACGTAGTGCGGCGCGCGCAGAATCGGCGTGTCGATCAGCCCCGGCAGTACATCGGCCGCGCGGCTGCCGTGCGCGGCAAGCTCAACCGACAGCGCCTCGGTCAAGCCTTTGACTGCAAACTTGGTCGCGGCGTAAACCGCAAGTCCAGGCGCACCGTAAATCGCCGCCGATGATGAAGTGGAAAAGCAGAGGCTGTTGTCGGTCGACTTCAGGAGCGACATCGCGGCGTCAATACCATTGACGACGCCAACCAGGTTCACGTTGATGGTGTCCATGTGATTCGAGATCGGCACATCGTCAAACTGGCCGATGGCTCCGATGCCGGCGTTGTTGAACAACAGGTCCAACTGGCCGCCTGACCACTCACCAAACTCCGCCATGACACCGACAAACATGGCGTGGTCGGTGACGTCCAGTGGGTAGGTTTCACACTGGTTGCCGCCCAGTTCGGCCTTCAGGCTCGCAAGCCCCTCGTCGTTGAGATCTGCCGCACCGACCTTCCAGCCTTCCGCCGCGAACCGGGTCGCCGTCGCACGACCTATCCCGCTTGCAGCTCCAGTGATGAATATGAACCGACTTATCGCCATGACGTACCTTCCTTTTTTGCCCACTTTGCCACCTCCGCCCACTCAGGGGAAGCTGCGGGCAACGACCGGATGACAACGACGGGTCCTGGACCGGTATGATGCTTGTAACCCCACCTTGGTTGGCATCGCAAATGACACCCACTCCTGAACACCAGAAGATACTGAACACCGAAGCACGCATTCTTTCGACCGCGACCCGCGAGAAGTATTTTCGCGACGGCTACGTCGGTGTTCCTGCGCTGGTGCCGGATGATTGGCTAACAAGACTGAACACGGTCACCTCCGAATTCGTCGACAAGAGCCGCAGCGTCGATCGCACGGACAAACGCTTCGATCTGGAGCCCAACCACACCCCGGAAAACCCGAGGATCAGACGCTTGAACGCACCGGTCGAGATGCACGACGAGTACTGGGCCTTCGCGAGTACCGGGCCATTCCGGGATGTTGCCGTTGATTTGCTCGGCTCCGACGTTAAGTTCCATCACTCCAAGCTCAATTTCAAATGGGGTGGCGGCGGCGAAGAGGTGAAGTGGCACCAGGACATTCAGTTCTGGCCCCACACCAACTACGACGTGCTGACGATAGGCGTTTACCTCGACGACGTCGCCGAAGACATGGCGGCAATGGGCGTCATTCCCGCCAGCCACAACGGTCCGCTCTATGACCTCTACAGCGAGTCTGGTGCGTGGACCGGCAACATCCGCGACGCCGACCTGCCGGATGTGGAGGTCGACAAGGCTGAATATCTGGGCGGTTCTGCCGGCTCGATCACGGTCCACAACTGTCGCAGCATCCACGGCTCACCGCCCAACGACAGCCCGCGCCCGCGCCCCCTGTTGCTGTGCGCTTACTCATGTGCAGACGCGATTCCGATTACCGCTTTGACCGCAGGAGACCAACATTCGGAGGAGTTCATCAGCGGCGGGCCCGCACGATGGGCACGCTTTGATCCAAGGCCTGTGTTGATGCCGCCCGACTGGTCGAAGAGCGGCCACAAATCGATCTTCGAGCACCAACAGGACAAAGAGTCGAAGGAAGCGAGCGCCTGATCAACCTGCCGCAGGGTTGCAGCTTCGTTTACTGCTCGGTTATTGCTGCGTTTGTTGACAGGACAGGTGCGCCGACCGCCCTCTCCTCCACGCATTCCCTCCAGCGGTCCCCAAACCTGCATCTTCGAACTGGCCGTTGTTAACCTTGAAAAAGAGTAAGCAAGGCTTGAGGTCGAAGTGATAGGCATACACGGTCTCGGCTGGGAAGGTGACGGTTTCACAGGTCGGGAGATCATCGCCCAGCATGTGCCTGGCCTGCCCGACTAACCCCTCCGTCTCCACCTCCCGAAGACTGCTTTCATGGAATTAAAGCAATATGCTTCGGTGTTCCCTGCGCGACAGCGCGGCAATCCGGCACCGTGAGATGCTGCTGAAAATTCCGTCATCTGACTCCCCCCGCATTCACGGTCTTCAGACCTACAAAGGCACAGGTGACGCCAGACTCGACGCCGCTTGATGTACCCTTGGCAACACCCAACAACACTCGACAGATAAAAAACCAAATATGTCAGATCGACCCCTGCGATTCGGCTACCTGCTACCCACCCGGGAGTCGGTGATGACCGGCGCACCCCAGACCGGCCCGCTGCTCGCGCTCGCCGAACGCGCCGAATCCATGGGCTTTGATTCACTCTGGATTGGCGACAGCCTGCTCGCACGTCCACGCCACGAACCCCTGACCCTGCTTGCTGCTGTCGCGGCCCGCACGGACCGGGTGGAAATCGGCACCGCCGTGCTTCTCCCGGCGTTGCGCAATCCCGTGCAGCTCGCCCAGAGCGCGGCGACGGTTGATCAAATCAGCGAAGGCCGGTTGATACTCGGCGTCGGTATCGCCGCCGATGTACCGAACGTGCGCAACGAATTCGCTGCCGCCGGCGTGCCGTTCGAGGAGCGTACCGGACGCATGCTTGAGGGTGTGCGCCTGTGCCGCGCCCTGTGGCAGCGCGAACCCGTGACCGGCAGCGGCCGCTGGCCCTTCGACAGTGCCGTCGCCGGACCGGCGCCATTCCGCCCCGGCGGGCCGCCGCTGTGGGCCGCGTCGTCGACCGATGCGGGCCTCACCCGCGTCGCCCGGCATTTCGATGGCTGGATGCCCATCGGACCGGACGCGGCGACGCTCGGAGGGCAGTGGCAGACGGTGCAGGAACGCGCCGACAAGTACGGCCGCGACGGCGAACTGACCTTTGCGGTGTATCTCACGCTCTCGATCGACCAGGACGTTGGCCGCGCCGATGAGCGCTTGGATAATTATCTGGCCGACTACTACGGGGTCAATCCGGCGCTGATGAGACACCACCAGGCAACCTATGCCGGCGACGAAGCGCGCGCCTGCGACTGGCTGCGCAGCTTTGCAAACGTGGGCGCGACACATCTGATCTTACGTTTCGCCGGTGACCAGGACGCACACCTGGCCGCCGCCGCCAACATCACACATCAGTTCAGACTTCACACTTAATCAGGAAGACCCATGACAGCGTTCACTGCCCTCGTAGAATTTCAGGTCCGACCGGAAAACTGCACGACCGCCGAATGGCTTGAGGTGTGGGATAAGCGTGCCCAGGATGCGCGCGACCACGAGCCGGGAACCCTCAGTTACGGGGCTGCGGTCAACCTCGAGAACGAACTGAACGTGCTCGTGTATGAGCGGTACGCCAACAACGCCGAGGCGGTGCAGGCCCACACAGATCGCCCCGCGCATGGCGAACTGATGACAACGCTCGGCGAGCGGCGGATGACAAAGCGACGCATCATGGGTACGCGATTCACTGACATCGCCGAGTTTGGCTGGTGGTCGCGACCGGACAAAGCCGCCGATGCCGAAGGCAATCTGATTGTGCTGATTGGCATGCGTTTTGAGAATGACGATGCGCGAGACAAATTCATTGAGCTGTCGGCTGGTCACGCCGACTACTGCCTGGCCAACGAGCTGGACACGCTGATCTATAGCGGCGGCCTCGCCGACGACGATACGGACCGCGAGATTGACGCCAAAGCCGGTGATCTGATCTTTGTCATGGGGTGCGCCGACGCCGCAGCAATGGAGAAGCACCGCGATGATCCCAATCACATCGCACTGGGTGCCAGGTTTGCTGAAGCTGGCGTCAATCTCAACGTGACATTCATGCGCTCGTACCGCACCACCGGCAAAGGCTATCTCTGGCGCTAGGCGGCACGCCTACAGGACAAGCGACCGCCGGGAACGGCAGCGTGGGTCGACAGCAGCTCGAATCAAAAGATCAAAAGATCAAATGATCAAGAGATCAGAAGATCAAAAGAGGCAGTGCTTCGCAAAACCCTTCGCTTCCGTCACGGTCCAGTCGCCCTTCGATTTTTCTTTCATATCCGCGCACCAGGCGTCGCTGCCAATCTCAGGCGCACACGCGGTGACGAGTCCGAGCAGGATGACCTACGAGACAAGTCGGGTAGTACGCATGGCGTTTCCTTTGGGCTTTTGAAGCGCTGTTGACGACGGCCGGGCTTCCATTATGCGGCTTTGTCGCCATTAAGAGTTTTGAAACGAAGAGGCCGCGACGCAAGTGACTATGAACGGCGATCTTCGTCGACTCATCAGGGGCTACCTGGGTGATCGAACCAACGCGGCGACCCCGGTCAACATCAATCCACTCGGCGGGGGCAGTCATCCCGTCTACCGTTTGAGCGCAGGCGCATCGCGAGCAACGTGGATCGCCAAGTCTGCGACTGCGAGTGCGGAGCGCGTCCTCAAACTGTTGACGGATGCAAACATTGGCAACGTTCCGCGTCTGCTCGCCTCGCTGACGATCGATGGTGGGCGGCTGATTCTCCTTACTGACCTGCCGGGCGAACATGGCAACTTTGGCGACCCGGTACCGTCCAGTGTCCTGCGTACGCTGGCAAAAGTGCATAACAGGTTCGGGCAGCACGACAGGCAGCATGTCGGCGATCAACCTGCAAAGCAGTCACGAAAACATCGGCTGGCGACGATGGACGCCGAATGCCTGACCGGCATTATTGACACCGCTCTGGGCGAGCCATCGCACTTTATCCCAGACCTTCCGCAACGCATCGCGCCAATCCGGCACACGCTTGCGAAGCTCATCGATGAGACTGAACGCTTCTCACACACGCTCATTCACTGGGACGTGCATCCCGGCAACATCCTGAATGCGGGTGACGCGTCGTCGATCATCGACTGGGGCTCCGCCCAGAGAGGGCCGGCCATGCTCGATCTCGCGAATCTGATCGCCTGGGGGTCAGCCGACTTCGAGACGTACATTCGAGAGCGCGAGTCGATCGGTGGCGCGATCGACCAAACAGACCTTCGCCGTGAGTTCGACTGGGCGGTCGCGGTCATCCAGCTCAAGTATCTCCCCTTTGCGACGAAGATCCGTGACCACGCAAATACTGCACGCATGTTGGGCGTCGTCGAACGCTATCTGGCATCGCCCGTCTAGACACACACGCATGACATCAATCCACGCTATCCGTGCAGCCCACCCTCACCGTGTCGCCGCCGATTCGTACGCGTGTCGCATGTGTCGCATGCATGTTAGCCAAGGGGAACTTAAGAAGGATCGTTGCGTAGGACGATGAGAAGATGGCGCGCGCGGCCTTCTGCCGGTCCAATGTTGCTCAGCCGTAGCGGCTGCTACGTTCTCTTTAGCAGGTTGCTGAAAAAGTGCTTTCCTGCACTTTTTCAGTGTCGCGGGCCTCAGCCCGCTCGCGACAAATCAACGACTTAACAATGGCGTTTTACGACCGATACTATTCATGGCTCGCGAAGCGAACGTGAGATCCATGTATCGGACTAGCAGGCCGCTTTTTCTGCGGCCTGCTAGTGACGTGTAGGAAACTTCAGGATCTTCGCTACCCTGCGAACGACTGACACGGGCTCGCGGAACGCTTGAAAGGCCCGCGTGATACGCGGTGATATCTCATCGTATCGCTGCCACTCGTGCTCGCCCTCATAGGTGCACTCGGCAAAGTCGTCGACGAAGCGCCCGCTTCTGAGGTACGTTTCAGCAAAGTCGCGCCCCGTCTCAGTCAAATGCTCGGGGGCAAGATGGCCGTCCAGGACTGTGGTCAGGAACTCAGGCCCGGTCATGTCCTGCATGCGCAGGCGGGCGACGGCGGAGCCTGCACGTTTTTCCAGCACACTCTCGAGCAAATGATTCGAAACGACCCATGCCACAAAGGCACCAATGCGTTCGACGTTTCGATCCGGCCCTGACAGGACCAGGGGTTCGTAAGCTTGCTTCAAATGTCCTCCGCAGACGTCGCGTTTAACAGGTTGTAGAAAAGTGCTTTCCTGCACTTTTTCAGTGTGGCGGGCCGTAGCCTTTCATGGAACTAAAGCCCTTTCATGGAACTAAAGAAGGTGCTTCGGTGTTCCCTGCGCGACAGCGCGGCAATCCGGCACCGTGAGATGCTGCTAGTTGCCGGGCATCGGGAAAGGGGCCGGTGCGGGTCCCTGTTCTGCACCGCCGGGCACCGGCATCACTGGCGATGTATCCGCAGTCAGATCATCGACAAACTGCTGCATGTCCTGGTAGATGTGCTCATCCTTGAAGTGACACCCCATCTGCTTGATGTAGCTCGATGCGTGACGCCGCATAATACATGCAAGGCGGTTTTCGTCCGAGCCATATTTGACGACGTAGGAAGCGATCAATGCTTCAGCCTCGGGGCGTCGAGTCTCCGGTACCCGAGTCCACACCTGTCTGAACACGCGCCGGATCTGGGGCGCGGTCCTGCCGTCCGCGGCAACGCCCAGCCAGCCAAGCGACGCGTTGCCGTCAAACTTAATGCCACCCAACGAGCGTCTGTACATGTACGCCAAACGGAATTGCGACATCTTGAAACCCTGTGCCGCTGCCGCCTCGATGTAGGGCCTCGCCTCGGCGTAGCGCTTCTGCCGGTACAGCGCCGCGCCTCTGCCGTGGGCCGTATACAACTGCAGCATCTCACTCAGCGGCCGTATCCGGTCGGGCACGAGGCGTATGCCCTCGACCACCATCTCCTCATCCACTTCTCGCTGCCCGCGGTCCGGGGTTTGCGCATCAGGCGCGCTTTCGCCCGCAACTTCACCGTTCCTGCCCGCACCGTCTGCCGCGGGTACGGGCGCGCTCATGCCGCCATCATTGGGTGGCCTCTGCTCGTCGCTCTCAACCGCTTCGTCAAGCAGCCGCTGGTCAACATCCGCCGGCACATCCCAAACCGCAAGTAACAAGAGAGTTGCCGCTATCAACTGTCCCAATCGCTCCATCAACCTCATTCCACAATTGAAGCCTTCACCATATTATGGCGGCAGCCCGACAATTCACAAACCCGTGGACGGCTGCCGACCGGGATTTCTGGCATGATTTCCCCTGCATCTTCGAAGATGGGGATCAGCGGTTACAAAATGAACACGCGCGCGCATCGATTGTCTGCACGTGACCTCAATACACCACTCACCCATCAATCGCTAATCCACAACACACCAAAGGATCAACATGAAAATCGGCGCTATGATGTTTGCAACGGACTACAGCATTCCCCCTGACCAGCTTGCACGCGAGTTGGAGCAGCGTGGATACGATTCGCTTTATGTGCCTGAGCATACGCACATCCCGGCCTCTCGGGAGTCCCCCTGGCCCGGTGGCGCCGATTTGCCCAAAGACTATTGGCACACCTACGACCCTTTCATCTCCCTGTCATTTGCGGCGGCCGCGACCACACACCTCAAGTTGGGCACCGGCATTTGCCTGCTGCCGCAGCGCGACACACTCGTCACCGCAAAATGCGTCGCAAGCCTCGACCGGTTGTCGGGCGGGCGCTTCGTATTCGGGCTCGGCGGCGGCTGGAACAAAGAAGAGATGGCCCACCACGGCGTCAACTACAAGACCCGCTTCGCGCGCATGGCCGAGCAGGTGGCGGCCATGAAACAACTGTGGACAGAAGAGGAAGCGGGCTTTGCCGGTGATCACGTCAACTTCTCGCCAAGCCGGGCACACCCAAAACCAGTGCAGACCCCACATCCACCCATTCTGCTGGGGGGCGAGACCGACTACACGCTACGCCGCGTCGTTGACTATTGTGATGGCTGGCTGCCGCGGGCAAGACACGGCTTTGATGCGGCCGAGAATATTGCGCGCTTGAAGCGGGTCGCCGATGACGCGGGACGCGACATGGCAACGCTTTCAGTCCACGTTTTCGGCGCGCCGGCAGACGCAGCAACCCTCGCGAGCTACGCCGAGGCCGGTGTCGCCAGTGCGCTCTTGTCGCTGCCCGCTGCCCCCACCGAGAAAGTCCTTTCGTTGCTTGATCGGTACCAGCCGCTGCTCGACGCCTAAAATCGCTCGAATACCGACGGTGCGGTCCTCAACGGTCCGCACCGGACCTGCGGCTGCGCGCGACTGCCGGGAAACGCGCGACTGAAAGCCACCCAGGCCGGTCACTCGGCGCGAACAGTCTCATCCGACAACAGTCCAACCTCACGATCTCGTACGTTGCCGTTAGGAATCGGATGGGCCCTCGGTGCCCCGCTCCCTGCATGCTTGCCCCTCCCTTCATTTCAGAGGCGACGTGTTTCAACTGAATCCGCAATCCGGCATATCGCCAGTTGATCGATCAGGTCAAACAGATGATCGCAAGCGGCCAACTGCGCGCCGGGGACGCCGTGCCATCCGTGCGTGCTCTCACGACATCACATGCCGTCAACGCCATGACTATCTCCAAGGCTTACAGCCTGCTGGAAGCCGAGGGCTTGCTGCAGCGCCAACGCGGCAAGCCGATGACCGTGGCGGCCAATACGCCGGAGAGTAAGGGTGAACACCTGCAGCGTCTTACCCTCGGCTGACCAACTGATTGCCGCCGCCCGTCAACTGGGGCTCGCGGCGAGCGATGTCACCGGCCTCATTGTGCAGAGAATGGAGAACCCGAATGTCTGACACTATTGAATCAAAGCATGAATCGACGAAAACATCGTCTTTCAACAAGAATACTTGACCACTACCGTTAGACCTAAGGCAGGGCATGCCAAATCTAGGCGAAACCGAAAAGCATCTTGATAAGGGGTACATACTCATTCGGTATTCCGGAGTTTACGATACTGCCTATCTCAGCATTGATGCCGCTGCTTTTTTAAAGTCCGCGCTACCTGAAGAGATCCTTAATCTTCGCGCGGTGGTTGTCGATCTAAATGCTGTCAGCGAAATCAGGATGTTTGACTCGGATCGAGCGTTTAGCGACAAGATCTTCCGGGAAATGAAACTGGCATGCGATTCTGTGGGTATCGATATCCTAGAGATCTTCCCAAATGTCCAGCGAATCATCATTTGCCCGACTCACTTGAGAGAGGTTTGGACGGAGCGTATGGAGCACATTCAACGCGCACGGACCTGGAAGCAATTCCCTGAGTTTGTATTTTCAGATAGCCATGAAGCGGCTGTGGCAGCTGTCAACCCCCTTTAAGCCGCGATAGTTTTAAGGTGGATGAAAACTTTAGGTCTTGGGGTATGGGGCCGCTAGTACGTCATCACATCTTGAGTAACGCCAAGCTAGCAAAAGAAACCTTGCCCCGTAGCAGTATCTTACGGTGCCGGATCACCGCGCTGTCGCGCAGGGAACACCGCGGCATCTTGCTTTAGTTCCATGAAAGGCTACTGAAGAACGCCCAGTTTTCGCATGGTCTCGTTGATGCGTCTGTGTCAGCCTGGTGCTCAACATCGATACGGAGTTACTTAGTGTCACTTTGATGTCTTTCCGCATCAATGCGACTGATTTCGTTTGTTAGGTCGTTTTTGGCTGTCTCCCTGTCATATCGGCGCAGTGATCCCGTATACCACCTCCAGATTCACCAACCGTACAATGTTGAAGACCGTGGCAGCCATCACGAATACAGATTTCACCTTGCGCAAACCACGGTGACGTAACTTGCGCAAGCCGCCGATGTCCTTCAACCAACCATTCGGTTCTTCGACCTGTTTGCGCTTGCGCTGACTGATTGCATATCCGCTATGGCGGGTGGTTCGCCCATCCAGTTTATATGCTTGCGCCTGGCAACGTGCGGCGTCGTATTCGATTCCCGGCAACGGGCGTGAAAACTGGCCACGTCGTAACCCCGGTCTGCACCCAGAGTTTTGCGATGCGGCGCCTGCTCCGCAAGCATCTCGGCCGCCACTTCCCGCTCCGCCGTGCCAGTCGCCTGGCTGACATCAGCTTCTACAATCATGCCGTGCCGATTCTCAGTCAGCAGATGCCCCATGTAGCTGAGCTTCGCTTCCTTACCCAAGCCTTTGCGATAAAGCCTGGCGTCCGGATCAGTCAGCGATTCGTGGGTCTCGTTACTACGTTTCTCGCCCCGGAAGTCCACGTCCTGGTTGCGACTGCCGGGCCCGTCGTTGTTATCACCACCGTCTTTTGGGTCCTTCTCACGATCCCGACGCACGAACTGTTGCAACGAGGCGCTGGCATCGAGCAATCTGCCGTCCGCGTAAGTGCTTCTTCGACAACAGCTTCTTCGACTGCGCCTGCGCTTTAACCTCTGCGAACAATCGCTGCGTGATCGATGCGGTCAGCAAGCGATCACGATTCTTCGTGAACGTCGTTGGATGCCATACCGTGTCGTCGATATCGAGACCAACGAACCAACGGAAACATAGATCAAAGTCGATACGTTCCATAAGCTGTCGTTCCGAACGAACACTGTCGAAGAACTGCAACAACAGCGCTCGAATCAGTTGTTCGGGGGGTATCGATGGTCTACCCGACCCGGCGTACAACGAGTCGAACAACCCGCTCATGTTTGCCAACGCGAGATCGACAATGCGCCGCACCTTGCGAATCGGATGCTTCCCTGGAATCCGTCACGGAGCATCCTGGCAACCCTCGCAAGCTCCATGCACCTGCTGCGCGTCTTTGTGTCACTCAATGCACTGCTCGCCGCCGCCATCTGGACCGGCGTCATCATCTGGCTCGTCGGCCTCGCACTTAGCGTCGGCTATCCGACCGTCGCCCGTTACACGATCAATCTCGGCCTTGGACTCTGGGTGTTGCTGCCCCTCGCGATAGCCCCTTCGATCATGGCCATGTTCCTGTGGGACCGGCGGCTGCAGTTTGTGCCACATCTGCACCCGCCACTGGGCCTCGCGTTAGTCGGGATGGCGGGCGTGACGGCCCTCGGTGTCACTCTGACACTATGGTGGCTCAATCTGGCGCTGCCACCTGTCTTGTCAAGACTGATCGCCTTCGGGCCCTGGACGGCGATTTGTTGGCTCGCCATGCGCTCTCGCTGGTATCCCTGGCCGCGGCCGTTGCTCGGCTTCGCGGTCGCAGCAAAGAACAACGCGATGCTCGCGGGCCTTGGCGTCACCGGCATGGACTCACCCGTACTCCGGGCGGGCGCAATTACAGGCGGGATCGTCGTCTCGTTGTTGCTTCGATCGCGAACTTTCAACCGGCCTCCCGACTACCTGCGCAGGAACGCCGATGACGACCGGAATGAATCCCCCCGGCCTCGCCTTTGACTCAGATCGACGCCACCGCAATCAACTGGACGCTGCTTGGGGCCTCCCCGTCAACCTGCCGATGCGTTTTCTCCTCGCGACCCAGCTAACAATATTGGCGGTTGCAACCTGGAGCGTGCTCGCCGGCGCATTAATGGTGCTTGCAGACCGGGAATTCGACGTCGCCGGTTTCCTGCAACTCCTGCTCGCCATGCTGCTGCTCGGCACGCCCGCCCAGGCCATCGCCATGAGCGAACACACGGCCCGGTCGCGCTTTTTGTGGCTGCGACAGCCTGGTTCCCGTGCTGACCATTGGCGTGTGCTGGAAAGTTTCGCGTTTTGGCGCCAGGCAGACCGCGTGATCTGCATGACTGTCGTCTGTTCGCTCATCGGTCTGATGCGCCTGCCGGCAGGCGAGGTTGCCATCTACGTCGGTGCCGCCATCGCCGCCACCTTCTTCATCGCCTATCTGGAAATGGCCGGGACCATCCGTAATTGGCCCATGCTGGTTAGCGTTCCGCGTTCAGTTGTGGTCGCGGTTGCCGTGCCACTGACGCTCATCACCAGGGCTGATGTCGCGCCGTATGCCTTGGCGATTCCTGCCTCAATCGTTGCGACCATCGTCCTTCGACAACTTGCACGTGATGGATTTCAGTCCATGGACTGGGCGCGAGCGTCAGTTTCGAAGAACCCTCGCCGGGGCGTTGTAACCGCACTCTTTGCTGGGTAAAGCGTTGCTGGGTAAAGCGTTGCTGGCTGAATGCTTGTTGCCGCGCGCTGACAGCCGATTATCGTGCTCAGGGTCTCGCGCTGCGGCGCAATGTCAACGACGGGGCATCGGCCGGGGCTTCCTGCTCTGGGCGCCCACACAACGCCACCACGTCACGATGTTCCCTGGCAGTCATCGCCTTGCGCACCCTGGACGCCTGATACTCCTGACCCAATTCGGCCTTCGGCATCATCGGCAACACCCATGCGGGCGCCACCGCATTCAACATCGCGATGCGATCAACGCCGGATTGGTTGAGTTCGTGGCACGCCCGGTGCCAGGTTCTTGCGTCGTAGAGCACCGCAGACCCGGCAGGAGCGACGAACTGGGCAACATCATCATGCTGACCATCACCGATGCGGGTCCCGCCCAGGTTGTAAGCTTCAGGGGGCTTGAAACCCAGCTTGTGGGACCCGGGAACGAATTGGGTTGCGCCATTATCCGCACGGAAGTCGTCGATGCACAGGTTGAACTGAACACCGAACACCTGCTCCGGTGGCCAGTATTCGTCCGGAAAGACACCGGTATGGTAGGGGTAATCGCTGTGCCAACCCCCCTCCGGATGGGTGTCCAAAAGCGCTTTCGCGGGCTTCAACGTGGTGATGATAGGCTGATGGCAGAAATGAATGTCGTCGATCCCCATGTACGCGCGCAGCAGTCCGAGTGCGACGGGATGCACAGCAGCACGTACGGCATGCACGCTCCAGATGAGCGAATCGGTAATCCAAAAATGTCCGTCGGTCGGCGGTTCATCAGGATGTTTCGCTGCCCTCACACCAACAAGTTCAGCCTTGAGGGCCGCGCAGTCCGCCGGGTCCATGATGCCCTCAACCACCGTGTATCCCAGATCTCGCATCTCCGCCAGATGCTCAGAGGGCAGGCGGGCCGGACCCGTTTGCGTTGCCGCATCGGTTGCGAACACCTCATCGCCAAGGCGGATCTGCCCACCTTCAACCGAAATCTCCGCACTGCCGTCCGATGCTCTTAGTGAGCCATTGCTCGCCCGCCGCCACATGCAGGCATCGTCAGCGTTGATCGAAAAGGAGAGCTTGCCGTTCGTTGCGGCCAGATGATCGCCTGCCGCATTGTTAACAAGGAGATAGGACGTCATATCAATGGGTCGCGTCATTGGGTCGCTGGCACTATAGCAGAGCGGCATCTGGGCGAAGCGACCGACACCGTGCCCGGGGGACGCTGAATCGCGAAAGTCAGGTAGACTAATCCCACGCTGAAGCGAACCAGCATTACGCCAAAAACGCCGACCCCGAGAGACCAAGCAATGAGCGAAGCACGCGAATACAAGTATGTGGGCACTCGCCCGATTCGTCCCGATGGCGTGGAGAAGGTCACAGGCCGGGCGGCTTATGGAGCCGACGAGGATCTTCCCGGCATGATCTACGGCAAGGTGGTTCGATCACCCCATGCCCACGCACGCATCATCTCGATCGACACGTCCAAAGCGGAAGCGCTGCCCGGCGTGCACGGCGTCATCACCGCAGCGGATTTCCCGCCCCGTAAAGGACTCAAGCTCAACATCCGCGGCTTCGTCGAGAACATCATGGCGAGCGACAAGGTGCTCTACCACGGTCAGGCCGTCGCCGCCGTCGCCGCCTCGTCCAACCATATTGCCACATTGGCGGCAGACGCCATCGACGTTGTATACGAGGCACTACCGGCAGTCACCGATGTCCTCCAAGCCATGCGCGACGACGCCCCAGTGCTGCACGATGACGTCTTCACTGCCGGACTCGACGAGCAACCGTCAGCGCCGTCGAACGTCGTTAGCCGCATGACCCTAGGCAAGGGCAATGTCGAACTCGGCTTCGCCGAGGCTGACCACATCATGGAGCGAACCTACGTCACTCCAATGGTGCACCAAGGCTACATTGAACCGCATGCCTGCACCGCGACCATGACCGAAGACGGCCGCGGCACGATCTGGTGCTCAACCCAAGGTCACTTTGATGTGCGCGGCGCAACTGCACGCGCGTTGCGCATGGACCTCGGCGACCTGCGAGTGGTCGCGACCGAGATCGGCGGCGGCTTCGGCGGCAAGACAACGGTCTATCTTGAGCCGCTCGCGCTCAAGCTGTCGCAAAAGACCCGCCGTCCGGTGAAGATGATTATGAAGCGCGAAGAGGTGTTCCGCGCGACGGGCCCGGCATCAGGAACCGTCAACACCGTCAAGATAGGCTGCAAGCGCGACGGCACTATCACTGCGATGTCGGCCAGCCTGATCTACGAGGGTGGCGCTTTTGGCACGGCACCAATCGGACCGGGTTGCATGTGCATCTTTGCGCCCTACGATGTCGAGAACGTGGCGATCGAAGGCTTCCAGGTGGTCGTTAACCGGCCGAAATGTGCGGCCTATCGCGCCCCCGGTGCACCGCAATCGATGTACGCCGGCGAGACACTGATCGACGAACTCAGTGCAGAAGTTGGCATGGATCCGATCGACTTTCGGTTGAAGAACGCTGCAAAAGAAGGCACCCACGCGGCTTACGGTCCCACCTTTCAACGCGTTGGCTTCATCGAATGTCTGGAGGCCGCCAAAGCCCACCCCAACTATCATCGCGCGCTCGGCGACGGCGAAGGCCGCGGCGTTTCCGCTGGCTTCTGGTTCAACGGTGGCAATCAATCCAGTTCCTCTGTCCACCTGACCGACAGCGGCATGGTCAACATCGTCGAAGGCAGCCCCGACATCGGCGGCAGTCGCGCATCGATGGCCCTGATGGCGGCCGAGACGCTCGGCGTAGCGTACGAGCGGATGCGAGTTCGTATCGCCGATACGGAAAGTGCGGGCTACTCATCAACCACCGGCGGCAGTCGCACCACCTTCGCGACTGGACTCGCAGTCATTGGCGCGTGCGAGAAAATGATCGTAGAGATGCGCGGACGAGCCGCCAAAATCTGGGATGTAGGCATCGAACAGGTCGAATGGGCAGACGGCGAGGCCCGACAACCTGCGGGCGCCAACATTCCACCGCTGACCATCGATGACCTCGCCCGCGAAGCACCACGCACGGGCGGGCCCATTGAAGGCAGCGCCGCGTTAAACGCCCAGGGTGCTGGTCCCGCATTCTCGGTAAACCTGTGCGACGTTCACGTCGACACCGATACCGGCAAGACGACCGTAATCAGCTTTACCGCGATTCAGGATGCGGGCAAAGCGATTCATCCGGCTTACGTCGAGGGCCAGTTGCAGGGCGGTGCTGCGCAAGGCATTGGTTGGGCGTTGAATGAGGAGTATATCTATGACGCGAATGGCGTCATGGAAAACCCCGGGTTCCTCGACTACCGCATGCCGGTCGCGTCCGACCTGCCCATGATCGACACACAGATCATCGAGGTGCCCAATCCCAATCATCCGTTCGGCGTGCGTGGGTGTGGTGAAACGCCGATCGTGGCGCCACTCGCGGCGGTCGGCAACGCCGTCAGCAACGCGCTCGGCATTCGCCTGCGGCGACTGCCATTAGCCCCACCCATCGTGCTCGCCGCGATTCAGGAAGACGCCTGACTCGCCGGAACGCGCGCAAGGACCAGGCACTCGAAGTCAGTCAGAGACGATGCGTTCGCCGCTTGCCCGCATCTGCGCCGCGGTTTGCGCGTTCTGGCGCCGCCGCTGCGCACTGTGCGCGGTGTACTCAAGGGGCTTGCCGGCAAGGGGGTCGCTGGCAAGGGAATCGTTGGCAAGGGTGCCGGACTTAGTCTCGCCATTCCCGTCTAGCGCGCCGACGGGCACATAGCCATCACGCAGCGGTGCGATGCTGCCTTCACCCTGTCCCTCGTAACCGCCAAGTCCAGCGTGCCACGCCTTGAAGCCCAGACGTTCCCGCAGCTTCGGACTCGCCTTGTCATAGATGTCGGCCGCGACACTGAGCGGCCATTGCTCCTGCTGCCTGACGAAGGGCTTGTGGTACGCAAGGATGATCAGCCGACGAAGCTGCTCACTGACATTGGCACCGGTACCGTGTATCAGTCGCCCATCCATGATGAGCGCGCTGCCGGCGGGGCCTGTCACATTTGTCGTTGGCGGCAGTTCGGGTAGCGGGTCAAGGCCTGCTTCGGTCAGAATGCGATGCGACCGGGGAATCACGAGCGTGCCTCCGTTGACGTCATCAAAGTCGTCAAGCAGCAGACCGCAGAAGCATTCGAACGGCCACGGTGGCCACGGCTTTGGAATCATCGACTGCCCACAGTGCAGTGCCTGCGGCGTGCCACCGGGGCCAGCGATGGCTGCGGCGGCCGAGTTGCAGATGAAGCCCTGCCCCAGAACCTCCGTCAGAATTTGATCCAGCAACGGCCCGCGTTGGACCGAACGCTCAGACATCTCGACGGCATCGGCAAAGCATTCGCCCTTGTTAACCAGTGCGATCACAAACTGGCTGGTCGGGACGCCGCGTTCGTTCATGCTGGTATAGCCAGCGACACCCGCTGCCCTTTCACCTGCGGCCTGCTCATCCGTGCGCTCCCGGAAGCGCGCCAACTGCGCCGCCGACAACGCGTCTTTCACCAGGCAGTAGCCAAACTCAAGGAGATCCTCGCGGAGCTTTTCGAGATCCGCTGTCGCACGGGGCAGTTCATCTGCCGAATAGTTGCCGCTCGTTCGATGATAGTCCCCCCGAACCGCGTTCCCCGTCTCGGCATCCACATAGTAGCCACGATCAATGAGATCTCTCTGAACAGTATCTCTGTGATATCGGGTGTAGAGCGGCAGCGGCCTGCCGTCATCAACAAACCCGACCTTGCGTGTGATCTTTTTGCTTATCTGGACCATTTCCCGGCACCCCCCACAACAATTTTTCGCAGCCACTCTCATTCCTGACCCAAAATTGTCGCCCTGACAATGCCTGGGAGTCGGTTCGCTTTGACCGCATCGTCAGCCACCGCCGGTCCCCGGTCAAGGCACGACCCCGAATACTGTTTTTATATATAGTATTTTACCTATACTCCAGTCCGGACTATCGAACGCCTCCGATGATTTCCTGAGTCCCCAAAGAAGCAAACCCTGCCTGGACTCGCCTCTGGTACCACACGGGTACCAGAGGAAATCACAATGACATCGAATAGCCCCTCGGCATCGGCCAGTGATAATGCTGGCAGCGACCGGCAGATGCGCCTTCTCAAACGTTACCTTGCGCCCCGCATACCGCGGGTGTTGCTGCTCGCCGCCTGCCTGCTCGTTGGCACCGCACTGTCTCTGGTAGGTCCCCTGATGATCAGAGACTTCATCGACACCGCGATGGGTGACGCGACCGCTTCAATGGCGGATCACCTCACATTTCTGACGATCGCTTTCATAGTCGCGGCCCTTGCCGCGCAAGCGGTCGAGATCACGATGAATCACCTGTCCGAACAGATCGGCTGGTGGGCCACCAACGATTTGCGCGCAGACCTGACCGCCCACACGCTGAACCTCGATCTTTCCTTCCACCACGACCACTCGCCGGGCGAATTGCTAGAGCGCGTGGACGGTGACGTCTCGGCACTCGCGGCTTCCTGTCAAACTCCCTCGTACAGATGGCCGGTGGGATCGCCCTCCTTTGCGCCATCCTGACCCTGTTGTTTCAAGAGGACACGCGCATCGGCGCCGCTTTTCTGGTGTTCTCGGTCGTTGCCTTTCTGACACTACGCGCGACGCGCAATCTGTCGGTCAACGCATTTGTGGCCGAACGCGAATGCCGTACCGAACTGACCGGATTCATGGAAGGACACATCACCGGCCTCGAGGACATCAGGGCCAACGGGGCAGGCGCACACGTGCTCGGTCAACAGGAAACACTCGCGAGCAAGGTGATCGACCGCACTGTCCGCGCCGGCCTCGTCGGGCGCGTGATCTGGATTACGACGGCGGCAATATTCGTGCTCGGTTCGCTTATGGCCCTCGACATGGGCATTTACCTCTTTATCGAACGCGGACAGCGGATTGTCCTCACTGGGCCCGTCGGGGCCGGCAAAACCACACTGCTGCGTGCCCTTGTGGGATTGCTGCCTGCCGACGACGGCATCATCACCTGGAATGGGGAGCAGATCGGGGATGCGGCGTCATTCATGATTCCCCCGCACGCCGCCTATCTCAGCCAGGTGCCAACCCTGTTCAGTCAACGGCTGGATGAGAACATCCGACTCGGCGTAGCGAGCGACGACGAAGCGTTGCAGCGCGTGATTGCTACAGCGATGCTGGAACAGGATCTTGAGCAACTGCCCCTCG
>Ga0302135_10000648_pt1 | contig 20925 bp, 22 predicted proteins | sample CBN3_surface_MG_FD_203119 | JGI IMG/M metagenome (GOLD analysis project Ga0302135, IMG submission 203119) | Marine microbial communities from Western Arctic Ocean, Canada - CBN3_32.1 | ecosystem: Environmental > Aquatic > Marine > Oceanic | place: Canada: Western Arctic Ocean | collected...
TATATCATAGGGTGCTGACAGCTTGACCCACACATCCCTAAATCTTAGGCTTCCCAATTATGGGCCGGTATTAGCTGGCGCTCGCAGAGTAGATTATGACGTGAAGCAACCTGTCCCGCTGCCGGAGCTTCACTCCCACCTATGAGAAACTATTACGGGTGACAATTGTCTGTATTTTGTCCTTCCTACGATCGGCTCTCGTGACTGAGCAGAGCACGAGTACAACTACAGTCGTCCCCGCCTAAGGCACCTTCAGACGATAGATACCGCCGCTGAATGACAGCACGTAGACCTCTCCTGACGGACTCTTACCGAAGGCCGGTATCTGCAGATCCCAGTTGAAGCACTACATAGAGCATCCCATCATCTGCGCCTAAGTGCGTCAATTGGACCATGCGACCAAACGAGAGGTTTCGGAACGCGCGCTCTACATTTAGGGCCGGCAGAGAGCCGGCATCGGCTACGGGCGCGGGCGTCGGCGGTGGACTGGGGGCTCGGGATTGGCGTGCGAGTCGGAGACGGCTCAGGTGAGGTTACCGCTGTGGGGGACGACTATACTTCGGCCGCCGGAGGCCCATCGTCCCCCACAGGCTCCCGCCACCAACGCGATGGCGACGAGCGCTGCCCGAACTCCGTTGGGCCGGACGAAGCGTGCAAAAAGGGCACGGCCAACCTTCATTGCTGCCCCGAGACCTACCAACCACCAAATCAAAGCGCCGTCGTTCATTCACATAACTCCATGGCACCAGATCGAATGACCTAGAAGGGAGTGCGCAGAAACCGATGCTAGAAGCTCACAACCCACCCCGCCCCAATCAGCGCGCACAGCGCCGCCGAAATTGCCAAGGTATTTTGCCCAGAGTATAATACACACAGAATTCATAGGGAGCGACGCATGACTGCAATCGATACCACCGTGGAGACTGGCACTTGGCAGGTGAAGACCGGGCTGGCGAAGATGCTCAAGGGCGGCGTCATCATGGACGTCGTGACCGCCGAGCAAGCCAAAATAGCCGAAGATGCCGGCGCTGTCGCGGTGATGGCTCTTGAGCGCGTGCCATCTGATATTCGCAAGGCTGGCGGGGTAGCCCGAATGGCCGACCCCACCAAGGTCATCGAGATCATGGAAGCTGTCACGATTCCGGTGATGGCCAAGTGCCGCATCGGCCACTTCGTCGAGGCGCAAATACTCGAGTCCCTGGGCGTCGATTACGTAGACGAGTCGGAAGTACTGACCCCGGCCGACGAGGACAACCACGTCGACAAAACCTTGTTCAAAATGCCCTTCGTCTGCGGCTGCCGCAACCTGGGTGAGGCGCTGCGACGCATTGGCGAGGGCGCGGCAATGATTCGCACCAAGGGCGAAGCCGGCACAGGAAACGTCGTCGAGGCTGTGAGGCACGCCCGCACAGTCATGGGCGAAATACGCCGGATCCAGGGCATGAGCAGCGACGAATTGATGGCTACCGCCCGGGACCTCAAGGCGCCCTTCGACCTAGTGAAGGAGATTCACGAGACCGGCAAACTGCCTGTCGTGAACTTTGCCGCTGGCGGCATCGCGAGCCCGGCAGACGCGGCTCTAATGATGCAGCTAGGCGTCGACGGTGTGTTCGTGGGCTCCGGCATCTTCAAGTCTGAGAGCCCGCTTCTCATGGCAGAAGCCATCGTGAAGGCCACCACCCACTTCAACGACCCCGCAATACTGGCAGAAGTGTCCACTGGACTGGGCGACGCCATGCCAGGCCTAGACATTAAGACCATGCCGGAAGCTGAGCAGTTGGCCACCAGGGGCTGGTAAACTTGCCAACCATAGGTGTGCTGGCTATTCAGGGAGATTTCCTGGAGCACCAGCAGGTACTGGCCCGCCTGGGCGTTGACGCCCCGGAGATTAGGCTACCCTCGCAACTCGAGGACATTGACGGCCTGATCATTCCGGGCGGTGAGAGCACCACCATCGTGCAGCTCATCGACATATACGGATTCAGACAACCCCTCACCGAGAGGGTGCGCTCAGGATTGCCGCTCTGGGGCACCTGCGCTGGTATGATCGTCATCGCCGATCGGCTGCGCGACCGGCGTCCCGACCCCCTCCGGCTCATGGACATCGATGTCAGCCGTAACGCATTTGGCCGCCAGATCGACAGCTTCGAGGAAGACATCGCTCTCGAAGGCATCGAGGGCCCGGACTTTCGGGCGGTATTCATCCGTGCCCCGGCAGTGAATCACATGGGAGACTCGGTCAAAGTGCTGGCCAAGGTCAGCGACGGTCGGCCAGTAGCAGTACGCCAGGACCGAATGCTCGCGACGTCGTTCCACCCGGAGCTCACGGGGGACGACCGCGTTCACCAGCTTTTTATCAGGATGGTAGAAGACGCTACGTAGCACCACAAAACCTTGATCAGACCCCTACAGCCATTCGATCTCGTCCGATACGCCCTCCTCACTGACCGGGGGACTGGCAACCGGGCGTTTACTCTCGACAACCTCGGTAGGGGCGTACCGAACCGCGTATCCACGACGACGCTGCCGACCCTTAGCCTTTCTCTGATGACCCGCCCGGTCCAGGCCGTGGCATCGACTGTCGGCCGGCAAGTGAAGGCCATAGGAGCCGCCAGGCCGCGCTCCGGACCTCGAACCTGGGAGGTCTCCCACCTGCTAGTTGGGCAGGGGGATAGCGACCGAGCCGGACTGCTTCCGATCCTCGCCCAGCAGATCGCGCGAGAGGGCGGCGAGAGGCTCTTCATACGTCTTCAGAGCGATGACCCGCTCGTAGACGACGTGTTGGCCAATGGCTTTATTCCCAGCTTCCGTGAAATGCTCTACCGGACGCGTAGGCAAGACCGGGCCATCGGGTCTGCTCCACGCAAGCATACCGGCGCCAACGAGTTCGCCGTCTACCAACTCTACACCGCCTCGACCCCCATGGAGACGCGGCTATCGACGGGGGTCACATTCGACCAGTGGGCCATGGCGCGCGAGAGGACCCGCGGGCGCGGGAGAGAGTATGTCGTGGACGGGGACTCCGGGCTCAGGGGCTGGCTCAAGACCGCGCGCCGTCTGCGATCGTCGACAGCGACGCTTATGGTCGGCAAAGACGACGAGTCAACTGCGGCAGGGCTCATCGATTTTGCGATGGCGAGTCTGCCTCGCTTCGCTGATGTGCTGTGGCTAGTCTCGGAGCACCAATCCGACATCCATCGCGTATTTCACCGCCGAGGCATCGACGTTGATTCGGAGTACGTAACGTTGGTAAAATCGATGGTGACTCCAGTCTTGGACAAAGAGAGACACCAAGCGCTGCCTATAACGCCAGCGTAGGAAATACCAAACCACTAACGCCAAAAATGCTCTCACAAGAAACTCAATGGATTGATACAGACCTCGGCGCGATAATCGAGAAGCTTCCACCAGCCATCGCGGAGCCCATCGCGAAAAGAGAGGACAAGGAAGATCTCCTTGAGGTGATCATGGATCTGGGGCGGGCGCCCCAGGCCAGATTCCCAGGGGAGACCATCGAACTCGCCCGCCACGAGATTACTGAGGCGGATCTTCAGCACGTCATCGAGCGCATCGGTGCTTTTGGTGGCGACAACCGCGCCGGTGTCGAGCGCACCCTCCACCGCATCTCTGCGATTCGCAATCGCGGCGGCAAAGTCGTCGGCCTGACTGTGCGCGTTGGACGCGCCGTCTACGGCACTATCCGCATCATCGAGGACCTCATACTGACCGGCAAGAGCGTGCTGCTGCTCGGAAGGCCGGGCGTCGGCAAGACCACCATGCTCAGGGAAGTCGCCCGTGTGCTCGCTGACGATGCCCTCCGGCGTGTGATCGTGGTCGACACTTCGAACGAGATTGCCGGGGACGGCGACATCGCCCATGCCGGCATCGGCCACGCCAGACGCATGCAGGTGCCGACCCCCTCGCAGCAACACGACGTGATGATCGAGGCTGTCGAAAACCACATGCCAGAGGTCATCGTCATCGACGAGATCGGCACCGAGCTTGAAGCCACCGCGTCGCGAACCATCGCGGAGCGAGGCGTGCAGCTCGTGGCGACCGCCCACGGCAACACCATCGAAAACCTGATATCCAACCCGACCCTCTCGGACCTGATCGGGGGCATCGACGCCGTAACCCTCGGGGACGACGAGGCGCGACGCCGACGGACCCAAAAGACGGTACTCGAACGCAAGGCGCCCCCTACATTCGACATTCTCGTAGAGATTCGGGGCCGCAATGATGTGAACATCCATGCGGATGTTACTGACATTGTGGACAAGATGCTTAGAGGATACCCGGTATCTGCCGAACGGCGATTCATGGATGATGAAGGGCAAGTACACCGCACCCAGGTACCCGTCGTGGCTTCTACTATGTCCGAGAACGGTCGATCAGACCGAAGCTCCGAACCCGTGCTGGATCGGGAGCCGCGTCGTGGGGTACGGCAGCGTCGCGAGGAACCCGAGCCAACGGACACACCCGAGGAGCCGCCAGCTGAAACCAGCCATATCCTTCCGTATGGCGTAAACAAGGGAAAGCTCCAGCAGGCAATGGCCTCTTCCTCCGCCGCCGTGGAGCTTGTGTCGGAGCTGGCGGAGGCCGACCTGCTCCTCACTACGAAAAATTTCTACCGTCGACGGACTCGCGCACTCCTCGATGCCGAGGAACAGAGCAAGCCCGTCTATGTCCTGCGCAAGAACACGACGACCCAGATCCATCAGTTCCTAAGGGCTCTGGCCCGCAGCCAGCCTCGGCAGGCGACCCGGGCAGAGGTCGGCAAAGCCATAGAAGAAGCGGAACAGGCCGCAACCCGTATCGCCGACGAGGGTGATCACCAGGCCGACCTGAGCCCGCAGGTGGCCTACATACGCCATCTCCAGCATGTGTTCGCAGAGGAGCATGGCCTGGCATCGAGCAGCACTGGGCGCGAACCGACCCGCCGCGTGGTACTCTACCGACGCTAGTGCTGCGCACGCTTAGTCGGGCGGGGCTGGGGCCTGGCTCATCAGGTCTGTATTGTTGGGTGCTTGGACCCCGTCCCAGAATCCGGAATAAGATTTCGGTGGCTGTGAAAAGGGGCGTTTCGCTCCGTGTATGAGTGTGACTCTCACACGAATTTCCACATTTTTCCTACTGACAATGTCCAGCGGCATAGGAGCAGAGCTTGGGCCTATTTATCACTTTTGAGGGTGGCGAGGGCTCTGGCAAGTCCACACAGGCGGAAATTCTAGCTGAGCGACTTGAACGTGAGGGCTTTCATTCAACACTTGTTCGCGAGCCAGGCACGACGCCCCTGGGCTGGTACCTTCGAGACTGGCTAAAGCGCGAAAAGAGACGCGGGGAAAATATCTCCCACGGAGCCGAGCTGTTCCTCTTCGCAGCAGCACGAGCGGAGTTCGTCGCGAAGGTGCTCACGCCTGCCCTGAAGGGAGATCGCCGCATTGTGATCGCGGATCGCTACGCGGACTCGACCACGGCCTACCAGGGCTACGGACGCAGGCTGCCCCTGGACGATATTGAGCGTATCAACCGCCTGGCGACATTGGGAAAGGCGCCCAAACTCACGTTCCTGCTGGACTGCTCCCCGGCCGAAGGTCTCGAACGTGTTGGCTCTCTCCAGATCCGGCTCCCGATGGAACGGTCAGATGTGGCCGGGCAAAAACGAATGGACCACGAGGGTACCAGCCGGTTCGAAGAAGAGTCGCTCAGCTTTCATGAGCGCGTCCGAACAGGGTACCTGTACCTTGCCAACAAAGAGCCAGATCGCTGGGCTGTCATCGATGCGACGGAATCCATCGAAACCATCAGCGAGGCGATATGGGATCGCACCCAGCGCCATCTCGCCCCTCTTAGCAACGACAACGGCGAGCAAGCATCAACAGAGCTACCGCTCTTTCAGAAGCGCAACGAAACATCTCCCGACGAGGAGCCCAACTAAATGGCACTCATGACACCCGCCGAAACGGACACCTATCTACGCCAGCCCAATATCTGCCACCTGTCCACAGTGGGACCCGACGGCGCTCCCCACGTGGCGCCCGTGTGGCACCACTACGACGGTGATGCGCTGCTAATACTTGCTGCGCCGAATACCGTCAAGATACGCAACATCCGCCACGAGCCAAGGGTGTCCATCGCGATCACAACTACCGTACAGCCCTACTCGTTCCTACAATTCAATGGCGTGGCTACGCTGACGGACAAGTGGGAAAAGGAGCTGCTCTGGACAATATCCATTAACTACCAGGGGCAGGAAGAGGGCCAGCGATACGCCGAACAAACCTACCGTGAATCACTCTTCACACTAATAACCGTCACGCCCACGAAAGTGAAGGGCTGGGCTTTCTAAGTGCTACAGTGCTGCGCACGCTGGGTGGGGCGGTGCTGGGCACAACCTCAACCTTGGCAATCTGCTGATAGGTGTGCAGAGCTAAGATCGAGGGGGTAGGTAGGCAGGGTCGGTACCTGATATCCCAACCCTTCGGCAACTCGGGAATCGGCCAACTCGGATCGGGCCGCCAGTTGTCCCAAGCCTCGTCGAAGGGCGGTTTCCTCGCCTCCATGTTCTCGATCACAACTTCGCCTTCTGCTCGAAATTCGCCAGCCCGATCATCTGAGATCAGACCAAGAGTCTGCGCCTCCGCGAGTTCGTCCTCGTCCTTCCAACGCCAGCTCTTCATGTCTTGACTGATCTCGATATCAAGCACCTGGTCCATATAGTCGAACCCGATGGCTGACCGTCGAAATGGCTCTTCTAGATTTACATACCATGTCAGGAAGCTCTCAAATCCTTTGCTCCACAACAGAAGCACGCTATGAGATGCACCCGGGGGCACCAGTCGGAGATTTTCGATGGGCCATCGGTAGTCTCCCAGTATCCAGTCCTCCGGAGTCAACCGCAGCGGGGTCCCGTCTTTGGATATTGGCTTCTTCCACGGGGTCCCGGCGGGCAGGTACAGTACGAGCCGACCGGGAGTGTCATGCACCACTATCTCCGGTTTCGCCGACTAGAGCGCTCCTCGCCACAACTCCCTGACTACAACCTGTTCACCAGGCTTCCATAGCACACTACTGCTCATGTCACCACCAACATTTTAAGGGTGAGACGTCCTGGTCGTATTGGTCTTGGGCGAGACGAAACAAAGGCCACTTAGCGTCCAAAGAAAAACCAGCGTCGACCCCGCCCTTCTTCACGTCGTGGCGGCTCTACCTCGACTGGCAGGTCCTCCACTATGCGCCTTGGGGTGTCCACCACCATCGCCTCCGCCTCTGCCTCTCCAACGATGCTCGCAGCCGCCTCGACCCCTTCTCGGAGTTCCGGAGATCGCGGCCCGGCGGGGAAGTGTGTGTCGGAAGCCAGGATATGCACCAACCGCTGTCGCAGCAGGCTGTGGGTGATCCTGCGCACCTTCTTACCAAAGTGCCCGACGACGCTTCCTGCTGTGACCTGACTGAGCATCCCTCGTTCGACAAACCCCGCTAGTAGACCGACATCGTTCTGCACCGCCTCAATCCTCTCCGGATGGGCCAGCACAGGCGTAATTCCCTGGAGCTGAATCTGAAACAGGACGTCCTCAAGATAGTTTGGACGTCCGAAGAAAGGGAGTTCAACGAGGCAATATCGTGTGCCATTTAGAGGCAATGCCTTGCCGGAGGCGAGGTCTGCGGGCAGGTCAAGGTCCAGGTGGTTCTCCATGCCCACCAGGAACTCCAGCGTGACGCCCTCTCCATCCAGGTCGCGATTGATTCCAGTAACCAGGTCCCTGACATGGTCCACGGACGAATTTTCGCCCACGTCCTTACGGTGAGGGGTACATACCATCACACGAGTCCCCTGTTGAGCAGCGAACCGCGCCATCGCCATTGTGTCGCCTATGACTTTTGGCCCGTCGTCTAGGGCAGGCAGTATGTGACTGTGAAGATCGTACATTTGATGGTGCATCAGGGTATAACGCGAGTCATTCTGTGATGTCAACGACACAGGATGGGAACTGCACTACACCCTTGGATAGTTGTGTCGGTTAGGAGGGCTGATGATCTTTCACAATCGTCTCTCCCTACAGGGGGATGGCGTCAGGGATGTTGGCGGGAACTTCCAGCGACGGGAGCACGATTCCACCCGAGAAGACAGCCTTCATCGCATCCTCAACGGTGATATCCGTGCTGATGACATCGTCCTCGGGGACCCATGCCAGCATCCCGGAGGTGGGGTTGGGCACCGTGGGGATGTAGACCACCACCATCGCGCCGCTTCCCTCAATGCCGGAGTCGAGGTATCCGGTTACAAAGCCCATTGCTCGGACGCCGGGCCGGGGCCAATCGAGAAACACCACGCGGCTAAAGTGCTGTCCTGTAGTGGATGAAAGAGCGTCGATGGACTGTCGCGATACGCTGTAGATACTGCCCAAGATCGGGATTCTGCTGAGCATGGAATCTTCCCAGGCCCGCACTCGCTTCCCAGCAAGAAACGCCCCGGTGATGTATAGCAAAACGAGGGTAATGAGAACGCCTATCCCAGGGAAAGTCCAGCCGAATTCGTCCACGACAGGACTGAAAAAACCCTCCACGTACACATAGACGAAGCGCAGTATCAGGAAGGTAATTATTAGTGGGACAAGAATCAAGAAGCCGGACACTATACGGCGACCGACGTGGCGCTGCAAACGCGCTATTGGAGACAGGATCTGTCCCTGCGTTGGGCCGTTCCTCGAATTGTCAGATGGGCCCCTTGAGGCATCCATCGTATCACCCTCCGGCTACATTCAACCATGCATTCGAGGTCGCATTATCATAGTGACGCAAGAGACCTGAAGCTACTGTGTCCCACCCCATCGTTAGCGCCTTGGCCCGGGCCGCTCTTCCGACGCGCTGCCTCGTAACTGTGTCTCCCAGGATCTGATCCAGACGCTCAGCATAGGAATCAGGGAAAGGCCATGGTATCAGATATCCAGTCTCGTCTTCGTCGACAAAAGACTTCGGTCCGCCAGCCGCACTGGAGGCGACGATGGGCGTGCCGCAGGCCATCGCCTCAAGGGCCGCGAGCCCGAAGCTCTCGTAATAGGACGGCATTACAAATACATCGGCGGCGCTGTAGTACTTGGGCAACTCAGTCTGCTCAACGGCTCCGGTGAATGTCACGGAGTCGGCCACGCCCAAGGTCGCCGCCAACTCCATAAGCTTCTGAAGCTCCGGGTCGCTGCCAGGATCACCACCAACGATAAGCAGACGCGTGTCGGAGATATCATCGAGCTTTGAGACAGCCGATATCAGGATATCGCCCCCCTTTAGAGGCTCGACCCGCCCGACCGACAGGATGATCTTCGATTCGGTAAGGCCCAGTTCCTGACGAGCCTTTGACTGGTCAATGGGCCGGAACAGGTCCAGGTCTACCCCGGCGGGAACCACATCGACCCGCTCGGCAGCCACGTCGTACAGCCGGACCAAGTCACGCTTTTCCTGCTCGGTGGAGACGACTATGGAGTCTGCGGATTGGGCCACAAGTGTCTCACCCGCGAGACGGTTGGCTGGTTCGGCCTCCGCAGGCCTCGCCTCCATTTTCGCTCGAGCCAGGGTATGGAATGTCACGGTGTGGGGGATCTCTAGCGAACGGCTAAGCTCCATCCCGACCAGCCCCGAAAGCCAGTAGTGGGAGTGAATCTGATCGTAGGTGAGCCCCTCGGATTCCTGGAACTCCTTCAAGCTCTCCAAGAACTGGGGGATGTACTGCTGCAGGCTCGCCTTCGTCTCGTGATAGGGAGCGGCATCTAGGTGAACAACCCTGGCGTTGCGCCCCAGGTCCATCAACTGAGCGTCCCTGGCGTCGTGTACACGGGTGTACACGTCTACCATGTGCCCTCGTTCACCCAACTCCCTGGCGACCTTCAACAAATACACGTTCATTCCGCCGGTGTCCCTTTCGCCAAGTCGCGCCACGGGACATCCGTGCATACTCAACATCGCCACTCTGTGCATTCGACGCTCCGATATGATGTTTGAGTCAGTGAGAGTTACTGGTAAGCGCTCCAAGCAGTCCTAATTATGCAGTCGACCGTGCCAGAGGTTGGAACACTGCCATTCTCGTACTCGCAAAGCGCTGCCAGAACGGAAGACTAGGCGTGGTGAAAAAGTCGCTACCGACGGACGACCATCCGATGGATAGTTCGATCCACCGCTCCAAGGTCGTACTTGTAGCGCTCAGGACCCCTGAGGAAATCGAAATAGCGTTTGCCTGCGCCAATGGCCTCCCTGATCGCAAACGCCTTGTTCAGAATTCCAACGCTGAGATACGAGAAGTCCGGATCATATCCACTATTATACAGCAAGTAGGAGTCCAGATAGTCGAAACTGATGCAAGCCGCTACACGTTTGCCGTCTACCTCCAAAAGGGCCATTCTAAACTGGTTTTTTGACGCAAATTCGATCGCCATTTCGGTAAAGAAGCGCTCCCTTGCAGGAGTCATGAACTCGGCCTTGTCCGGTCCGGACTCCCGGTGGAGCCGAAAGAAATCCGGAAGACAGTCCCTAACGCACTGAGGGTCCGAACACATGGTGTGGGAGACGTCGCCCGCGGCGTCGAGCTTCCGACCCTTGCGGCGAAGCTCGTGGCGCGCCTTCTTCGGGAGGCTGGCGACATAGTCGTCCCAGGTGTCGGGCAGGGCCAGCACTGGGGCCACGTCTTCCTGCACAATTTCAACCGAAAACCCCCTGGCCTCGGCCAATGCAGGCAACAGCTCCAGGGCAGGCGATCCCGCACGAAGCGACTCCAGCTCGAGTACCCGCCAATCGGCGTCGCGCTCGATGTAGTCGATCAGCGCCTCGTAGAACGGGCCCTCGCGCCCCTCCAAAACGATAAAGTCGTGGTAATCGAATAGATCTGTGCTGCCCAGGAATCTGACCGTTCCATCCTGAACGGCGAGAGGGGCGAGCCCCAAGGGGCCGTCGCTGTCGTGTAGCGACAAGATGAGCAGTTTGTAGCTGCCTCCGAAATGGCTCCACCAGACGCGCTGCCACTCCAGGGTCAGGAAAACAGTGTTAGCCGCGCTCAGACCGAGCAGTCGGGTCCACTCGGCCTTGGCCGCCTCCAACCCATCGAATAGTATCGCGGTGGATACCACTATTGCTTAATCATCGATTCGAACTCGCGGCGCGTGGCGTCATCAGTTCTGATACTGCCCCGGCTGCCCCGGGTCACAAGCCTGCTCCCCATCTTCCCTACACCTCGTACCGAGATGCACAGGTGTTCGGCGCTAATTACCACGCCGACTCCCTTTGGTTTGAGGGTGTCCATGATGCAGTCCACAAGCTGTTTAGTGAGTCTCTCTTGAATCTGTGGACGGCGTGCAAGGGCGTCCAGCGCACGAGCCAACTTGCTCGCACCGGCCACTCTGCCGTTGGGTACATAGCCGATATCCGCTGTCCCGAAGAATGGCAGGAAATGGTGTTCGCAAACGGATGAGAAAGGAATATCCCTGAGGAGCACCATCTCAGTGTGGCCCTCTTCGAAGCCGGTAGCTAGTGCCTCCGCCGGGTCCTGATCCATGCCGGCGAATAGCTCTTCGTACATCGCGGCGATCCGCCGTGGGGTCTCTGAGAGACCCTCCCTGTTCGGATCCTCCCCTATGGCCTCGATGATAGACGAGGCAGCCTTCTCGATCTTTTGCGAGTCGAACAAATAAATCCCCTTCCTCATCTATAGATTCGTTCGGCATGCCCGAAAGGTCGCGCTCCGGCGACCCTTTCAAGAGGGCAGTAGCTAGTGTACAACCAGGGCACATGGCTAGCAAGATTCCAGGCAGCTGACTCTATTACCAGCAGTCCTGTTTGGATGTCCTGGCGACCACCACGCCAGGCCCGTTGACACCCCTATTTGCCGGATATAGACTAGCTTTGACCCGTATTCACGATTAGAGTCTAGGAGCACCATGACAGATACATCACCTCTTGCCAGTTACCTGTCCCGGGCAGCCGCCAGCGGCGATTCCCCGGACGCCGGATTCATCGCCTACCTTGCATCGCTGCAGCAGATCGCCACGGTCTCACCGGATGTAGCCCGCAGCATCGTCGCCGAGTTGGCGGACCAGCGCGGCAACCTCAAGATGATCGCCAGCGAGAATTTTTCGTCGTTGGCCGTTCAGCTTGCGCAGGCCAATCTTCTCACGGACAAGTACGCCGAGGGCTACCCGTTCCACCGCTTCTACGCGGGTTGTGACAACGTCGATGCCGTCGAGAGCCTGGCGGCATCGCTGGCAGTCGAGATTTTCGGCGCAGATCACGCCTACATGCAGCCCCACTCCGGCGCAGACGCCAACCTGGTCGCCTACTGGGCCATCCTGTCAGCGCGTGTCCAGGTTCCATTCATGGAAAAGCTGGAGCAGACCGACCCATCGGCGCTGTCCGACGACGAATGGGCCGAACTCCGGTCGGCCCTGGGGAACCAGCGACTGCTCGGGATGAACTACTACTCCGGCGGTCACCTGACCCACGGCTACCGTCACAACGTCTCTTCGCGGATGTTCGACGCCTACTCCTACGATGTGGATCGCGAAACTGGTCTGCTCGACTATGACGACATAAGGGCTCGTGCACAGGAGATAAAGCCCTTCATTCTCCTGGCCGGGTACAGCGCCTACCCTCGTCACATTAACTTCCGCAAGATGAGGGAGATCGCCGACGAGGTGGGGGCCGTGTTCATGGTCGACATGGCGCACTTCTCGGGACTGGTCGCCGGCGGCGTTTTCACTGGCGACAACAACCCCGTCGCCTACGCCGACGTAGTCACGTCCACCACCCACAAGACGCTGCGCGGCCCACGGGGCGGCTTCATCATGTGCAGGGAGGAGTTCGCCGAGCACGTCGACAAGGGCTGCCCCATGGTCCTGGGTGGGCCGCTCCCTCACGTCATCGCCGCCAAGGCAGTGGCATTCCAAGAGATCGCCACCGACCAGTACAAGGCCTACGCGAACCGCATCGTCGAAAACGCCTCGGCCCTCGCATGCGCTCTGATCAAAGAGGGCGTTTCGGTGCTCACCGGTGGCACTGACAACCACCTGATGCTCGTAAATGTGACACCCTTCGGCCTCACGGGCCGGCAAGCAGAGTCCGCTATGCGAGATGCCACCATCACACTTAACCGTAATTCGCTGCCATTCGATGCCAACGGTCCCTGGTACACCAGCGGACTCCGCATCGGCACCCCCGCCCTCACCACACTGGGCATGGGGCCAGATGAGATGGTGGAGATCGCGTCGATCGTAAAGACAGTACTGGCCAACACGAGCGCTTCGAAAATCACGAAGGGCCGAAACGCGGGCACCCTAAGCAAGGCGAGGTACCGCACCGACGAGGCCGCTTTGCAACAGGCGCAGAAGCAGGTCTCAGAGCTACTGGCCAAATTCCCCGTGTACCCGGAGATAGACCTGGAGTTCCTGCAGCAATCATTCGGCTAGGGTCTGGCATCAGGGATTTCGCCCTACGGTGATTCGAGGTGTGCAGAGGGGCACACCTCGAATCACCGTAGGGCTGTATGTGTGAAGAATACATACATACATATTTTTCAGCGTGGGGGTGGACCTGACATGCTTGCATTTCGGCTAACCCACCACGCCTGGACTGGGTCCGCCCACAACACATGCCAATGCTGATCCGTCCTGCTCGCATATCCGACGCCGAAGGCATCGCGAGGGTCCACGTCGATAGCTGGCGCACCATTTATCCAGAAATTTTCACAGACGACTACCTCGCAAGCTTGAGCTACGAGCAACGCTCGGGCGTCTGGGAGACCATTTTGTCGGAAGCGGATGAGACCAAGCCAAACTACGTCGCCGTGGATGACGACGACGTAGTGGTAGGCTTTGCGGGTGGCGGACCAGAGCGAAGCGGCGACTCGGAACTTGATGGGGAGCTATACGTCCTCCACTTGCTAGAGGACAGCCAACGGCTCGGAGTCGGGCGCAGGCTGGTCACGTCAGTAGCCAGCGACCTGGCGCGAAACGGCATGGTTTCCATGTTCGTGTGGGTACTGGAACAGAATCGCCCCGCATGCCTCTTCTACGAGGCCCTCGGCGGGCTCCCGGTCAGGGAGCAGAAAATCTCCATAGGTGGTGTGACCCTGGACGAAATCGGATACGGATGGCCAGACATCAGAACCCTGGTGAAACCATAGGGCCAGGTATCCTCGACCATCGCGTCGTCCACCGCAAGCCTCACCTACGCGCGATTATAAAATACTCCATCCAGAGGTGCCAGATGTGATCGACCGAGATGAAGCCAGCTTGGTCCAGCCATTGAAGGTGATTCGAAACGGAGGTTATGCGATCAACATGAGACGCATCACCGCCACTTCCCTCCCCAAGTGCCTTCAGGTCATCGGACTCCCGGATGCCCATCCCTGCCTCGGCAAACCGCTTCTCCGCTCGCCCCCGCGCCCTATCCCGTCCCTTTCGGAACACATCATCGTCGAACATCTGCGACATGGCGTCGATGAGATAGAACCACCCTCCCGGCTTCAGCACATCTTTGACTTCTCATAATAGACTGAGCTTGTTCTGGTCTGTGAGGTGATGGACCGTCGAGAACGACGAGACGATATCAAACGCCCCAATGCCGGCGGGCAGGCCCTCGTTCAGGTCTCGTTGGTGGAGTTCGACCCGATCTGCGCTCTGATGAGTCTTTGCCTTCACGAACTCCAGCATTTCGGATGAGTATTCTACAGCCACACACTCGGCGTTCGGATACCGTTCAATGACACTGTTGAAGAACGTGCCGGTTCCGCTGCCAAGATCAAGCAGCCGAAATCCCTGGTGAACCTCGAATGGGAGAAAATCCAAAGCGTGCTCATGATAGAACTCATACATCTCTATCTTGAGTGGCTGCAACCGGTCGAAGGTATCGGCATACCTGAAGTAATAGTCGTTCGCCATGTCCAACCTCTTGCCGAGCCACCTGGCTAGCCGCCCCCTGTCATCCCTTTGAGTGCATCATCTGCGGCCGCCCGCTCGGCCAGCGACTTGCGCGAACCGGTACCAGTGCCGATGGGTTCCCCATCGACGACCACTTCCGCCGTGAAGCGGCGTGCATGGTCCTGGCCCTCAACCTTCACGATCCGGTAGAAGGGCGCCGATTGCCCTCTGGCCTGGATCGCCTCCTGCAGCGAGGATTTGGGGTTGGGGGACGCGCCTGGCTCTGTAAGCTCGGAAAGCTCCGGTTCGAGCAATCTGAGCACCAGGTCGGCGGCCGCGTCGTAGCCGCGGTCCAGGAAATGCGCGCCCACCACGGCCTCGAACGTCGCGGCCAGGTTGTTCGAACGATTCCTGCCGCCGGCGGCCTCCTCGCCTCTACCCATCTGCAGATACTCACCCATCCCAATACGGCCCGCAACCCGGGCCAGAGTGTCGCCCTGAACAAGGCTCGATCGACCGGATGTGAGCATCCCTTCAGGCCACGAATCGTATGCCAAAAATAGCTCGGCCGCGATGGCGGAGCCGATTATCGCGTCGCCCAAAAACTCCAACCGTTCGTTCGATTCGGTGAATACCCCGGGGTTCTCGTTCAGAAATGAGCTGTGCACGAGGGCCTGGGTCAGTAGCTTCTTATCGTTGAAGGAGACTTCCAGCCTCTCCTCCAGACTGTCCTGATCTGGCAATGATTTTCCTAACTCCACATAGTTGATTGCTGGGCGCACGGCTTGACTAGATCGCGCCTTTGGGCCAGGGCGGCTGTGGCCGCTTTAGCTCTCCAAAATAGGCGCTACTGGCCGTCATCCCCGCAAAATTCTCGAAGAATGCGAGGGACTCGGCTTCGGGTGGGATAAAGGTCTTCAGATAGGCTGCTCCGCCTACTTCGAAGACGAACGTCGGAGTACCGAACACACCGTGCTGCTCCACCGCCTCTATGTGGTCTCGCCCGACCTGTGCCACCGTGGCAGGGTCCTCGATTGCTTGCTTCAGTGCCTCGATGTCCAGCCCGGCCTCACCTGCAACATCCAGGATGGCGCCGAGATCGTTGAGCGCGATACGACCCTTGCCGCCGTGGCGTGCGGTCAACAGGGCGAGGTGGAATCGCTCGAAAGCAACAGTATCCTGCCCCCTGGCCGCCTCACCAACTACCAGCGACAACAGAGCGCGTGGCGCTGCGATGTCCTCTTCCTCCCACACTTTGTAATCGGGGCCATCGCGATTGTCCACCTGCTCCAACGAAAAGCTCTTCCATCTAATCTGGAGCCCGTCCCCGTACTCTCTCTTGACCCTATCCAGCCACACGGCTGCATTGTAGACGTAGGGTCAGGCGTAGTCCCCATAAATTTCCATTGTGATCGTGTCCATAAAAGACACTCCTTTCTCCACTCCGAGCACAAGGGTACAGCCTCTGACCCGGACGGTAAAGCGTGTCTGGGGCTATGTATTCGAAGCCGCCAGCTTCCGTGGATGCCTGCGGGCCACCTTGTACCAGACACGCCAGCCCCGCCAAATGTAACTTCTCCGAAACAGTTCCGAAACAACTATTTAACATGTTCGTAATAACCGTGCAACACCCGACGGATCGTCTCTTTTCAGGTCATATGGAATGAGGTTCCGGAGGTGCTCAACATGGGTCAATCGAACGGTCTCCTGAAATTGTCGCCGCTGAGGCTTCGCATCGCTGTCATAGCGCTACTCGGGCTCGGCATTTCCGTCGGCAGCGGCGCAGTGGCATGGGCCCAAGAGGGCGATCTGGCAAAGCGCGTCCAGGGGTTCTTCATGCAGGCAGGGTTCGCCTTCCTCGGCGCAGGGCTCATAAGGTCCAAGAGCACTGTCAACTACATGACCAAGAGCTTCCTCGACTTCTGCATCGCCGCCCTCTCATTCTGGGCCTTCGGCTTCGCCCTTATGTTCGGCGGCTCGGCCGCAGCCAGTCGACTGACCGAGGGGAATTCCTTCAACGGCCTATCCGGCTTCTTTATCACCGGCGCTGCAGAGGCCGACGACACAGCCATGCTCTGGATATTCCAAATGGTATTCGCGGGCACCGCGGCAACCATCGTCGCTGGAGCAATGGATGGCTAAGCAACCTGCCATTGGGGCAGAGGGCCGTCGATTTCGCCGGCTCCGGGGTCGTCCACGCCGTCGGAGGAATGGTGGCCCTTGCGGGAGCTGCGATGGTCGGCCCGCGCATCGGGAAGTTCAATCCCGACGGCACAGCTAACAACATTCCCGGGCACAACATGCCCTACGTCCTGCTTGGGACCTTCATCCTCTTCTTCGGATGGTTCGGCTTCAACGCAGGCAGCACCCTATCGGGAACAGACCTACGCATAGTGACCATTGCCACCAACACACTGCTGGCCGGCGCAACCGGTGCAGTGGTGGCTATGTACATCCAAATGTCGATCACCGGAAAGGCCGACCTGGCCATGTCATGCAATGGCGCACTGGCGGGGCTCGTCGGGATCACCGCGTTATGCGCATTCGTCGCGCCGTGGTCAGTTATCGTGATCGGCGGAGTGTCCGCCCCGGTCATGATGCTGAGCATGCGCTGCATCGAACGCAACCTGAAGATCGACGACCCGGTAGGCGCGGCATCAGTCCACGGGACTACTGGATTGTGGGGTCTGCTGGCGGTAGGTATTTTCGCCAACGGCACATATGGAGACGTCAGCGGCCTGGTCGATGGAAACGCTGAGTAGATCGTAGTCCAGCTCATCAGCATCGACACGGTCGTCATCTGGGAGCTTTCCACAGGGGGAGCACTATTCTAGGGCATCAAGCGTTTCATCGAGCTGCGCGCCTCCCCCCGAGGAAGAGTTGGAAGGGCTGGACGGTCCGGAGCATGGCGTCCTGGCATACCCCGAGCTCTCCAAAGTGAGCGACGCCCTGGCAATAGGTGACCCCAACGCCGGCGACTTAGGTAGCTAGGCTTCTGTAACAAAGATTTAACATCCCGGCAACACCGGCGAAACATCGTCGGTCCAGAATGTGACGCAAGTAATAAGCGGTAATTGGGATCGTCTCAATACTAGGAGATGCTCGTAACATGGAAGCGATACTCGGTGGTGTTGCATTCGTAGGGCTATTCGCTCTCTGGGTCAACTTGCCAGGCAAGTTGAGGGAAAGCCGGAAATAGTAGTCCCGCCCCTTCTGGTAATACGCGCTCTTTTGGCCCGAGATTTAGGCGCGTTCGATTCCTGCGCGCCGCTGTGGACAGGGGCGCGCAGCCCCTCGTGCCACGACGAAGACACCGTCTCTCAGCCCTTTCGTACTATCGGCCCTCGCATGACACCACGCGTGGTCCTACAAAGCAGGTGGACCGCAAGATGATGGATCGAGACCACGAAGCAGTCGAGTACGTCCTCAGGACGGCTCGGGAGAACGACGTCAAGTTCGTCCGGCTCTGGTTCACCGACATCCTTGGAGGTCTGAAGGGCGTGGCGGTGACCATGGAGGAGCTGGAGTCTGCCATGACTCGGGGCATGGGCTTCGATGGCTCCTCCATTGAGGGCTTCGCTCGCTCCGAAGAGAGCGACATGTATGCTCTCCCAGATCCATCCACCTTCAGCATTTTGCCATGGCGACCGCGTACAAACGCCGTCGCGCGCATGTTCTGCGACATCATTACACCCGACGGTCGCCCCTTCGAAGGCGACCCACGCGCCGTGCTCCGCCGGAACCTTGAGCGGGCAGCCGAGATGGGGTTTACGTACTATGTCGCGCCGGAGATCGAGTTCTTCTACTTCAAGGACTCCGAAAGCACGACCCCTCTCGATGAAAGCGGCTACTTCGACCAGGATCCCCAGGACCTGGCGACCGACCTGAGGCGAGAGACCGTCCTGACCCTGGAGGAGCTCGGCATTCCGGTCGAGTCCAGCCACCATGAGGTCGCCCCTAGCCAGCACGAGATCGACCTGCGCCACACAGATGCCCTCACCATGGCGGACACCGTGATGACATACCGCGTGGTCGTCAAAGAGATCGCCATGAGGCACGGATACTACGCCTCTTTCATGCCAAAGCCGATCTACGGCGTTAACGGCAGCGGCATGCACACCCACCAGTCCCTGTTCCAGGGCAATCGTAACGCATTTCACGATGCCAATGACCCCGACAGGCTCTCAGGCGTGGCCCGCTCCTTCATTGCGGGGTTGCTGCACCACTCACGCGAGATTACGTCCGTCACGAATCAATGGGTCAACTCGTACAAGCGGCTAGTCCAGAGCCCGGACGAGCCCCTCGGATACGAGGCGCCGCTATACGTGTCCTGGGCAATGGTGAACCGCTCAGACCTGGTGAGGGTACCGTCGTTCATGCCTGGCAGGGAAGAATCACGCCGCATCGAGTACAGGGCACCGGACCCGGCATGCAACCCCTACCTGGCATTCAGCGTGATGCTCGCGGCAGGCTTAGAGGGCATCGAGAAGGGATACGACCTGCCAGACCCGGCCTCAGCCAACCTTTACAGGAGCACCGAGGAGGAGCGGCGGGACCTAGGGGTCCAGACCCTGCCAGCCAGCCTGTGGGAAGCGATCTCGCTCACAGAGGAAAGCGACCTGGTCCGCAAGACCCTCGGCGACCATGTGTTCCGCAGCTTCATCCAGAACAAGAAGATCGAGTGGGACCGATACCGGTCCCAGGTCACAGACTACGAAATCCGCAGGTACCTCCCATTGCTATAAGGCGCTGCGCGCGCTGTGTTTGCTCGGGGCGAGACATGCCAGACAGGCCATCTACTTTACAAGGTCGTCGTCCGTGGAATAGCAAAGTAGGAAGCCAGATGGGTCTCCGGCAGCCTGCAATCCTGCAAGAATCCCTCTGAACCAGCCCCCTACGTACAGATCACCTTGTGCTGATACACCAATACTCGTGGCTGAGCTACCTTCAGGCAATCCGGGCCGGTGAACCCACCTGATAGCCCCGTCCGAGTCGTACGCAGCGATGACTGCGGAATAGGCCTCCGCCTCATTCGAAAATTCGCCTGACATCAACTCCACTGCGGCTACGGAAACGTTGCCCGCTGCATCGATGGAAATCTCTCGTATTCACAAGCTTTCTACCTCCGGGCGAGACGGAAGCTCCCCGACCCAGACAGTGGAGCCGTCCGCTGCAATCTTGGCAATGGCCGCCTGAGTTTGCAGCGCCGATCCGCCGTTTTTCGACTTCGCATATACAAACCCGCCAGATAGAGGTCCCGGACGATGATCTCGCCAAGTCTACAACGGGCTCCGGCCGGCCGAACCCGGTTTCCATCGTCCAGAACTCGGTACTGTCAGCGTCGTACTTCCTCAGGAGCGATCGCGTCTCAAACATGGATAAATTACATGACTGCTGCCTGCCACTTCCGGATTGATCGAAGTCGATCTCATACCGACTACGTAGGCGCTACCTGCGACATCCAACATCATCAGCCGGGCGCTGCGCCTCCCGGAACCAAGGACGGCAAGTCTAGCAGTCTCAATCAACTGGGCGGCCCCTTTGACTGGACCGGATTCGAGTGCCCTGACTGCGAAGCAAGCTGGTCGCGCTACCGCAAACGGGGGCTCTACATAATCCACTGCTCGTGCGGCTCACTATTCTGTGGGAGCGAAGAATCGAAAGGCAGGGGCCTGACCGCAAAGGACAGTGGAGAAGGCAAAGAGTGGTGGTGGCGCTGCCCCAACTGCAAGATCGAACAGCGCGTTCAGCTCGGTATAGAGGCGGTAAGCGGCCAGACCATGAAGGGCAAGTAGCCTTCCGACGATTTCGACCGAGGAGGGGTGCCATTCGGCCTCGCGACGGGGAAAACATCATCCGGATAACCAGGCCACCGCTCTGGACCCTCTCGAACATGCTACAGGCCCTGGCGGCTGGCGGGGTAGTGGCCGCCGTCGCAGCCACGCTGCTAACCGGCAGGTTCTTCGAGATGGATGGCGCAACAAAGGCCCTGGGCGTCGTGCCCGCCCTCATCACGGGCGCTGCAGTC
>Ga0302135_10000650_pt1 | contig 20911 bp, 13 predicted proteins | sample CBN3_surface_MG_FD_203119 | JGI IMG/M metagenome (GOLD analysis project Ga0302135, IMG submission 203119) | Marine microbial communities from Western Arctic Ocean, Canada - CBN3_32.1 | ecosystem: Environmental > Aquatic > Marine > Oceanic | place: Canada: Western Arctic Ocean | collected...
GCAGACGACATCATCGATGTGAGCTGGTTTCACGGCTTTCCGTACACAGACATCCCGCAAGTGGGCTGTCACTTTGCGGTTACCGTACGTGGTGAAAGAGACCGGGCGGAGACAGTCGCGAAGACGCTCGCCGCGTCCCTGTGGCAACAACGTGACACCTTCCGGCCGGTTAGTCTTTCGGCCGAGCAGGCCGTTGCAGTGGCGCAGGGCAAGTCCGGCGGCCCGGTCGTTATCAATGAGACATCAGACAATTGCGGCGGTGGCGCGCCAGGCGACGGTACCCACCTGTTGCGCGCGATGCTTGACGCAGAACTGCCGAAGGCGTGCTTTGGATTCGTGGTTGACGCAGCGGTCGCCAAAGCGGCGCACACCGCGGGCGTCGGCAGCGTCATCGATGTCTCGCTCGGCGGCAAGACCGATACGATGCACGGCGAGCCATTGGCGCTGAGGGCTTATGTGAAGGCGCTGCACGATGGCGCGCTGACTATGCTCGCCATGGGCAAGGGCTCGCGAATGAACCTCGGACTGCTCGCGCGTCTTGTTGTGGATGGCATCGATATCATCGTTGCATCGAGGCGCAGCCAGACCTTTGACACCGCGCCGTTTACCGCAGTCGGCATCGAGGTCACCGAATACCCGATCGTTGCGCTCAAGTCATCGAATCACTTTCGCGCAGGTTTCGGCGATATAGCGAGCGACATCGTGACCGCAGACCCGCCGGGGTTGACGACTCTTCACATCGAGGTTTTTGAGCGGCGCAGGTCCGCGGGGGCGTTGTGGCCGGTGGATGAGGGGGCGGATTATGTGGCTTGAAGGACTGCGTCTGGAATCTCGCGAGATGTCGGTCTCGGACTGCAACGAAGATTCGAACATTGGCGAGTTCGCGCCAAGAACAAATATGGCAAGTGGAGCGTTTGGACCCGGGAGCGAGTGGTGATCTAAAACTTTTCATATTCATAAAAAACGAGGAGGTCGCAACCCCAACCGATCCCACCCGTCGAGGAAGGTACAACGCGATCAGTCCGGGTCACTCTCGTTCCACAGGTAACCGCAGCCACTGGTTGTGTAAAGCCTGGAGAAGGCCACCGGAGGCGCAATGCCATTTTTTTCCAATTGCTCACCGAGCGCGATGTGGCGCGGGTCTTCGCGGTGTTTTTCGGCGGCAGCCATGTTGGTGTAGCACATGACGAAGATGAGGTCCGCCTCAACATCGATGCCGTAGTTCGCGTCCGCCACTGACCGGCCAGCGCTGTACACCAGCGTGTCAGGTTCCGCGTCCCAACAGTACGCTGCGTGCTGGGCGGACAGACGCACAAAGGCATCTTTCGCGTTATCGTCAGAGAAATTCATGCCGATGACGATCATGACTGCGCCGGGTTCGGTGAAAATCGGGTCTCGCTCCGGGCGGGACCACCAACCGAAGTCAGGCAGGTCTACGAACTTTGCGATTAGCGTGCGGCTCATGGATACCTTGTGTTCACCCAGAGACCTGGCGAGCGCTGCGTGGGAGGGCCGCTCCATGTGCAACAGCAGGCTCGGATCGCCGTGCCGGTAGCGCTCGAATACCAGCACATCGGAGCCGTTGTCGATTGACACGGCGGCTTCATAAGCCGAGGTTTCTGGCTCGCCGTCACGTGCGTCGTCAGCCCGCCCGGTCCACAGAGAGAGCCAATCCGCCATCGACATTTCATCCGCTGGAATCCGAAACTCGACGATGGCAGTCATGGGCTGATCGACGGCGTTGGGGTCGGTCGTTGACATAGGAAACTCCGTTGTCCGATGCGGGGAATGAATGAGAATCGGTCATCTATGCGGTCGGAGTAAAGGAGAGGGTTAGCACCGGAATAAGTCAGTACTGGAGCAAGTGCCCGGAGGATGCAAAGCAGACCAGAGAGGTCGTCCGAGGGCCAAGGTGGTCTCAAACCGATTGAAAATATCGGGCGAATTCGTAAGCGGCAGAACTGCTCAGTGGCTTTTCCGGTCCCGCTTCGGGGCCGCCATGCCAGTCCAATGACGGCTGTGCTGGGTCTCACAACCATAATATGCCAGCCTCAGTCGGGCTATCCGGCCTGCGCAGGGCTCTCTAACTCAAACACCGTGTTGGACTTGCCTTCCTTCGCTCGCTCCTGGGCGACGGTCTTCTGCATGCCGTCCCATTCGTGGTACATGTTGCACAACGCGAATTTGGACCGTTCATAGGCGTCGTTGCCTTCCTCAAAATCAAGAAAGCTGCCATCCCAGGCTCGGTCCGGATGGTCGGAATTGCCGACCATGACCTTGTTCGGTTGCCGCTTCTTGTTGACCAGTGCAAAGATCGGGCTCTTGCGCGCACTTTTGCCGTTCTCGTTGCGAGAGCCGCTGTGCGGTATGTGGTACATCGCAATGGTGGCATCGCCTGGCTTCATAAATACGGGGGTCGGACGCGGCCAGCGCCGCCCGTCGGGCGTGCACTCCGACGACTCATCGGTGAACTGCTCGTAAATGCTGTCCGGCAGATGTCGATAGCCGCAGCGATTCGGCACGTCGTGATTCAATCGGGGCCAGCCGGGACCTTCGTTGCCGAAGCGCGCGCCTTGACGATATTGCCAGCGGAAGAATTCCTCGGTGGCGTGGTGTGCGCCGCGCAACACATTTGTCTGACCGCCGCCCGGCATGGTCTGGTCGCTCAGGCAAACAAACAGGAATGCCGTGAAGCCACCCAGGGCGTTGGTCATCGCCGGGTCGTGAAAGAGGGGAGAAAAGTTAATGCCGGTACTTTCGGCGCAACGGCCGACGTCACCTTTGCGGCCCGTGGAAATGTACCGCTCGTAGATTTCCTCCGGTGATCCTGCCGCCGGCTGTTGGGGTGTTTTGAATACGGCCTGGCCATCCATGTGCAGGTTGGCGCCGTAGTAGGGGAGGTCTTTGTCCAGGTATCCAAGCGCGTTGAAGTGGTCTCCCGGCTTTTCTCCGCTGGCCCTGACGAGGTGGCGTGCGCCGGAGGGTGGATCGAATTCGCCCATCGCGTCACGCATGATGGGGGTCAGTGGCGAGAGGTTGATCAGATCGGTGAACTGGGTCGCATGGGTCAGATCATCGCCCGCCTTTGCCGCCTGGTATCGTTCTTGCGCGGTGACGACCAGTTCCTGAGGAACGATGTCCCGCAATACGACAAAGCCATCCTGGTAGAAGGCTCTCTTTTCATCGTCGGTCAGCTGGGTCTTCATGTTCGGTTTCCTTCTCGTTTCTTTTCTATCTCTTGCGTTCTCTAGTGAGTCTACCTCACGCAAACCTGTGCGCACAGGTTCAGCCGTCTCCAGCGTTCTGACGCCCACCGGAAGAGCGCGGGCCTATGCCTGGCAGGCGTTCGACCCTTGTTTTCCTATGGGGTCACGAATAAGCTTCTCGCCGCCTCCCCGAATAAAGACAGGAGCCAGGCCCACGTGTCAGAAGCAGCCGCCTCGGTGGCGCAGACATTATCGATCACGAAGATCGCGAGCCTCGCCTGGCGTGCCTGGCCGTATTACCGCCCACAGTTAAAGCATCTGATTACCTACCTGCTGATCAATGCAACATCAGGGGCACTGATTCTTGGTGGGGGCCTTGTGGCCAACGATCTGTTCAACAACAAGATTCTTGTGGGTGAACCACTCCAACCGCTGCAGGCGACGCTGCTCTTCCTCGATGACGGCTACGTGAATGTTGCAGCGGCGCCAGTGGAAGGATCGGATGCGAGCGAAACCGGCATGACAGACGCCCAGCGCGGCACCGTCAGGAATCGGCTGTTTGTCTGGGGCGGGATCGCTGTCCTGTTGAGCGCTGCCCTCTTTTCGCTCGCCTGGTACTACATGGTCTGGATCTACCAGATGATCAACCAGGATCTGCGGGTTGCGATGATGGAGCGGGCAGAGAGCCTGTCGCTTCGCTTCCATGATCAGTCGCGCACGGGCGACGCGATCTACAGGGTCTATCAGGACAGCGCGACCATCACCAACGTGTTGCAACAGCTTGTGATCACGCCGCTTCGAGCATTGGTCTGGATGCTCTAGGGCGTCATTCTGCTGGCGTTCTTCAGTCCCTGGCTGGGTCTTTTGTGTCTGGTGACCACGCTTCCCATCATAATACTCTTCAGGTATTACTCGCCCAAGATTCGCAGGTCCGCAGAATGGGCGCGCCAGACTAATAGCGATCTGACCTCCCGAATCCAGGAGGCGCTCGCCGCGATCCGGGTGGTCAAGGCGAATCGAGCGGAATCGCAGGTGATCGATCAATTCAACAACGATTCCAGGGCCGCACTGGATGCGGCCTATGACCTGCGCATGAACATCGTGGCGCTCGCGATGGGCATCTTGATCATCGCAATGGGTGCCGTGCTGTGCGCGGAGTATCTGATGGCCGGGTGGACCATCTCGGAGTCAGCCACCTATCTCGGCGGCGTTATCTCGGTGGTCGGGTTTGCCACCTGGAATCTTGGCGCGTATCGGTCTGCCGCCGGAACGATAGCTCAGAACGCGAGGCAGGGTGCGGACGTCGCCCAACTCTGGGGCGGCGCCCAGGACCTGATTGTTGGACTGGAGCGTGCCTACTATCTGCTGGATCAGGAACCTGAGGTGACCGAAGCGCAAGACGCGAGACCATTCCCGTCAACGATTGAGAGTGTGACCTGGCGGGATGTGGCGTTCCGCTACAACGACAGGCCGGTGCTGGAATCGATCAACCTGACCGCGGCACGGGGTTCGGTGACGGCGGTCGTGGGTGCGACGGGATCAGGCAAGTCAACGCTCATGTCGCTGCTACTCAGGCTGTATGACCCTGATCACGGTGATATCAGCATCAACGGCACGCCGCTGCGGCAACTTGAACTGCCGTCTCTACGCAGCAACGTCGCGATCGCGCTGCAACAGAACGTGCTGTTCACCATGACTGTGGCAAAAAACATCGCGTATGCGTCATCCAATCCAACCCGGGCGCAGATTGAAGCCGCGGCGGTCGTCAGTTGCGCCGACGAGTTCATCCAGCAGATGCCTCTCGGTTATGACACGGAACTCGGTGAGCGGGGCAGTAAGTTGTCGAGTGGCCAGCGCCAACGATTGTCCATTGCCCGAGCCATCCTTCGGGATACGCCGGTTCTGATTCTTGATGAGCCAACGGCGTCTCTCGATGCCGAGACTGAGCACCGGGTGCTTCGGAATATTGCAGAGTGGGGCCGGGACCGTATCGTCTTTGTAATCACTCACCGGTTGTCGACGATCCGCAATGCCAACCAGATCGCCTTCCTGCAAGACGGCCGAATTGAAGAACTGGGAGCGCATGATGCGCTGATGGCCCTGGAGGGGGGCGGTTATCGCCATTTTGTCGACGCTGAGATAGTGTCGGACTCGCCCGGTGAGTGATGGCGCGACCGCACAGTTTGATGACCGTGTCGACGTTGACCCGGCGATTTCCTCGATGGAGGCACTGGGTCTTTTGTGGCGCTCGTTCAAACTGCTGAGGGGCGTGCCGGGTCTTTTTGCTAGCAAGTTTGCTTTGGCGCTGCTCGGTATTTTTCCACCCTTGCTGCTGCCGTGGGTCGGTAAGGTCATCGTGGATCAGGTGCTGCTGCAAAGGCCGTTTGGTGGCACCGAGGTGCGTTTTCCGCCGTTCATGACGCCGTTCCTCAACTATGTGGCTGGGATGTCTCCCATCGAGATCATGGGCTCCATCGTTGCGATCTACGCGGTGTTGTTGCTGATCTTCGGCCTGCGCGCGGGCGGGACCGGCGCTGGCGGGCTGACCCAGGGCCAGGATGCTGCCACCCAGTCAGAACTTGCGCTCAGCGCGGGGGGCAGCCGGTCCGGTGGGTTGGTCGGCCTGGTTGAGACGATGATCAACATCCGGTTGACTCAGACGATCGCCAACAGGCTGCGCACGCTGTTGTTCCGAAGGCTGTCTCATCTGCCCATGACCACGCTGGATGACAATCGCATAGGCGACTCGGTCTACCGCGTCATGTATGACACACCGCAGGTGCCACAGATCTGCTTCAACCTGTCATTGACGCCGTTCTTCGCCATCCTGGGTGCCATGATTTCGCTCTATCTCATGCAATACAGTTATGGGCAGGTTGCGCCCGAACTGGTTTGGATTGCCGCTGCGCTGGTTCCTGTGGCGATTGTCGTGACGGTTCCGTTCTCAAGTCTCGCTCGCCGTCTGAATCAGTCAAGCCGGGCGGCCGGTGCCGCGACTACGAACGCGCTGGAAGAGAGCATGGAGAACATTGCTGCGGTGCAGAGCCTGGGTGGCATGACGTTGGAAAAAGAGCGGTTCCGCGTGCGCAGTGTCGAATCATTTAAGCGGCATCGGCACGCAGTCCTTTTCACGCAGGCGATGGTGGTCGCCGGGATTCTCTGCACCGCGGGCGCTGGCATCTATGTGGCAACGCTCGTTACCGACAGGGTCATCGCTGGCGAAATGACGCCGGGTGACTATTCCGTTCTGTTTGGGCTTTATCTCAGCGTGGGTGGCACGGCGCTTGCGATTGGCATGTACTGGATCAATCTGCAGAGCAACGTGGCTGCGGTTCGGCGCGTTTTTTTCTTTGTCGACTATCCGGTGGAGGACGTTCGCTCCGCGGATCTGGCTGCGCCGGCCTCGGTGAAGAGAGGCATTCGGTTCACAGATGTGAGTTATCAGTACCCGGACCGGTCCACGGGTGGCCGCAAAGTCCTGTCTGATATCAATCTGAAACTTTCCATCGGGGAACTGGTCGCCATCGTCGGGCCCACCGGCGCGGGTAAAACGACGCTGGCTTATCTGCTGCCGGCGTTTCTGCGGCCAAGCTCCGGGCAGGTCTACTTTGACGATCAGAACATCGTTGACGTACCGGTGAATGCTATCCGCGACCTTGTTACTTATGTGTTCCAGGAACATGTTCTGTTGTCTGCCTCAATCCGAGCGAACCTGCTGCTGGCCAACCCGGTAGCGATTGAGGATGAACTGCGGGCAGCGTGTGCGACAGCCGGTGTCCTGGCGTTCATCGACAGCCTGCCGGATGGATTGGATACAGTTATCGGCCGATCAGGCGACACGCTATCTGTTGGTCAGCAACAGCGACTCTGCATTGCCCGTGGGCTGGTAAGAAACACGCCGGTGATCGTGCTCGATGAGCCGACCGCCGCCCTTGATCCCGAGACTGAGAACGCGCTGGTGAGTGCGCTGCACAACGCCGCTGCCGAGAAATTAGTGTTAGTGATCGCGCATCGACTGTCCACTGTCAGGCGCGCTGACCGCATCATCTTCATCGCGGACGGGCGCATTGTGGAAACTGGCGATCACGCGTCCATGATGCAGCGCGAAGACAGCCCGTATCGCCGGTTCGTCACCTTGCAGAGTTCGGCATCCGAAGCTTGACGTCTGCCGCTTCCGTTCATGTGCCTGATGACACCGTCGCCGATGCAATCAACCTGATCTGGACCGGCGAAATCCGAGTAAGAGAGCGAGTGCCACTACACTGACGCTCGAAGGTCCGGGCACGCTGAACGACGGGGTCCAGTCGACCCAGAAGAACGCCGGGTGCAGCGAGGCATCTGCTTGATGAAAACCATTGATCCCGTAGATTCAGAAATGCGCGGTAAGCGAGGCGTCCTGCGATGTCCGAGTCTTCCCGCGACAAACCACCGAGGGGGGCGTTCCGTGAGAAGCCCGGGTTGAAGACCTCACGCCATATTCGCTCTGCGTTATCATTAGAGACGAGGCGATCAGTGAATGCACCGAGTGCCTCATTCTGCGGGTTCCGTGGCACTTACCTGAAGATTGGTGGTGTTTTGCCGTACCTGCAGTGCAAGGTACGTCAGCGATGCGATGACGCCGATGGCACTCAAAAGCTCGACAATGGCTCCGACAGCATTCCAGTTTATGACGTCAAACTGCCGCAATTGTCGGGCTGTTCAACAGGGGCCACGAGGCGATATCTTCTGAAACGAGCTTTGGGTGTACCTGGTGCAAGGATACGATTCGGCGAGAGAACGCGACGCGGATCAGCATCCATGCCCACAACGATCGCTTCAGGGCCGGCCCAGATTCTCCAAGGTGTGCCCTGTTGATCTGGACGGACGACTCTGCGGCTTGGGCTCGGGATTACCGAGAAGCTCAAGTTTCACTGTTGACGACAGGCGAGAAGATTGGCTTGCGGGTCGATAATCCGCTATGACAGAGACTGAATGTCGAATGCGGGACGGAATGTCGGCATCTTCTTTGGGTGAATAATTTAGTATGGTCTTAACCCGACATCGTCGGATGGGGCACGCGGTAAGAAAATGAGCACATCTGATATCGAAATAGAATTCTTCGATCTTGTTGGCGACATGAGGGCTATGCGTCGGCTAAGCAGTGACCCTGTGCCCATGGATCTCATCTGGAAAGTGCTGAATGCCGGCGTGCAAGCACCGTCAGGACAAAATACGCAGCCATGGAAGTTTGTTCTGGTCAGTCAACCAGACCGAAAGAAATGGTTCGCTGAGCGCTATGCAGAGGCAATGGAGTCGCGGTTTGGATTGCCCAGGGATGCTTCAAAGCGAGGGGAGAAATGGTCACGCGGGCAGCGAGGGGCCACTTACCATCAAATGGATCACCTGCATGAGGTGCCGTATCTGTTGATGGTGTGCGGAGAACGAGACTGGCCATTCAAGGTTGCCGAAGAGGATCGTGTTGGTTTGGCTCCACCCAATTTTGGCGCTGTTTATCCCTGTGTTCAGAACATCTTGCTGGCGTGTCGAGCCGTTGGCTTAGGCGCAGCGATCACGACTATGCAACAGGTCTTTGAAGACGAATTGCATGAGTACTTTAATATTCCGGACAGCTTTGGCGTGGTTGCAACGATCCCCATGGGGTATCCGTTAGGTAAGTTTGGTCCTGTGTCGAGAATTCCCGCGCAAGAAAAGACGTTCATTGACCGTTGGGACGACTGAGTTAAAGCGTGCTTCGCGAGGTGTTCGTGGGGTGATTTCAACGTTCATCGTCATACCACCGATTCTGGCGATCTCCTCATCCCGAAACGTTGACCAGAGCGCAGACGTTTGCTCAGGTCGTCAATAGTTGAATCGCTGGAGTTCCACAGGGAAAGCAGGCATACCCGTTGCCGAATTTCGGATTCGTGTGTTGGGCCAGCCGACGAATGAACTCATCGAGTGTCATATTGCCGTGTCTTCGAGCGCATGTTTTTAGTGCTAATCCCATCCTGCTGGTGGCGTGCGATACCCCGCTTTGGCCGACATCGAGCTGCCGGCGTTTCGTCGACGATCGTTTCACCTTGTGGCCAAGATCCCTTGAGCGTAGGCCTCCGCGACCGGTGGTGTTATCGGGGACCGTGAGTCCTTTGAAAATGGCTAGGACCGCAGATGCATTGGATTGCAAACGTAAGTAAACGGAAGTAACACACCGGCGGGCCGAGCGTTTGACCAGGGCATTTTGCTCGCGATTGTCGTCTCGGTCTTCCGGTTATCTATCGAGACTTTGCCAGGACTGGACGAATCCACCCGGAATGCGCTCCACATCGTTGAGTTGTTGGTGGCGGGTGCTTTCACCGTGCAGTACGCATTGCGCGTGTTGTGTGCAGAGGACAGACTGGGCTACATGCGAAGCTTCTTCGGCATCATCGACCTCGTTGCGATTCTGCCATTTTGCCTGGCGCTCGGGCTGGACCTTAGCGCCTTGCGAGCGGTTCGGCTTCTCAGGGTGTTCAGGCTGCTGAAGCTGGTGCGTTACGTCGATGCCATGCAGCGTTTCCACCGCGCTTTTGAGATTTCGCGTGAGGAGATCGTGATCCTCCTCCTGGTTGTTGCGATGACGCTCTTTTTGTCAGCGACAGGCATCTATTTCTTTGAACACGAAGCCCAGCCAGCGGTGTTCCAGTCCATCCCGCGCAGCCTGTGGTGGGCGGTCACGTCGTTAACAACCGTAGGCTATGGCGACGCATAACGATAACTGTGGGTGGCGAGATCTTTACGTTCATCGTCCTTTCCTGCGGACTTGGAATTGTCGCGGTCCCGCCGGGTCTTGTTGCGACAGCGCTGTCGAAGGCGCGTGAGGACGACGTGGCTCTCGAAACACCCGGAGATGGATCTTGAAGGTGTCACGTGTAACCGTTTGCACTCTCGTCTTCCGGCGGTACCCGACACGACCATCCTGTCGAGGTGCTAGCGCCGAGTAGGATGGCTTTCCCGATTTTCCTTCGGAAAACGCTGTCGCTGTTCATGTTTTCGCCGGAGGCGAAAACCATGAACTGGTGGCCAGAGGTGGAATCGAACCACCGACACGAGGATTTTCAATCCTCTGCTCTACCGACTGAGCTATCTGGCCGCGTTTGAAGGGCCGCATTTAACCGTCTTGGTCTTACCCCGTCAAGGAATCGGCCGCACGTTGTGTCAGTGCTGCGGACTTGAAGCGGCGGTCGCTGGTCGCTCTGTGGGATCCCCGATGTGAGTGCACACTCACTCCGGCGCGACGTAGCCCTCAGCATGGTCAGTTGGCTCACCCGCCAGGTAGCGGTCGCGCTGGACACCGAGATACTTGCGCGCGTCTCTGTCGATCAAATTGAGGTTCTTCTCATTGATCAACATCGTCTGCTGGTGTTGCCAGGCCTCCCAGGCCTGCGCTGACACGGATTTGTAAATCTCCTGGCCACGGGGGCCGGGGAAGGGCGGCGCGTCGAGTCCTGGCAAGTCCGCTTTCAAAAGAATGCAGTGAACGGTGCGTGTCATCAGAGTTCCGATTAAGTCGCTAGTGATTCTGGGCGCGCTTCCAGGAATGCCGGCAGCAGACGCGTCACGGCGCCCGAAAGGCCGATGTCCGCCGTCCTGGCCGTCGAATACCAGAGCCTGCCGTCTTCGCTGATCGCGTCTGGCGTGCCCCCCAATTCTACGTGAACGGGGATCATATCTAAATGATAGTGGCTGAATGTGTGGCGTACTGCGGCCAGGACGTGGGTTGTGGCGGAAGACCAATCCATGTCGGGGAATAGGCGCGTGAGGGTAATCTCTACATCGGCGTGTGCACACTCGGGAAAGCTCCATAGCCCGCCCCAGATGCCGTGCGCAGGGCGTTTCTCAAGCAGCACCTCGCCAGCGGGGTTGGCGATGATCAGCATCATCGTCGAGCGCACGGGGAGCGTCTTTTTCGGCTTTCGACCGGGCAGTTGTTCGATGCTTCCTGTCTTCCGCGCAGCGCAGTCGGATGTGAGTGGGCACTCACCGCAGCGGGGATTGCTACGGGTACATAACGTCGCCCCAAGATCCATGATCGCCTGGGTGTATTCAGGGCAGCGATCCTTCGGGGTCAGCTGCTCGCTCAGGGACCAGAGTGCTTTCAGGACGTCTGACTTGCCGGGCCAGCCGGCGACGCCGTGGCTGCGCGCGAGCACGCGCTTGACGTTGCCATCCAGAATGGGCGCATGCTGCCCATGTCCGAGCGCGACGATCGCCCCAGCGGTTGAGCGTCCGATGCCCGGTAATTCGCTCAACGCTGCCACCGTTTGCGGAAGGCACCCGTCCGATTCTGCATCGACCTGAATGGCAAATCGTCGGAGGTTGCGCGCGCGAGCGTAATAGCCGAGGCCGGTCCAGTAATGCAGGACCTCATCTTCGCTCGCCCTTGCAAGTGATTTGATATTGGGGAATCGGGCCATGAACCGCTGGTAGTAAGGAATGACCGTTGCGACCTGGGTTTGCTGCAGCATGATCTCGGACACCCATACGCGATACGGTGTCGCGTCGTGTTGCCAGGGCAGGTCCTTGCGACCGTGCCCGTCAAACCAGTCGAGTACGCGTTGCGCGAATCCTGGGATCGTTGTCGGACGGGATGGTTCCTCGCTGCCGGATGGCATGGCCGCCTAAAGACTGCCGCGGGCAAGCGCTAGATTCGTTCTCGCGTATTCGCACAGGACGTGGACGATGCCGCGGGTCAGTTCCTTGTTGCCTGCCATCAGGTCGAAGATCGTCTCACCGTCCAGTCGCAGCAGGCTGCAGTCGGTCAGCGCCTCGACGGACGCGGCGCGCGGTTGGGGATCGAGTGCCGACATTTCGCCGAACACCTCCCGGGACTCGTAGATTCTGAGTTCGGTCTCGCCCTCAAACACGCGCAACTTGCCCTCGACCACGACGTAAAGCGATGTGCCGAGCTCGCCTTGTTCAACGATCAGGTGACCCGCCGAATACTCGACAGATTCGACCACCGTCGCCAGATCAACGAGCTGCTGCTCCGGCACAGAAGAGAAAATGGGTACCGATTTAAGGATCAGCACCTTTTCGATGGTCAGTAACATGCAACGCCTACCTCGCCGCCATTATGGCAGCTTGTTCGGCGGGTGTGATGCCAGGTGCTGCGCGCAGCCTGAATCAAAGGAGGCGCGGAGACACCGGCGCACAACGGACCCGGTGCGCTCACGTCTCGCCCTGATCTTGCGGCAGGTCACGGATGACCTCACTCGCAGCGCTTGCGACGTAGTCGATGAAATCATGAAGATAAGGGGCGAGCGTTCTGCGAAGCCCTGGGGGGGGCATGCGTGACAGCGCCCATATCGCGGTTTCCCGGATGACGGGTTCGGGGTCTGAGAGTGCACTCTTCACAAGATCAGTGTGGCGACCGACGGCCTCGCGACCGATCTGGTATAGCAGGCTGGCGCGGGTCCAATAGAACGCATCGGCAAAATAGACTTCCATGATGTTGTCGAAGCGTTCGCTCGACGTCATTACCTCCTGCGGATAACGCCCGGCCAGGGCGTCGAGCCGCTCCTGCTCCGTGAGGTCATCCAGAATCGGCAGCACAATCTGTTTGATCTCGGCGGTCAGAATGTTGTCCAACACCTCAAGCGCGAAGATGCGTAGTTCCGCCACTTTGCTCGAGAGGTTAGCTCGGGTGTCGAGCATGGCGATGGAGGAGTACAGAAACGAGATGAGCAACAGCATGTTGTCCTGCCGCACTTCCAGCTCGTTGGAAAGCGCGTTGGTCAGTTGCTCGAACCGCGGATCACCGATCAGGTCGTTGATCGACGCGAGCAGCCAGGCGATCGTCAGGATCTCCTCTTCCAGCATATTGACGTACAGGTACTTGTCGTCATCGTCCGCCTGGTAGTGCAGAAGCGCCAGACTCAGGTAGATCTGGTGGCGAATTTCCGGCTTGTCGATCTCAATGTGCCGCAACAGCACCTGCATGGCGTGCACCCCGCCGATCTCGCGGATGATGTCGACGATGTGCAAACGATCCTGACGAGTCGCGTTGGGGGATGTAAAGCCAAGGTCCAATTCGTAGAGCGCTTCTTCGCCATATTGCTGCAGAGCCAACGATGCCGATGGCTGCAATGCCGGGCTCGTCAGTTTTGACACAAGAACATTCAGCAGGTGCGGGTCACGGATCTTCGCGGCGACGTTGATCGCGGTCAGGACCACGTTTTGGTCGTGATCTTCTAACAGCTCAACTAGGAAGCCGGAATAGGTCGCATCCGCGGTGTCGCCCTGTACCTCGGCGGCTAATTTGCGGTTGGCCGGATTGCTGGATCGAACGAGTGCGAGCAGGTAGTCCTTTGCAGATTCGTTGTCAGGCTGTGATTTCAGAATGCCAACCAGCGCACCGTGGCGCACCTCGCCGCGCTCATGTTCAAGAAACGGCTGCAGTTCTGTGATGACGCTGGTCGGGTCGACTACGGCCAGTGTCTTGAGTGCCTGGCCGAGCACCTCGGGATGGTCCTCAAGCAGGATGCGCTCGCGGATCTGGGGTGCCAGTGGCTCAATCGCGAGGCGTTCCACCCGTTTGAGGACGTCAAGCCGAACCTCGGGGCGCCGGTTGGCGAGCACACCTTTGATGAGTTCTGTGATCTCCGGGTGTTCAACTTCTTCGAGCAGGTTCAGGCAATAAAGGATCTCCGCCGGATATTCGCTGCGCGTACCTGACTTGATGATCTCAAGACTGGGACCATCGAGTTCATTCAGTGATAGCTCGCCGAGCTTGCGCTTCTGCAAGTTGAGCATCAGGTTTGACAGGTACTGGCGGCGAATGGACACGCCAACGACAACCCACACGACCATGAGGGCGGCGAGCAGTAACAGGAATATCTTGGGTGGCAGCCCCAGCATGTCGGTCAAAAAGAAGAGGCTGATGCCAGCGAGTCCCCCTGACAACGGATCGATGACGCCTTCGGTCAGCGACAGTCCCTGGGTTCGTTGTCGGTCTGGCAGCACCTGAAACAGGATCGCCACGGTCGGCTTCCAGACCGCTGATTGGAAAAGATAGCGGCATGCCTGCGTTCCGGCCATGACAATAAAGATGGGCATCAAGGCGACGTTTGCAAACTCCATGGTGCTGACGGCAATGCATCCAGCGCCAATAATGATCGGAAACGCTACGACGCCGTAGAAGATGCCAAAGCGCTGCATGAGCGGCGCAAAGAGCAATACCATCACCACAAATGTGAGCGCACCTGCGAACCCGAAGAACTGGCCAAAGAAAGCGGCAAGGGCGTTTTCGTCGGGAAACTGGGCAGACGCGTAGCCGAAGAAGGCGACGTCCAGAAAGAAGTAGGCAAAGATGTAAGACCCATAGCAAAAGCTGATCAGCTTGACGTAGGGCAGCTTCAGGAGCGCCAGCATCTTGAAGTCGTGCGCTTCGCCTTCATCGGCCAGAGCCTGAGTCGACGTGTGCAGGTCGGGTTGATACCGGGATGCCGTCAGGTAGACGATTCCACCGACCCCCACTGCCATCAAAGCAGCAATCAGCAAGAGATCCGGTACGGCCATGAAGTTCAGCAGGAAGACGACGGCCAACCCCGCCACGAACTCAGCGAGGAACTCGCCGGACCGGGCGAGTCCGGCCAACCGCTTGGTCTGGCGCACGTGCAGAAGTCGTGACAGCAGCGCGAAGAACTGCAGGCTGAACAACATGTACACGATTTCGAACCATAGCGGCAATGCGAAGATCAGCCACTTGTTGTCGAAGCCGGTCAGCAAAAAGCGAAAGCTGACGAGGCCGACGATGATGATCGACAACACAGTGAAGATGTACGCCCGCACCGACCGATGGCGGGTCGATGCATCCAGAATTAGTGTGAGTAATGTGCCGGAGATGGCGAGCAAAACAGCGGTCAGCGCGAGTTTGTCTGAGCCGAAGTGCTTGAGAAAAAGCGTGTACGCACAGACCCGGGTCAGGCTGATGGCAAGTCCGGCAAGGAACATGTTGCCGAACAGCAGACTGGTGACCTCTTTGTCCTCCGGGCGCACGCCGAGTGCCGCTAACCAGCGCTCGGTGGGAGTCAAAACGACGTTAGCTGTGGCCAAAATTTGGGTCTCGACACTGGCCGGGGAACAGCGCGCCATTATGCGTGAATCGGGATGCCCCGGCGAGGGGCGGGTGGAGCGCAGGTTTGCCATAGCCAATGCTGGGCAGTCAGTGCGTGCCACGGCAGGGAGGCGGCAGCGCTTCGCGATGTCCAGTCGAGATCGGTTCCGGAATTTGGTAGTCTCGCAGCCTTTCGCAAACGACGTTACTGGAGGACCTGATGGGGAATATAGGCAGCGAATCCAACCCACTGCGCGTGGCGATCATAGGTTCCGGTCCGGCGGGCTTTTACACGGTCAGCAACTTTCTTAAGCACAAGGGTCTGCATGTCAGCATGGACATGTATGATCGCCTGCCGACGCCGTTCGGCCTCGTGCGAGCAGGCGTTGCCCCTGACCACCAGAAGGACAAATCAGTGACGCGGGCCTATGACAAGAGCGCCCGGAATCCGAATTTCCGATTCTTTGGCAACGTCAAGTATGGCGAGCACATCCACATGGATGACCTGAAGTCGCACTACCATCAGGTCATCTTTACGACGGGCGCACAGGTCGATCGAAATCTTGGCATTCCTGGCGAGGACCTCGGGGGCAGTCATTCGGCCACCGATTTCGTTGCCTGGTACAACGGCCATCCGGACTTTGCGGACCTTGACTTCGACTTGAGTCAGGAGAGCGTAGCGATTGTCGGCATCGGCAATGTGGCAATTGACGTCGCGCGCATTCTGGGCAAGACCGTCTCGGAGTTGGCTGAAACCGACATGGCTGATCATGCGCTTGAGGCGCTGCGTGACAGCAAGGTTAAGAATGTCTATGTGCTTGGCCGGCGCGGACCTGCGCAGGCAGCGTTCACACCACCCGAGATCAAGGAAATGGGCGAGCTTGAGGACGCGGATGTCGTTGTCTCTTCTGAGGACGCGATGCTCGACCCCGCGTCTGCCGCCGAGATGGAAGCGAGCTCGGACCGCAACGTCACCAAGAACGTAGCGTTTGTTCAAGAGTATTCAGAGCGCAGCCTGACTGGCAAGAGTCGAACTGTGACGTTTCGCTTTCTGGTGTCCCCCACTGAGCTCGTTGGCGATGACAGCGGCAAGGTGACCGCTATTCGCCTCGCGAAGAATGAGGCTTACCAGGACGAAGATGGCTCCATTCGGGCGCGGGCAACCGGTGAGGTCGAGGAGATTCCTGTCGGGCTCGTGTTCCGATCAGTCGGTTATCGCGGGGTCGCGCTGCCGGAGGTTCCGTTCCATGAGCGTTGGGGCAGCATTGAGAATGCGCTCGGCCGTGTCACCACGTCAGATGGCGATCCGGTGACGGGTCTTTATGCGGCGGGTTGGATAAAGCGGGGCCCGACCGGTGTCATCGGCACGAACAAGACCTGCGCCCAGGAAACGGTCAATTGTATGGTCGAGGACCTGGAAGCGGGCAAACACTTCACGCCGACGGCGCCGTCTGTCGATGCGGCAGAGGCTCTCGTGCTGTCGCGCCAACCGGACCGGATCTCCTATTCGGACTGGCAAGCGATTGATGCCGAAGAACTGCGCCTTGGCGGGGAGCAGTCGCGTCCGCGGGTCAAATTCACCCGCGTCGCAAAGATGCTGGACCAGCTCGGGCGAGGCTGAAGCCGCTCTATTCTTGCTCTTTGCTTGTCACACCTTCTATCTGAGCGGCCGTTCTTCTGCTTTTGTGCGCGGGAGCCAGCGAAAAGATTGAGGGCCGCCGTGCGGGCAGGTCCTCGGCATTGCGCGCCCGGCGACAAGGACATTGGCGGTTACAAGATATTCCGGGGATGCGGGCATGCAGGATCTGACATCAGGTAGCATCCCTGCCCAACTCACGCGGCTGACCGTGCCGATGTTTCTGGGGATCGCATCGATGATCCTGGCGTCGATGGTCGAGACCGTCTTCATCGGTGTGCTTGGTGCCAGCGAACTCGCTGCGTTCAGTTTTACCTTTCCCCTCGTTATGGGACTGTCGAGCATCTCGATGGGACTCGGCATCGGTGCATCATCGCTGATCGCGCGTGCACAGGGGGCTGGCGACAAGGACCGGGTGCGCTTGCTGGCAACCCACGCCATGATCCTGACCGGCTTTTTGGTCGCTGTGCTGACAGCGGCTGCATACCTCTTTCAACATCACCTCTTCGATGCGATGGGAGCCACGCCCGATATCATACCGCTGGTTGACGGCTATATGAATATCTGGGTGCTCGGGTTGCCGCTCTTCACACTGCCGATGGTCGCGAGCACGATCCTGCGGTCGGTCGGCAACGCGCGGTTGCCGGGTTTGATCATGACGAGCACGTCGGCTATCGGCATCGTCATTGCGCCACTGCTCATCTTCGGTCTGTTGGGTCTGCCGGAGTACGGTCTGTTTGGTTCTGCGATCACCCATGTGGTGATTGGCGTTTATCGCGCCACTTTTATGGGCTGGGTGCTGATTCGAACCGAGCGACTGATCGTGTTTGACGGGCGGGCGGTCCGGGGTGTGGTGGCATCTGCCCGCGAGATCCTGCGGATCGCTTTGCCGTCAATGCTGAGCCAACTCATCGCGCCGGTGTCGATGGGCATCATCCTAGCGCTCCTTGCGGCCCATGGTGCCGAGGTGGTCGCGGGCTTTGGCATCACGTCCCGCATCGAGATGTTGCTGATGATGGTGATGATGGCGCTTTCCTCCAGCGTTGGTCCCTTCGTCGGTCAAAACTGGGGTGCGGGGAAAACCGAGCGAATTCACGAGGGCCTGGCCGTTAGCTATCGCTTCTGTCTCGTCTGGGGCCTCGTGTGTCTGGCACTGCTCGGCGGCTTTGGCGACAACCTGGTCGCCCTCGTCAACGACGACGCTGCCCTGGTTGAATCAGCGGGCTGGTACCTCACCATCGTCCCCGTGAGTTTCGGTGTGCTCGGAGTGGGCATGATCTCTGCGTCGGTGTTTACGGCGCTTGGCAAACCGCTGCCGCCGATGATCATGTCGCTCATGCGCATGCTGGTCGTATATGTGCCGCTCGCCCTCTGGTTTGACAGCCTGTGGGGCTACATCGGCATCTTCATAGCGACACTGGTGGCCAATGTCGTGATGGGACTCACGGCATTTTTCTGGGGTCGGCACTTGCTCGCGCAAGTGGAATCCGGTGCGGTTGTGGTTGGACGTTAACGTGGTCGTGTCATGCGTTAGCGCGGCCTGACGGCTCCAGGGATAGGTGAGCGCGGGCAGTTGGCTCGTTAGTTCTTGTCCCAAAATTGTCTTCCTGACAATTCCTGGACGTCGGTTTGCAAGCAGATCTCGCATGCCCTTTGCAGAAAAGAGGCTTGCAGAAAATGGCGGTGCGTCCCTACACCGCACGCTAGTGCGAGCGCCAGAACGGAGTTATGGGACAGGACCTCGTTGGATTCCGGGCAGATTTGGCTCAGTCACCTATATTTTAGTCACTGACCTTGTTGGCTGCCCGCGGCCCCTATGATGTTCTCCACCGTCGCCCGGCGTTTGCCAATTCCGTCGTTGCGCGGGATCGATCCCCGCGTCCGCTACCTGGTATTTCTGGCTGCTTGTGCTGGCCTGACGACGCCTGCGGGCATCGCCCGGTTGGTGCTCGAGAACGAAAGTGCGGTCATTCAGGCGACTCGCTGGTCGATGACTGTCACGTTCATTGTTGGCGCACTGTTGCTGCGAAAAGGCAGTCTGCTGGTATGGCATCGGGACCCCGTCATGTTCACGGCGATCATGGTGACCCTGGTGCACATGATCAACTACCTGTACCACTCAGGGCTCGACATCAATGGGTTGCTTGGCGGCGAGGTCGTGTTGATCCTGGCGGCAGTGGCGATGGCTCACCGGAACTGGCTCGCGGCGACCATGGTTGCCTATGTTATCGGATACAGCGTCGTCGCCTGGGTGATTCCAGAACCCGTGGTCTCGCCCATCACCTTTACGCTGGTCACGTTGCCGCTTGGTCTCATCTTGTATCAGGTAAGCAGCGGCCTGATCCACGCGAGTGAAAGCCTCGCCTTGAAGGACGTGCTGCTCAGCCAGTCCCAGAGTCTCGCGAGTGTCGGGGGCTGGGAACTGGATCTCAAACCACGGTTCATCACGATGTCGGCCACCGGGCGCGAGATACTTGGCATTCAGGACGAATCGACCTATACGGGTGTACACGACTATTTCACACAAGAAGCCGATTACATTCAGTGCGCTGAGGCGGTGCGAGTCGCCGAGGCGACGGGCGGCAACTTATTTGGGCGCGCTGCCGGAGTGACGTGCTACCTGTACTTGGCAAATGTGTGGGTGTCTTTTCGGATATCACGGACCAGATAGAGCGAGAGGCGATCCTGCGCGACGCATGCGATCAGGCGGAAGAAGCCGCGCGGGCACGGCCCCGATTCCTTGCGAACATGAGCCACGAGATTCGCACGCCCATGGGCGGCGTCATTGGCGTGACGTCGTTGTTGCTCGACAGCGACCTGCGTGATCAGGATCGGGACCACGTTGAGGTGATTCGTGCAAGTGGCGAATCCCTGCTCTCGATCATCAATCAGATTCTGGACTTTTCGAAGTACGAGGGCGGCTTTGTGGAACTGGAGTCAGCGCCGTTTGAATTGGAACAGACGGTCTCCGAGGTCCTCGACGTGGTCGCGAGCATGGCCGAGAACAAGGGCCTCAAGCTCTACCTGGATATGGATCCACTGCCGCTCGCGGTGGTGACTGGTGATAGTGCGAAGCTTCGGCAGGTACTCATCAATCTGCTGTCGAATGCGGTCAAGTTCACGAACGATGGCTGCGTGACCGTGCGGGTTGAACCCGGCACAAAGCAACGTGACGATGCAGGGGCAACGCGGCTTAACGTTCGTATCGGCATCATCGACACCGGCATCGGCATTCAGGCGAGCGCCCTCGGTCGCCTGTTTGACCCCTTCATTCAGGAAGACGCATCCACTACCCGCAAGTTCGGCGGCACTGGCCTTGGGCTTGCGATCTCACGCGAAATTGTCCTCGCGATGGGCGGCGAGATGTGGGTATCGAGTGCACCTGACGAAGGCTCTGAGTTTGTCTTCACGCTACCGCTGCGATGTGACGCACTTCCAGCGTTGAGTACGCAAGCCTGCGAACCGGTTGCCTCTGCGATGCCGCGCCGTCTTGCGGCATTTGGCGGCCAAGTGACGGTCGATGTTGTTACCGACGACCAGGTTCTGTTTAACATCCTGGTGCGTCAGTTCGCGCGTTGGGGCGCCGACGCGCGGCGCATCGAGCCCGCGAACGCCCTGGCCGCTGCCGCGCCGAATGTTCTTGTCGATCTCAGCGTCTGCTCGCTTGCGGGTTCGCCGCTCACGCGTCATGACATGGCTCGCCCGGATCAACGCGTCGTTGGTCTCGCGCCTATTTCGCAACTGGGGACAAACCCTGGCATTCAGCTTCTGCGCATGCCGGTGCGGCCCGGCGAACTGTTCCGCGCGCTGGAGTCGCCCGCTGAGAGACGAGCAGGCGAGCCCTCGCCAGTTGCGGCGCCATCGGACGGGGAAGCCGTCACCCGCCTGCGGGTGCTGCTTGCCGAGGACAACCTCGTCAAGCAAAAGGTGGCTTTGCAGATGATGAGCCGTCTCGACTGTGATGCGGTGCTGCTGAGGACGGGCGGGTTGCGGTCG
>Ga0302135_10000653_pt1 | contig 20861 bp, 21 predicted proteins | sample CBN3_surface_MG_FD_203119 | JGI IMG/M metagenome (GOLD analysis project Ga0302135, IMG submission 203119) | Marine microbial communities from Western Arctic Ocean, Canada - CBN3_32.1 | ecosystem: Environmental > Aquatic > Marine > Oceanic | place: Canada: Western Arctic Ocean | collected...
CGGCGGCAACCTACAAACGATCCGGCGCGAGGCGAACGCATCCAGCGACGAAGTGATGGACGGCGACAGTGAAGCAGCCGTCACGGAAACCACGACGATCTCCTCCGATCAACGGCTCCCGGCTCTTGTCGCACCGGAACCCGCAACGATGCATTTGAACCAGGAAAACTCGGATCGCGAAGACGGCGGCCAAAGCACCAACCGCGACACACTCATTTCACTCCGCAGCAGCGGGCCGCCCTCGTCTTCGAAAAGCCCCTTGAACGCGCTCGACCTCATCGGCCGCGTGATGACCAACGACCGAGGAATGAAACTCGGCGAGGTGTGCAATCTTCTGTTCGAACAGGATGGCAGGGTCACAGGCCGGCTGGTTCGTGTGGGCAGCTTTCACCCGCTGGGCTATACTTTCGCCAGCATCATCGGGGAATTCGGAAGAAATATCGCCGGACCCTGGTCCGAGGTGAAGATCGGCCGGCATGGCCGCATCCTGGTCGACTTGACCTGGAGCGGTGTCGAAAACACACCGACCTACGACCCCGATATCGCGACGGCCGCCGTCGAAATGTGACACCGGTCCGCGCCCACCGCGGCCGTCACGCGCAAGACAATGCCTGCGCGAAGGCATCCGACCCGGCGACCGAGCCAAGAGCCCCACCCTCGACCTTGACCGATTCGAGGGCCCAGGCATGAAGGCCGGGATCGACCGCGCCGCAGCAATCGGCCAGCAGCAGAGATTGAAACCCGCGGTCGTTGGCCTCGCGCAGGCTGCCATGCACGCAGACGTCGATGGTATTGCCGCAGAAGGCGAGGCATTCGACACCCAGGCCGCGCAGAACCGTCTCCATATCCGTGCCCGTGAAGGCGCCGCAGGCCGTCTTGTCGATAACAGGTTCCCCCGGACGGGGGGTCAGTTCGGGAATGATCTGCCAGCCCGCCTCGTGGCGCACGAGGATTCGGCCGAGCGGCCCCCGCTCCCCCACGGGAACGCCTGCACGACGGAAGCGTTCCGCGCGCCAAGGGGGCATATCCGCCATATCCGGGCGGTAACCTTGGCGCGTATGCACGACCTTCATGCCCGCCGCCCGTGCTGCGTCCAGAACCCGTCGAATCGGCTCGATCGGCGCGCGCAGAAGCGCCAGATCGTAGCCCATCTGGCCGATATAGCCGCGCGGATCGCAGAAATCGATTTGCATATCGATCACAACCACGGCGCATCGATCCGCTGCGATGCCGCCCATGAGCGGCCATGGATAGGGGTCGGCGAGAACCGGGAGAGCCATTGAACACCACCGTTCGGCACGTCGTTCAGCGTGTCGACCGGCACGGTGATCAGCACACGTCGATCGAATAGGCGTCAGCCTACAACGCCATGGCCTTTCTCCGGTAGCCGCGCAAAGATCGGTGCCGATGCGTAAACGGAGAGAGATGCCCATGCCCACCATGCCCCGCGCGAACGAGCCCGAACTGTCCCGCCGTATCGAGTCCATGCGGGAAGAGATCGTGGGAACCCTGCGCGATCTCATCCGTATCCCGAGCATCACCGGCGATGAAGCGCAGATCGGCGCCCATGTCGCCGATATCTGTCAGGCCATGGGCCTGGAGGTCGAAATCGTGGAGGCAGAACCGGGTCGCCCCAATGTCGTCGCCCGCTGGGAATCCGGTCTTCCTGGCCCGCACCTTCTGCTCAACGATCATCTCGACATGGTGCCGCCGGGTCCCCTGGAATACTGGACCCATCAACCCTTCGACGCCGATGTCGCCGATGGTCGGATCTATGGGCGGGGCGCGATCGACACCAAATCCGGCGTCACCACTCTGCTCATGGCGATCAAGGCGGCGCGCGAGACGAAACTGCCCATATGCGGCCGCCTGACCCTGGTTTTTTCCTGCGACGAGGAAGTCGGCGGACGGCTGGGCATGCAGCATCTGGCACGGAACGGCTATCTCAACTCCGCCGATATGGCCGTGGTCGCGGAACCGACCTCGCTCGAAGTCGAGATCGGCACGAAGGGCCGCCTGCATCTGGAAATCACCACCCGGGGAATCGCCACCCATGGCGCGCGGCCCTGGCTCGGCCATAATGCGATCGACGATATGGCCGAGGTGATTCGAGAGCTCGGTCTCCTGGCCGCGGAACTTGAAACGCGCACCCACCCCCTGCTCGGCCATGCCACCCTGAATGTCGGCCGTATCGATGGTGGCACCGTCGCCAATATGGTGCCGAACAAATGCGTCCTGGGCCTGGATCGGCGGCTCTTGCCGGAGGAAGACCCGGATGCGGCCGAGGCCGAGATCGCCGCGATCCTGGAATGCGTCAAGGCGCGACGGCCGGGCTTCGATGCATCCCTCCAGCGCCATGTCTGGTGGCCGGGTTACGCGATCGATCCGTCGGAACCCGTGGTCCGCGCCGCCTGCGAAGCTGTCGAAAAAGTGATCGGAAAACCGCCCGTGGTGCGCGGCAAGGATGCCGGCACCGACGCATCATGGATCAACGTGCTGGCCGGAATTCCCGTCGTCATGTTCAGCCCCGGCGACGGTTTCACGGCAATGAATGCGGATGAAAATGTCGGCATCGACGATCTCGTCACGGCGACAAAGGTCATCGGTCAGATCGTGTCCGACGTGCTGGGCAAGGAAGCCTGAAGCGGACTCTCCCATCGTCCCCGTCGTGAACAGAGCCCAATCGCCACAGCCAACCACTCGTCCTGGGGGGACGCTAGATGACAAGATATAATTGAATCGCCGACCTCTTCGCAGCCTGCTTGCGCCACACCCTGCCGGGCCGGCCCATCGCGTTGCTGTTTGTAACCTGTCTCGCCGTCCTGCCCAGGCCGGTCGGACCGGTCGAAGCGGGCGTCCAACCAATCGCCGGGGAATCGCAAAGCGATAAGGAAGCCGATAACGACAAGACCAGGACCCACCAGGATAAAAAATCCAACGAGAACGGCGACAAGGACGAGGGAGGCGACAAAAAACAAAAGTCGTATCAAGGCTCGACCAAACCCTCCTATTGAGCGAAGTCAAACTGGCCGTTTCGAGGTTCCATCGGATCAAAAATTTGAATTGTGCGGCGAGCCCGGGAATGACACCGTCCAGCCGTCCTGTCCGAACGCCATCATGTGCTATCAAGAGCAAGGTGGTTCGGATTGATTCGACGCACTTGGACTCTCCCCTCGCTGCCGGGACGCGCCCTCCCCTTTAGGAATACCAAGTCAATGTGTGCAATCATCGCGAACCGCAGCGACGCGGTATCCCGGTTCCGTCAAACCGCCGTCGCCGGCATGTTTCTTTTCGCCACCGCCGCCCTGGGCGTGAGCGAACTTCGCGCCGATGAGATCATCACCGTCGAAGAATGAGGTCATCATCACAGAAGAAACCGTCGGCACGGAAGAAATCGTCGCCGAGGAAGAAGTGATCGAAGTTTCCGAATAGACGACCGGTTGCAGAGGAGTATGAGGGCGGCGCCCAGTTCAAGGCGCCGCCCTTTTCATTGCCGTCCGGGCCGGGGCTGCCGCGCTAAACTTCCGAGGCCGCATCGGGTGGACAGGCCGGAACGATAAAAACAAAACGGAGCGGCGGCTCTTCGCCGACCGATCGCCAGCGACCAAGTCAAGTCTTGGCCGTCTTCGGCGCCTTGCTCAGCTCTTTAGGCGGGATGGCCTCCTTCGGAACGTCGGCTGTTGCCGGCGCCGGCGCATCCGGATGGCCGATATACGTGTACATCGCAGGCACAACGAAGAGCGTGAAACAGGTTCCCACCGTCATGCCGGTCGCGATCACCAGACCGATATCGAAACGGCTGTTCGAGCCGGCCCCTGTCGCGAAAAGCAGCGGCGTGACGCCAACGACCATGGCCGTCGTCGTCATCAGCACCGGGCGCAACCGAATCGACGCCGCTTCGACGATTGCCTTGTTCCTGGAAATGCCCTTTTCTTCGCGCAGGCGTGCGGCGAATTCGACCATCAGGATACCGTGCTTGCTGATCAAGCCGATCATCGTGACCAAGCCGACCTGGGTGTAAATGTTGATGGTCGCAACGCCGAGATTGATGAAAACTAAGGCCCCGGCAATCGACATCGGCACGCTGATCAGAATGACGATCGGGTCGCGAAGGCTGTTCAACTGGGCCGCCAGGACCATGAAGATCACGACCACCGCCGCTGCGAAGGCGATCAACAGGGTATCGCCCTCGCGCGTGAACTGGCGCGATTCGCCCTTGTAGTTGAGATTGTACCCGGCTGGCAGGATCTCACCGGCCTTAGCCTCGATGAAGCCCAGGGCCTGGCCCAGCGAAACCCCCGGCGCGAGAGACGCCTCGAGCGTGGTCGAGTTCTGCTGGTTGAACTGCGGCAGCGAACTGGGCTGCACATCCTGCGTGAAACTCACGAAGGCCGAAAGCGGCACCATCTCACCCTTCTCGGTACGCAGATGGATACGGCCGATCAATTCGCCGGACATACGATCCGAGCGCGGCACCTGGGGAATGACCTCGTAGCTGCGGTCGTAGATACTGAACCGGCTAACGTAATTGCCGCTCAACATGGTCGAGAGAGCGCTGCCGATCGATTGCATAGTAACGCCGAGATCCGCCGCGAGATCCCGATCGATCGACATCTTGAGCTGAGCCTGATCGAATTTCAGAGAGACCTGGGCAAAGCCGAAAAGACCGCTCTCCAAAGCCTCGACCAACAGCCGTTGCGCGTTCTCGGCCAGTTCGCGGTAGTCGCGCGTCGTGGTGATGACGACCTGCACCGGAAGGCCGCTGGAGCCCGGTAGGGGCGGCAACGAGAAGGCATAGGCCTGAAGCCCTGAGATCGCGGAAAGCCCGTGGGTGAGTTGCCCCTCCAGCACCTCTTCCGAGATCGGGCGCTTGTCCCAATTCTCAAGAACCACGCCGCCGATGGACGAGGTCGATCCGCCCAATCCGTTGATGACGAATTGGTTTGTCGAGTAGGGCAGCTTGCCCATGATCTCGCCCATTTCGACGGTATAGGCTTCGAGGTAATCGATATTCGCGCTGTTCTGGACGCTCGCCGAGACCAGAATGGAGCCTTGATCCTCCTGCGGCGCCAATTCGGACCGCGCGGTCGCGTAGAGATAGGCGCAGGCGCTCAACACGAAAACGACCAGGATCGCGACCGCCGGGCGATAGCGGATCACGCTTTCCAAGCGCCGCTCATAGTAATGACGCAGCCGTTCGAAGAACCGGTCGATGAAACTCGCGAAGGCATTCGGCTTTGAGTCGCCTTTGAACAGATATGCACACATCGCCGGCGACAGGGTCAGGGCGACGACGCCGGAAACGATGACAGCTCCGGCCAGAGCCAGGGCGAATTCCTTGAACAGATTGCCGGTCAAACCGCCGACGAAGGCGATCGGCGCATAGACCGCGGCCAGGGTGATGGTCATGCTGATCACCGGACCGACGATCTCGGTCGAGCCCTTGATCGCGGCCTCACGCGCGCCCAACCCGTCCTCGAGATGGCGATGGACGTTTTCGACGACAACGATGGCGTCGTCGACAACAAGGCCGATGGCGAGAACCATCGCCAGCAGGGTCAACAGGTTCAGCGTAAAGCCGAAGGCCAGCAGCAGCACGCAGACGCCGACCAGGGACAGGGGAATCGTCGCGATCGGCACGAGCACCGCGCGGAACGAACCCAGGAACAGGAGAATGACCACGACGACGATCAGGGCCGCTTCGATAATCGTCTTCTGGACCTCGTCGATCGAGGCACTAATGAAAATGGTCTGATCATAGACCAGCGTCTGCTCCACACCCGGCGGCAGGGTGCGCTCAATTTCCAGCAGCGCCGCGACGACCCGGTCGACCACATCCAGCGGATTGGCGGTTGGCAAAGGCTGAATGCCGATGAAGACCGCCGGCTCGCCATTGGCGTAGACCGACGTGCTGTCGTCGCTCGTCCCCAGTTCGATCGTCGCGATGTCGCGCAGGCGAATGATGCCGCCCTGGTTGTTCGGACGGATGAAGATGGCGCCGAACTCGGCGGCCGAGTGGAGCGTGGTATCGACGTTGAGCGCGAGCTTATCGTAGTAGCCCTCGATCTCGCCTGCAGCCGCCTGAACGTTGTTCTCGACGATCGCCGAGCGGACCTCGTCCGGCGTGACGCCGAGCGCGGCCATGGCATCGGTGTTGAGCCAGATGCGCATGGCGAAGGGCCGGTTGCCGAAGATCTGCGCCTGCGCAACGCCTTCGATCGTGGCAAACTTGGGTTTGACCTCGCGATCCAGGTACTCGCTGATCTCGGACGGCGTCAAGGTCGTGCTGGCATAACTGATATAGGCGATCGCCGTCGTATCGCCTGTGGTCGAGGTGATGACCGGATTGTTGGCCGCCGCGGGCAGCACGTATTTCGTCTGCTGGACCTTGGCCATGATATCGGTCAACGCCGCATTCGCGTCGTAGCCGAGGAGCAGATTAGCTTCGACCGTGCTTGAACCCATTGAACTGGTCGAAGTCAGAAAATCGATACCCTGGGCGCCGGCCATGGCCTCCTGGATCGGATTGGTAACAAAATCCTGCATCAATTCGGCGCTCGCGCCCGGGTAACCGGTCGAGACCGAGATGACCGTATTCTGAAGCTGCGGATACTGGCGCAAATCGAGACTGTTGAACGCCGCGAGTCCACCGATGAGAATGGTCATGCTGAGGAGGAGAGCCTGAACGGGCCGCTCGATGAAATGGCGTGGCAAGTTCATCATTTCGCCATCACCGGCCGCACGCTATTGCCCGGCGCCATCAATAGTTCGAGGACTTGGCCGGCGCCGTGGCGGTATCCACGGAATTGTCGATCTTCACCAGTGCGCCATCGCGTAATTTGATCTGTCCCGCGGTCACAACGGTCTCGTCGGCCTTCACACCATCCAGGACCGCGACGTCGTTTTCTCGCCGCTCGCCCAAGCGGACAAGGCGCAGCTTCGCGGTGCCGGCCTCCTCCTTCTTGTCATCGACGACATAGACCGTGTTGCCCGACAGGCTGTAGCTGATAGCCGTCTGAGGCACGACAACGACCTCGACATCGCCGGCCAGCACGACATGGCCTTCGACGAACATGCCCGCGTAGAGCTTGACATCCGACTTATCCACGACCGCCTGCACGGCCAAGGACCGACTTGCCGAGGATATCTGGGACGAAACGCCCGTGATGATACCCGTGAAGGACTTTTCGTAGCCGGGCGCGTTGAAACCGATATGCTGGCCGATATCGACCTGATCGGCATAGCGCTGGGGCACCTCGAAATCGATATACAGCCCTTGGGCATTCTCGAAAACCGCGATCACTGTCCCCGGATCGATCACTTCCCCCGGGTTGACCTTGCGGATGCCCACCTTGCCGTCGACCGGCGCGCGGATAATCTTGTTTTCCAGATTCGCGCGCATCACGTTGACCTCCGCGCGCGCCTCGGCCAGATCGGCCTTCGACTGATCCACTTTCACGGCCGCGATATCGTTCGTCGAGGCGAGCGCACTATTCCGCTCGTAGGTCGACCTGGCGAGTTGTGCCGCCGCCGCGGCCTTTTGCAGCTGGGCCTTTTCAAGACCGGCCTTCAAGCGCACCAGAACGTCGCCCTTGCCGACAGTCTGGCCCGATTCGAACTCAACGGTTTCGACCTGCCCTGCTCTCTGCGGCTTGATTTCCAAGCCGCTTTGAGATTTGAGGCTGCCCACGAAGAATACGCGATCGCGCCATTTCTCGGACCTGGCGTCGGCCGCGGAGACGGTGATCGGGGGGAAGCTCATTGGGCGGGCGGCCGCTTTTGCCGCTTCTTGTTCTTTGTAATAAAAAAAGCCAACCGCGACAGCGCCCAAAACGCCGACAACGATGAGAATGCGAAGGATCAACGTCAAAACCCCATTTTGGCCCATAAAGGGATCGCCGCCCCCACTGTCGGCCCTATGTCTTGTGTTTACAAGTCATGTTGCTCAACGGGTTAGCTTGACCACGCTTCAATGGCATCGGCAGTATACGCCGCTTTGCGGTCCCGCCGAGACCGCTAACGGGAGGATTCGTTAGTCCGTGAAATTTATACGTCTTTTGTACACCGAGGCCGGCCAATACCGGTGGCGATTGATCGGCAGCGTGACCGCCGCGGGTGCCGCGATGGCCTTGATGATGACCATCGTCAATTCCGTCGCGGATCTCAAACCCGACATGTCGGTGGACTGGCAGCAGTTCTTCCTCTTCGCCCTGTGCGCCCTCACCGTCATCGTCATGCAGGTTTACTCCCTGAACCTTACCGCGGCGTTAAGCGAGCGGATTCTTCAGCGTGTTCGCGTGCGGATCGCGGATCTGGTGCGACGCAGCGAGCTCGATGGGATCGAACAGATAGGCCAGATGCGGGTCTGCGATACGATCGCGCGCGAGACCACTGTGATTTCCGAATCTTCCGGGGTCATCATCCATTCCATGACCTCCATGGTTGCGCTCATCCTGGCCTCAGCCTATATCGCCGCCATCTCGATGACGGCCTTCATCGTGGTCGGTGTCCTTCTGGCAGCCTGGGCCTATTTTTACTATTTCAGCCAACGCAAAAGCCGCGGCCAATTGATTGAGGCAATGGCGGCCGAAGGGCATTTCTTCAATCTCTTGAGTCACCTTCTTTACGGCTTCAAAGAGGTGAAGCTCCACAGCGCGCGGGGGGAAGATCTCGAGAAGGTTCACCTGGCCAATGCCTCGATCGACGCCGAGGAAAAGAAAGTCGCCGCCGCGCGACGCTTCAACAGCGGCCTTGTGGTCTCCTACGGCACTTTCTATGTCCTGCTCGGCTCGGCCGTCTTCATCCTGCCGCAGCATCTGGGCGATGTGCGAACGGCGATGAAGGTCGTCTATGTCGTGATCTTCATGTTCGCATCCGTCGAAGCGATAAGTCGCGCCATGCCCATGCTTTCCAAGGCGACCCTGGCGCTCGAAAACATCGACAATCTGGAGACCAACCTGGTGCGCGCGACCCGTGATCGAACGGAACTGGTTTTGGATCCGCCGACCAGCTTCGAGCAGATATCGCTGGAACGCGTCGTTTATACCCATCGCGGACCCGACAATGCGCCCGTCTTCACCTTGGGTCCCTGCGACCTGACCCTGAAGGCCGGCGAAACGGTCTTTCTCGTCGGCGGCAACGGCAGCGGAAAGTCGACCCTCGTGCGCGTTCTCACGCATCTATACGAGACGGAGGCCGGCGCCATCATCTGGGACGGCCAGTTGGTCAGGGAGAGCAATGTCTCGCGCTATCGAAACCTGTTTTCCGCCGTCTATGCCGACTTCCATCTCTTCGATCGTCTATACGGCATGGACGACGTCGATCCGGAGCGGGTGCGTGGCCTATTGGCCGATGTCGGATTGGGCGATAAGACCGGCTATGAAGATGGTAAGTTCACGACCCTCGACCTATCTACTGGCCAACGCAAACGCTTGGCGCTGGTTGTTGCCCTGACCGAGGACCGGCCGATCTTCGTCCTCGACGAATTGAGCGCCGATCAGGACCCCGGGTTCCGGCGGCGCTATTACGAAGAATTCCTGCCAGCCCTCAAGGCGCAGGGTAAAACCTTGATCGTCGTCAGCCATGACGAACGATATTTCCATCTTGCCGACCACGTCGTTACCATGGAAGACGGTCGGTTTGTCCAGGAGACCTTGGCAACGTGAGTGCAACGACGAGCGAGAGGCCTCTGCGTAGAGAGGGGCGTGGCCCCAAGCTGTTGGCCTTCCTGATCGGCACAATTCTCGTCGGCGGCTTTTTGTCGCTGATGCTCTGGCAGACGATTTTCGTCCGCATTCTGCCCGGTCATGTCGGCGTGCTGTACAGCCTGCTGTTCGGCGGCACGGTCACTCAAGAGCTCTACCCTGAAGGATTGGCCATCAAGCTGCCCTGGAACCGGATGTACATCTTCCAGACTCGGGTCCAGGCCTCGCCGTTCGAGGTTCTCACGCTCAGCGCCGAGGGTATGCCGATCATAGTCGAGGCGACGACCCTGTTTCGCGTGGTCCGCGACGAGGCGGCCGGCCTGCTCATCGATGTCGGGCCCGACTATAACGAACGCATCGTCAAACCCATGTCGGCGGCCAGCGTCCGCGAAAGCGTCGCCCGCTACAATTCACACGAGCTATATTCGATCGACGCGCGAAAGCTGCAGCACGACATCCTCAACCTTCTGCGCAACACACCGCAGGCCAATCTGATCTTCTACCAGGAAGTCGCGATCCGGCGTATCAGCCTGCCAGAACCCGTGGTCGCCGCGATCCAAAGAAAGCTGGCCGAAGAGCAGCAAGCCGCAGCCTATGAGTTTCGCCTGGAAGCCGAGCGTCTGGAAGCCGAGCGCCTCCGCATCCAGGCGATCGGCCTGCGCAACTTCTATTCTATCGTGCAAAGCTCTCTGACGGATAAGCTGCTGACCTGGAAGGGAATCGAGGCGACCATCGAGATCGCCCGTTCGCCGAACACGAAAGTTGTCATCGTCGGCGGACAGAAGGACCAGATGCCCCTGATTCTGGGCAGCGACATCGGCAATATTCCGCCGGGATCCACCCCGGTCAATCTGGTGAGCGGGAATGAGTCTCCCTTGCCCAAATGGTCCGAAATACCGTCGATTTTCAACGATCCCTTGAGCGATTACCGGCGACCGGCAACCGCGCCGGCCGGAAGCATCGGCGGCGGCAAGACCCTATCCGAAATCATCGGCGATCAGGACTACGTTCCATTGAACAGTCCGCATTCCTCGACGAAAGGGTTGGGCGCCAACGACCTGCCTCTTGGCAATACCGGGCCGCGGCCGGATGTCGTGCCGGACCAAGCACTAGACCCAGATGCTAAGGTGCAGCAATGACATGCCAAGAAGGCAGGTGCGAAAGGCGCGGCCCTGACCGCTCCTCGCCCGCCGAACGACACATCCGATCTATAACCTGGGCGATTGGCACAAACCGATGATTACGTATCTTCTACCGCCGATTTATTTTGTGGTCCTCCTTCTGGCCGCCTATTTTGGACGCAACACGCGCATCGGCTATTGGGGGACGTTCCTGGTGTCGCTGGTGGTGACTCCGCTGGTCACCATCATTGCGATCATCGTGCTGGGGCCGAAAAAGCGCGATTATGCCGCCTGAACACTAGGCCAGGCTGACACTCAGCCAGGCGCGAGGGGCCCAGATCAGGCGGCAGTCACGCCACGGACGAACTCCGCTCTGGGCTTCGAATACGAGCGCTGGATGGAAATGGTCGACGAGGCCTATACCGTAAAATACGGCCGCTGGTCTGGCACGAAAGCGACCGGGACTTGCGCACAGCGCTGTTTGAATTTGGTCAAGGTCCCGAAATTTCTGGATCATGCCCCGACCCGCGCGGCGATGATTGAAAGCGGCTGGATCAGCGCCTGAGCTAACGGCGGCGATTTTCTGGGGGCCTTTTCCCTTTCGGTAAACCGCCGGACGCGCTACCTTTCGGGTGAATGGGGTCGGTCGGTCGAGCGGCTCTACGGCAAAGTAGATCAACGGAGGTTTCGCCATGGCAAAAGCCGCTACGAAGTCGGATGAACCCGAGGTCGTGCGCAGCGTCGCAAACCAAATCATCAACCGGCACACGGCCTATGGCGCCGTCGGCGGTCTTCTCCCCGTTCCGGTGCTCGATTTGGCCGTTATCGTCGGCGTGCAGCTCAAGATGATCGCCGAACTGGCCCAGGTCTACGAAGTGTCCTTCTCCGAGAATGCCGTGAAAGGCTATGTTGCTGCCCTGATCGGCGGCGGCCTGCCGGTCAGCGGCGTTTCCGGCATGATCGGTTCCGCGCTCAAGGGCGTGCCCGTCGTCGGCAGCCTGATCGGCATGTTCGTCGTGCCCGGCATCGCCGCGGCCAGCACCTACGCGGTCGGCAGGGTCTTCGCCTGGCATTTCGAGTCCGGTGGAACCCTCGGCGACTTCAATGTCGAGGCGGCGCGCGACCGCTTCCAGCGGGAATTCGAGCGCGCCCGTGCGCGGGTCAAGGGCGGCACCAAGGAGACGGCCGAGGCGGCTTAGGGCCGCACGGTTTCGCGGCCCGCCTTTTGCCGGTTCCACGGAAGCAGGCATGAAATCGGAATGGCCCGGAGCGGCATATGGCTCGCGGCCAATTTCTTTGGCGCGTAGGCGCATGAGGAAGGCAACTTCTACACCTGTCACATTCGCTGCGCGTTAATGTGATCGGTCACGAATGATTGTTAGGCGCAGGCCATGACAGGGAATTCAATTCTCGAAACCGTCCACGACGACGAACTAGCCGATGAGACCCTAGACCGCGCGTTCATGAATAGCGGGTCGCGTTACTTGACGCTCAGCAATACAGCATCGTAGAGGCAGCCGGTTAATCGAATTTTGCGCCCACGAGCAACAGCCACCGCCCTTCGACCGGGAGCCTAAATTGGCTTCTCTTCGTTGCGCGCCTGAGTGTGTGGCACAATAGATAAATAGATAAAATGGCGACCCCGGCAGGACTCGAACCTGCAACCTGCTGCTTAGAAGGCAGCTGCTCTATCCGGTTGAGCTACGGGGCCTCGCGCAAAGCGCTAAGCATTTAGCCGATTCTCGGCGAAGAATATAGCCGTCGCCAACCGTCCCCTCACCGTCAAGCGAACCGATCCCACATCCGGTCATGCATAGCCGGCCATCAGGGATGCCAGGATCAAGGCCGGCGTCACCCAGCGCAGCAGGATGCGCAAGGCCGTCGCTCATCCCCGTTGCCAGTCCAATTCCGCGACCAGATCGGAGAGGCCCAGGCACCAGGCCGCGAAGCCGGCGACGAGCAGACCGCAAATCGGCAGTAGCAGGTTCGAGACAAAGACATCGATCGAACCGAAATTCCCAAAGTCCCGGTAACCCACCAAAAAGGCGAGCGGCCGAATATCCTGCCACAAATTGAAGGACAGCACGGGCCCCAGAACCCAGCAGCAGATACCGAGCACCGCCGCCGTTTTTCCCCGCGTCGAGCCGGCGATGAGCATAAGTCGCGAAACAAGCAGTTCGAGGAGCGATATCGCAGAGGCGAGCGCGGCCACGAAGAGCAGCGCGAAGAAGGCCAGCACGACCCAGTCGCCGAAGGGCAGCTGCCCGAAGGCGATCGGCAAGGTGAGAAACATCAGATTGGCGCCCGAGGCGGGATCGAGTCCGGCGGCGAAGACGAGCGGAAATATCGCCAACCCGGCGAGCGACGAGATCACGGTGTCGCCGGCGATGGTCCCCACGGCGGCGGTGCCCAGATTCAAGCTGCTATCGGCATAGGCCGCGTAGGTGATCATGATCATGACCCCGATCCCGACGCCGATGGAGAAGAATCTGAGGCCCAGCGCCTCCGGCGCCGCGCGCGCCGTCAGACCTACCATTTTTGGCGCGAACAGAAGCGACAGAGCCGGACCCGCTGCGCCTTCGGCCAGCGCATAGACGGCCAAGAGCGCCATGAGTTCCCGCCAGAACCGGCATCATGAACTTGTAGGCGGTCTCGACGCCGCGGGCGACCCCTCGGGCCACGATATAGACGCTGGCCGCCAGAAAAATTCCCTGATAGCCGGATAGGGTCAGGGGGCCCCGCGACGAAAGAGGCGAACAGGCCGGCCGCTTCGGCGACACCCAATCCGTCGAATCCCTGGCCCATCGCGGTGACGCCATAGGCAATCGTCATGCTTGCGATCACGGAATAGTAGGAAAGGATGACGAAGCCGGGAAAGATCATGAGCCAGCCGACCCAACGCCAGCGCGCCGAGCCGCAGCTGCGCGCTGCAAGCCGCCCGAAGGACAGGACCGTATCGCCGCCGCCCCGCCGGCCGATGACGAACTCCGCCAGCATCAAGGGCAACACAACCAGCAGCAGGCCAAGGACGTAGAACAGGATGAAGGTCGCGCCGCCGTTCTCGCCGACCTCGTAGGGGAGTTTCCAGACCGAGCCGATGCCGATCGCGGAGCCGATGGTCGCCAGCATGAAACCGACGCGCCCGGACCACTGATCCTTGGGTTCCGGCGCAACCGGGTTTCGGCTCATGCCCGCGCCTGCTCCATGACGGCATCGAGGACCCGGGGCCGAGCGGGACGCCTATCCTCGGCGATACCGCTCCGACATCGGACGGCCCCGCTGGCTCACGCAATCGCGGCGCTAGGAAATACGGTCCCAGCGGAAGTTGTCGGCATAGTTCTTGGCCGCGACATGCCGGTTTTCCGGTTCTTCGATCCGGTAGGCGATGTCCTTCTTTTCGGCATAGGCGATGGCATGTTCCTTGGTCTCGAAGCGCAGGCGAAGCTGCTGCTTCATATCGCCCGACCCGACCCAACCCATCAGGGAATCGTGGTGCTTCTTCTCTTCCGGCTCGAATTCCAGAACCCAGCGCTTGGTATTGCCGCGCCCGGATTGCATCGCCGTCTTGGCCGGCCGATAGATCAATGCCGTCATCACAAACGATTCCCGCCTCTCTTTTCACGCAAGTCTTTGTCCCGGTACGCAGCGCTGGTCGGGGCGACTGGATTCGAACCAGCGACCTGATGCTCCCAAAGCATCCACTCTACCAGGCTGAGCTACGCCCCGCCCCGCTTCCGGGCGTTCGGTCTATTATTCTAATCGCACCCGAACGCATTCGCGTGAGATACACGATGGCCCCTTTCGCGGCAAGGACAAGGCCGCTATGTAGATACTCGTGCGGCCGCCATCCCGCGCGGGCGCCTCTCTGATCGGGGCGCATTCGCGCCGCCCATTCCACAAAAAAAACCAGGGGACAGGACGCGTGTCGGTCAAAACCATTCAAATCGACGATTCCGTATACGACTACATGCTGCGCGTCGGCTCGCGCGAACCCGATATCCTTCGCCGCCTGCGCGCTGAAACCGCGAGCCTGGGGAAATACTCCTACATGCAGATCTCACCCGAGCTGGGACAGTTCCTTGGTTTTCTGGTGGAACTGACCGGCGCCAGGCGCATGATCGAGGTCGGCACCTTCACCGGCTACAGCGCGCTGGCCGTGGCGCTGCACCTGCCGAAGGACGGCAGCATCCTGGCCTGCGACATCAGCGAGGAATGGACCAGCATCGGCCGGCCCTATTGGCGCGAAGCAGGCGTGGATGACCGCATCGACCTGCGCATTGGACCGGGCGTCGAGACGCTCGACTCCCTGATCGCCGCGGGCGAAACCGGCGCTTATGACATGGTCTTCATCGATGCCGACAAGGACCGCTATATCGACTATTTCGAGCAGGCGCTGTTGCTTCTTCGCCCGGGCGGTCTGATCGCGGTCGATAACGTGCTGTGGAGCGGCCGGGTCGCCGACGAAACCGACCAGGAGCCCGGTACGGTCGCGATTCGGGCCTTCAACGAGCACGTCTCCAGCGACGAACGCGTCACCCTCTCCCTGGTCCCGATCGGCGACGGCCTGACCCTGGCACGCAAGCGCTAGTGGACAGCCGGAGCGGCTAAACAATAGGGTCGAGTTCCGGTTGGGGGCCTGACATGCGCTCCATGCCATCTCCGGAGGAGACACTCAGACGAACTACTTCCGTGACGAACTGTTTGAGTCCGACACGCTGGGAAACGAGGCGCTGGACCGCTATTGGGCCGCCCGCTTCACCTTCTCCGGGTCGATGTAACGATTCGGGCAGCGAAGCATCCCCTGCGCGAATAGGCCGGACGTATAGGCTCCGGCCTATTCGTGCAGGCCATCGGGCGTGATCGCAGGCAGATGGATCGCCCCCCTGAAACGTCAGTCTCGAACGACGCAACGACGCCCCGGGCCGCGCCCTCAGTTCAGGATCAGAGAATGCTCGACCCGATCGCCGAGCCGAATACCCAGGCTCGCCGCCGACCCCCCGGCAAGCTCAAGCACGAAGCGCACAGGGCCAGTCGGGCCGATGGGCGTTTCGTCGAGCGGCTTGGCTTCGGCATGGATCGATTCGATCACCCCGCTCTCCCCAATGAAAAACATGTCGAGGGGGATCAGGGTATTGCGCATCCAGAAGGCGGTCGGGCGCGGCGAGCCGAAATCGAACAGCATCCCCGTGCCCGGCAACAGACCCAGGCGGCACATCAAGCCGATCTCACGCTCACTTGTGCCGGTGGCGACCTCGACCTGAAAATGCTGCTCGCCCCGCTCGGTGCCAATGACCAGGGGCGAGACAGGAAGCGGCTGCACCTCGATTTGTGCGCAGTCCTGCGCAGCGGCCGGGGCGACCGATACCAAACCGACAAGAGCAAGAACGATGGCTGAGATGACGTGTTTCATGGCCGGGAAATAGCGCGTCTTGCCCGGCGCGGCAATCGGCCCCGCGCAATCCCCGGTCGAAAGCTTGCAAAGCTTGCGCCAAGCCGCCATATACTCGCGCAACACCCGGGGGAGCCGTCACACGCGGCTGAGAGGTCCAATTCGGACGACCCCTTGAACCTGATCCGGCTCGTACCGGCGAAGGAAGGCGTGATGTGACCGCAAACCCCGAACCATTCCCACGCCCAGATACCGCGCCATCGGTAACCCTGACAGGCGCCCGCCTCGAATTCGACGGCGTGCCGTTGTTCGAGAATCTGGATATCGCCGTCGAGGGCGGGCGCTGGACCTGTCTGCTCGGCCCCAGCGGCGTCGGCAAGACAAGCCTGTTGCGCCTGATCGCCGGCCTGACCGATGCCGCCGCCGGCGCCGTCTCCTGCGGCGACGGCGCGCGCCTCGACGGCCGCATCGCCTATATGGCCCAGCAGGATCTGCTGCTGCCCTGGGCCACGGTCCTCGAGAACGTGATGCTGGGCCATCGTCTGCGCGGCGACAGGCAACCACGGGGCGAGGAAGTCGACCGCGCCCGCGCCTTGCTCGCCCAGGTCGGATTGGCGAGCCGCGAAACCGAAAGGCCCGCGGCCCTGTCCGGCGGCCAGCGCCAGCGCGTCGCCCTCGCCCGCACCCTGATGGAAGACCGGGCCATCGTCCTGATGGACGAACCCTTTTCCGCCGTCGACGCCATCACGCGCTACCGTCTTCAAGAACAGGCCGCGGCGTTGCTGGCCGGGCGCACCGTGCTGCTGGTCACGCACGATCCCATGGAGGCCCTGCGCCTGGGCGATGTGGTTCATGTCATGGCCGGCCATCCGGCGCACCTGGACCGGCCCTTGCGCCCGACGGGAACCCGTCCACGCGATCCCGCCGATCCGAAACTGCGCGAATTGCAATCCGACCTCCTGCGCCGGTTGGCGGCAGCGGAGGGAATGTCATGAGGCTGCTGCGCCCCTTGATCATTTTCGCCGGGCTGATCGCCCTGTGGCAGAGCACCGTTTCATTCCTCTCTCTCCCCCACTACATCCTGCCCGCCCCCGCGCGGGTGGCAGCCGCCTGGTGGGACCGATCCGGCTCGATCCTTCACCACGCTTCCGTGACCGGAGCGGAAATTCTGGTCGGCCTCGCGCTCGGCGCCATGCTCGGCTGCCTCAGCGCCTTGACCCTGGCCAGCTATCGCCCGGCGCGGCGCTGGCTCATGCCCATGCTGGTCGTCAGCCAATCGATCCCGGTCTTTGCCCTCGCCCCGATCCTGGTGCTCTGGCTGGGCTATGGCATGGGCTCTAAGGTCGCGATGGCGACCCTCATCATCTATTTCCCAGTGACCACCGCCTTTCTCGACGGGTTGCGGCGGACCGAACCCGGCTGGCTCGATCTCGCCCGCACGATGGGCGCGAGCCGCCGCTCGATCTTGCTGCATCTGCGCATACCCGCCGCCCTCCCCGCCCTTGCCTCGGGCATCCGGGTCGCCACGGCCATCGCCCCGATCGGCGCCGTGGTCGGCGAATGGGTCGGGTCCAGCGCCGGACTCGGATTCATGATGCTGCACGCCAATGCGCGGATGCAGATCGATGTCATGTTCGCCGCCCTCTTCACCCTGGGGGTGATGGCGGTCGCCCTCTATTACGCGGTCGATGCCGTCCTGCGCCGCTTCGTCTCCTGGCAGGCCGAGACCGACCCCAGCAGAGACCACAACGACGCGAGGAGTTTTCCGCAATGACCATTTCGACCGCTCGCCGCATCGCCGCCCTGGCCGGCATCATGCTGCTGCTGATCGCCGCCATGCCCGCACGCGCCGCGGAACCCCTAACGGTCCTGCTCGACTGGTTCGTCAATCCGGACCACGCGCCGCTCGTCATCGCGCAGCAAAAAGGCTACTTCGCCAAACATGGTCTGGAGGTCGAGTTGATTGCCCCGGCCAATCCCAACGACCCGCCCAAGCTGGTCGCGGCGGGCCAGGCGGATATCGCCATCGGCTACCAGCCCCAACTCGTCCTGCAGGTTGCCGAGGGGCTGCCGCTGATGCGCATCGGCACCCTGGTCGCGACGCCGCTCAACTGCCTCGTCGTGCTTGCCGACGGCCCGATCGCCACGATCGCGGATCTGAAGGGGCGCAAGATCGGCTATTCGGTCGGTGGATTCGAAGACGCCCTGCTGGGCGCCATGCTCGAGAAGCACGGATTGACGCTGGACGACGTCACCCTGGTGAACGTGAACTTCTCGCTCTCGCCGGCCCTCTTCTCCGGCCAGGTCGATGCCGTGATCGGCGCCTTCCGGAATTTCGAGCTGAACCAGATGGATATCGAGGGCCGGCCCGGCCGCGCCTTCTATATCGAAGAGGAGGGCGTGCCGGATTACGACGCGCTCATCCTGCTGGCCAACAAGGATCGGCTGGACGATCCGCGTCTGCGCCCCTTCCTGGACGCTATGGGCGAAGCCGTGCGCTATATCATTAACTACCCGGAAGAGAGCTGGGAACTCTTCATCGCGGCCTATCCGGACCTGGACGACGAACTGAACCGCCGGGCCTGGCGCGACACGATTCCCCGCCTCGCCCTGCGCCCGGCGGCCCTGGACAGCTCGCGCTATCGCAAGCTCTCGAAATTTTTGGAGAAGCGCGGGCTGATCGCGAAAGCGCCCGAAACCTCCACCTATGCCGTCGAGATCGATTGAGGCGGCGGTTGCGAAACGAGGCGGCGGAAGACCAAGCGCATCAGCATCGGCATGAAAAACAGCGGGAACTGCGTGCAAATCAGGTAGAGCAGAACCTCGGGCCCGACGGCGTCGATTACTGCCGCCGTCATCAGGGACATGTTACGATTGCCCGAAACCAGGGCTACCACCAGTCCCTGGGCCCGACTCCTGCGCCATAGCAGCGCGGCACCGATGATCTGGAGGGCGGCGTTCAGCCCGAAGGCGGCAAGGGTATAGCCGAGCACCAATTCGGGTTCTGCAAGGATATGCCCGCGCATCCCGTCCATCAGGCCGATACCGAAACCCGCGATCAGCAGGACCGTGATCGCACCGATCTTCTCGCCATGGCGTACCACCCGCGCGCGCGTCAACAGCCGCCGGATCAACCAGGCAAGGCCCAGGGCGATCGACACCATCGCGCCCAGGCGCAGCAGAAGATGGCCCGCCGAGAGATGCACCGCGCCCAGGCCCAAGGCCTCGATCATGCCCGGGCCGGTAAAAGGCGCCAAGGCGCTGCCGCCGAGGGAGACAAGCAGCGCCTGCACCGGCTCCGCCCCCACGATCAGCGCATAGGCCGGTGCCGACATGATGGGCGGCGAGACGGCGTTGAGCATCAGTCCCGCGAAAAGCGGCGAGCCGGGTTCCAGCAAGACCAGGCAAACCCCGTAGACCAGCAATGGCGCGCCGATCAGCAGCCAGGCGAGGATGGCCAGGAGCGAGAAGGGCCGGCGCAGATGCGCGGCGATCAGGGACCAGTCCATGCGCACGCAGGCGAATGTCATGGTCAGGATCGAGAGAGGCAGAACGGCTGGGCGCAACAGCTCTGCCAGATCCTGCCAGGCCAACCCGACGAAGATCGAAGCAACGAGCACCCGCGTCGAATGACGCTCGAACCATGCGGCGGTGGCGGCGATCACGCGGCCGGCTTCTCATTCTGTTTCGGGCAAACTCGGCACAGCTTCGCCGATGGCCGCGGCAATGCCAATCGCCGCGCGTCAATCCGGACCCGCGGGCGCGGAGTCAGCCGTCCAGGGTCTCGACGACCGTTTGCTGGAACCGTTGGACATTCGCTTCCCAGAGCGGAGAGAAGCGAGTTTCGATTCCCGCCGCGTCGCGCCGTTTGTAGTTCTCATGGACGCTGCGGACGAAGGGGATGTCCTGCTCGAAGACCAGACGCCATTGCGCCTCCTGCCGCCGCCGCTCCTCCTCCAGCGCCGGATCGGTCGCGGCATCGCCGCCGTAATAATGCCGGAAGACGACCTTCGTGTTCTCGGCCCCGTCGGGCAGCATAAGGCCCTGGAGGACCTGATTGTGGCGAGTCTGGAAGCAGCCGGTCGGGAACAGGCTCATGAAATAGGTCCGCTGTTCCGCCTTCGGGTCGAGCAGGGCGGGGAAGCGGGAATCGTGCCCCATGACGGCGCCCGCGTCCTTCTTCGCGTCGCGGTAGGCGCGCGCCGAGGAATTGGCGAAGAAGACCCGGTCGGCATTGTGGAGGCGCGGGTTGTTCTCGCGCGCGCCCTGGACGATCTGCGGATGCCCCCAGGTCAGGTGGTAATCCTCGATCGCGCCCTCGACCGAGACCTTCCAGTTGCCCGGATAGTCGCAGCCCCATTGCTGACCCGAATAGCGCAGCGAGGAAAATTCGTAGTCGGCAAGAAGATCGTTCAGGGGGGCCATATGCCGGTCGAAAGTCTCGGCCTTGCCGTCGATATTCACATAGACGAGGTCGAGCCATTGACCGCAGGCGATCTCGCGCAGGTCCAGGCCGGTGATGTCGATGGCCGGATCGGAATTGCGCCGGTCGCCGCCAATCTTCGGCGTCGCCAGCAGCCGCCCATCGAGGTCGTAGGTCCAGGCGTGCCAAGGGCAGACCAGGGCGCTGCGCCCCTTGCACGGCTC
>Ga0302135_10000657_pt1 | contig 20767 bp, 19 predicted proteins | sample CBN3_surface_MG_FD_203119 | JGI IMG/M metagenome (GOLD analysis project Ga0302135, IMG submission 203119) | Marine microbial communities from Western Arctic Ocean, Canada - CBN3_32.1 | ecosystem: Environmental > Aquatic > Marine > Oceanic | place: Canada: Western Arctic Ocean | collected...
TCAGCGCGTGTTTGCCTTCGCGTCGGTCGAGTTGCCAGGAGCCCACGCCGAGCAGAATTGCCAAGGCGCAGACCGTCATAATGGACGGAAAAAGGAGGCCGCGATCAGGACCGCTCATCAAACTCGTCGCGCCGGTGCCGGAACTGCTGGGCGACCAGGAAGGCCTTGAGCGGCCGTAGCAGGCCAACCGTCGCAATCAGGATGATGGGTGGCCATAGCACGACATGGAGCCAATAGGGCGGCCCAAAGCTCATCTCGACCCAAACCGCCACGCCGACGACGGCGAAGCCCAGGAACAGGATGATCAGGGCAGCCGGCCCATCGCCCGAATCCTGGGCCGACAGGTCCAGGTCGCAGACTTCGCAGCGATCGCGAACGGTCAGGAAGCCGGTATAGAGAGGGCCTCGCCCGCAGCGTGGGCAGCGGCAGGCGAGGCCCGCTTGGAACGGAGATATCTCTGGATAGTCGATCGTCTTCGTCCTCTATGCGTCGAACACGACCGAACCCTCGCCCCACCAGTAGATGCAGATGAAGAGGAACAGCCAGACGACATCGACGAAATGCCAATACCAGGCCGCCGCCTCGAAGCCGAAATGATGATCCGGCTTAAAATGACCCTTATAGGCTCGGACGAAGCAAACGATCAGGAAGATCGTGCCGACGATGACATGGAAGCCGTGGAAGCCCGTCGCCATGAAGAATACTGTCGGGAAGATGCCCTCCTGGAAGCCATAGGGCGCATGAGCGTATTCGAAGGCCTGGACGCCAGTGAAGATCAGACCCAAGCCGATGGTCAGGGCCAGACCGGCCAGCATATGCTTGCGGTTGCCCTCGATCAGGGCGTGATGCGCCCAGGTGACCGTGACGCCCGAGGTCAGCAGGATCAGGGTGTTCAGGAAGGGCAGGTTCCAAGGGTCGAAAGTGACGATCCCGTCCGGCGGCCAGACCCCGCCGATCGCCTCGGTCGGAAACAGGCTGGCATTGAAGAAGGCCCAGAACCACGCCACGAAGAACATCACCTCCGAGGCGATGAACAGCAGCATGCCGTAGCGCAGGCCGATCTGCACGGGCATCGAATGGAAGCCTTCGAAAGTGGCCTCCTTGATCACGTCGCGCCACCACAGGGCCATGGTCAGCAGGGTCAGAACCAACCCCGCGACCGCGACCCAGGGGCCGCTGCCATGGAAGTAGAGGACGGCCCCGACCGTCAGAACGAGCGCCGAGGTGGCACCCATTGCCGGCCAGGGACTCGGATCGACTAAATGCCACGGATGCTTCTGCTCGTGCGCGGCAGCGTGCGAATCAGTCATTCCTTCACCACTCCAATTTCCCACCAATCCCCAGGACAGCCGAAGCCCGCCCCCTATTATTGCGCCGTCGCCCTCGCGGCCGACGCATCGCTGACGCGCAATTCGTCCTCCCTCCCATGGAAGAAGAACGTATAGGACAGCGTGATTTCCAAAACTTCGCCGAGATTCGGGTCTTCCTCGATCGCCGGGTCGACATAGAACACCACCGGCATATCCACCAACTGACCCGGCTGCAGGGTCTGCTCGTCGAAACAGAAGCAGGCCACCTTGACAAAATACAGGCCCGCTTTGGCGGGCGTCACATTGAAGGTCGCTTGCCCGGTCACCGCGCTGTCCGCCGTATTATGAGCGCTGAAGAAGGCCAGGGCCTCTTCGCCGACCCGCACCGTCACCGAGCGCTGCTCGGGCTTGAAATCCCAGGGCAGGTCCTTGGCGGTGTTGGCGTCGAACAGAACCTTGATCATCCGGGTGCTTGCCGTCTCCGCGGTCGGCGCTTGCTCGGCCCGTTGGGTCGTGCCGCCATATCCAGTGACCTGACAAAACAGCTTGTACAGCGGCACCGACGCATAGGCCAAGCCCAGCATGCCGCAGACGACAGCGGACAGGACGAACGCGGTGCGGCGTTTGCCACCCATCGCCTAATTGCCCCCCATCCGAACCAGGGTCAGGACGTAAAATAGCGCGACCAACGCGACCAGGATCGCGAGAATCGCGAGATTCCGAGGGCGGCGGCTACAGCGGTACTTGGCGATTTTGCCGTCATTGCGCGCCATGTCACAGAACCCCGGCAAATCGGTCGGCAAGCAAGAGTGCGAAGATGCCAAAGAGATATAAGAGCGAATAGGCGAACATGCGCTTCGCCGCCGCGTCGCCTTCGGCCCGCGCGACCTGAACCGCCGTGAAAAGGAAAACCAGGCCGAGCAGCGCGGCGCCGATACCATAGATCGCGCCGGCCAGGCCCAGGAAGGACGGCAACAGGCTGATCGGCAGAAGCGCCACGGTGTAGAACAGGATCTGGCGCTTGGTTTCCCGCGCGCCCGCGACCACCGGCAGCATGGGCACCCCGGCCCGCTCGTAATCGTCGCAGCGATAGAGCGAAAGGGCCCAGAAATGCGGCGGCGTCCACATGAACACGATGAAGAAAAGCAGAACCGGCAGCAGGCCGATATCGCCGGTCACAGCCGCCCAGCCGATGATCGGCGGGAAGGCGCCCGCGGCGCCGCCGATGACGATATTGTGCGGCGTCCGGCGCTTCAGCCAGATGGTGTAGACGAAGACGTAGAAAAGGATGCTGGCGGCCAGCAGGCTCGCCGCGATCCAGTTGAGCGCCAGCCCCATCAGGGCGACGGAACCGACCGCGAGCACGGCGCCGAAGCCCAGGGCCTCGCCCGGATTCATCCGGCCCGCGGGCAGCGGACGATGCATCGTCCGGCGCATGCGCGCATCGATATCGCGCTCGTACCACATATTGATCGCGCCAGCCGCACCGGCGCCCAGGGCGATGCAGAACACGGCGATGACCGCCAGGACCAGGTGAATGCCGCCCGGCGCCAGGAACAGGCCGACCAGGCCGGTGAACACGACGAGGGATACGACGCGCGGCTTCAGGAGCGCCACGAAATCGACGACTGACGCGCCATCCGCCGCAGCCACCGAAATGCCGTCACTCTTGATTGTGCTGTCGCTCACCTCGCTTACCTACCTCCGAACCCTTGCGGCCGGACGAGCCCGATGCCCGCCTAGTCGATCTTGGGCAGTTCCTCGTATGTGTGGAACGGCGGCGGCGAGCTGACTTTCCATTCGAGCGTCGTCGCGCCCTCGCCCCAGGGGTTCGCGCCGATGCGCTCGCCCGAGGTCATGGTTTTGAACACGATATAGATGAACAGCACGACGCCCACGGCCGAGATGTAGGAGCCGTAGGACGCAATCTGGTTCCAGCCGGCATAGGCGTCCGGATAGTCCGGGATGCGGCGCGGCATGCCGGACGCCCCCAGAAAATGCATCGGGAAGAAGGTCACGTTGACACCGATGAAGGTGATCCAGAAATGAATCTTGCCCAACCGCTCCGGATACTGCCGGCCGCACATCTTGCCGATCCAGTAGTAGAAGCCGCCGAAGATCGCAAAGACCGCGCCCAGGGACAGGACGTAGTGGAAATGCGCGACCACGTAATAGGTGTCGTGGAACGCCATATCCATGCCGGCAGCGGCAAGCACCACGCCGGTCACGCCGCCGACCGTGAACAGAAAGATGAAGCCGATCGCAAATAGCATCGGCGTCTTGAACTCGATCGAGCCGCCCCACATGGTCGCGATCCAACTGAAGATCTTGACCCCCGTGGGCACCGCGATGACCATCGTGGCGGCGGTGAAATAGGCCCGCGTGTCGACGCTCAGCCCGACCGTATACATGTGATGGGCCCAGACGATGAAGCCGATGAAGCCGATCGCAACCATCGCATAGGCCATGCCGAGATAGCCGAAGACCGGCTTCTTCGAGAAGGTCGAAATGATCTGGCTGATCATACCGAAGCCCGGAAGGATCAGGATGTAGACCTCAGGGTGGCCGAAGAACCAGAACAGATGCTGGAACAGGATCGGGTCACCACCACCGGATGCCTCGAAGAATGTCGTGCCGAAATTGCGGTCGGTCAGCAGCATCGTGATCGCGCCGGCGAGAACCGGCAGCGACAGCAGCAGCAGAAACGCCGTGATCAGCACCGACCACACGAACAAGGGCATCTTGTGCATGGTCATGCCCGGCGCGCGCATGTTCAGAATGGTCGTGATGAAATTGATCGCGCCCAGGATCGACGACGCACCCGCCAGATGAATCGAGAAGATCAGAAAATCCACCGGCGGTCCGCTATGGCCGAGCGTGCTGCTGAGCGGCGGATAGAAGGTCCAGCCCGTGCCCGTGCCGCCGCCGGTAAAGGCCGCGAGCAGAAGCAGGATGCCGGCCGGAACCAGCAGCCAGAAGCTGATGTTGTTCATGCGCGGGAAGGCCATGTCCGGCGCCCCGACCATGATCGGCACGAACCAGTTGCCGAACCCGCCGATCATGGCCGGCATGACCATGAAGAAGATCATGATCAGCCCGTGCCCGGTGATGAGCACGTTGTAGAGCTGGTTGTCACCGCCGAGGATGCCCGCGCCGGGTTCCGCAAGCTCCATGCGGAACACGATGCTCATCGCCGTTCCGATCAGCCCGAAGACGATGGCGAAGATGATGTACATCGTGCCGATGTCTTTGTGGTTGGTCGAATACACCCAGCGTTTCCAGCCGGTCGGATGGTCGTGGGCATGATCGCCGTGGGCATTGGCACCGTAAGCCATCGTCGTTCCTCTCGGTCTCGCTCGGTTATTCGGTCGCAGCGGAATTCGCCAGACGCAACGGCTTGTCGCCGTCGTCCATATCGCGCGTTGCCTGCTTTTCCTTGATCCAGGCGTCGAATTCTTCCTTCGAAACGGCCTGAATCATGATCGGCATGAAGCCGTGGCGCACGCCACACAGTTCGGAACATTGCCCGTAATACATCCCGGGCTCGTTGATCCGGAACCAGGTCTCGTTCACGCGGCCCGGAACGGCATCCTTCTTCACGCCGAAGGACGGAATCGTCCAGGAATGGATCACGTCGTCCGCCGTCACGAGCAGGCGGATATTGGTCTCCACCGGCAGGACGATGGCCGCATCGGTCGTCAGAAGGCGTGGCTGGTCAGGCTGGAGATCCTCGTCCTCGACCATGATCGAATCGATTTCGTAGTCGCCGTAGTCGGGATAGACATGGGTCCAGTACCACTGGTGACCGACGGCCTTCAGCGTCATATCGGGGGTCTCGACCTTGTCGAGATAATAGAGCTGCTTCAGCGACGGTATCGCGATCAACACGAGGATGATGACCGGCACCGCGGTCCAAATCACCTCGATCAGGCTGTTGTGCGTCACCTTCGACGGCGTCGGATTGGCCCGCGCGTTGAAACGCACAATGACATAGACCAGCAAGACCAGCACGAATGCCGCGATCGCCACGATAGTAATGAGCAGCCACTCGTTGAAGGCGACGATGTTCTCCATGTTGGGAGACGCCGCCTTCTGGAAACCCAATTCCCAAGGCTCGGGCTGCCCCGCGGCCCAGGCCGTCGAGATACCCAGCAAGGCGAGAACCGCCGAAATCACCACCAAACCGAATCGTCCAAGCTTCATTGGGCCAGTTCCGCTCTTCTACAGGTCCTGGATTGCCGCCCGGGATCGAGCTGCAGCGAGCGCCGACAGTAAATTAGCGACCTATCATACACAACGGCCCGCGACGTCTTCGCGCGCCCTCCCCCCACGACAGGTCATTGTCGTCGCTTTCGCGGCGCCGAATACACCACACCTCCCCCCAGGAAACAACACAAACGAGACGGTAATATGCTTGCGCCTGTCGCATGGCTCTGGCCTCGCGCCGGTTAGCCTCCATATAGTCACTGAATGACAGCCCGCCTTGCGCCCATCGGCGCGGGCGATGCGACAGGAAGCGAATAGAAATGACCGATATCGCGGCAACCGACGATCTTTTCTTCACCCGGGCGGGCCTGGATCGGCACCGCACCGAATCTATCGTCGAAAACGCCCTGGCCAAGGCCGACGACGGCGAGTTGTTCCTCGAATACAAGCAGTCCGAATCTCTCGTGTTCGATGACGGCCGCCTGCGCAGCGCCAGCTTCGACACCACCCAGGGCTTCGGCTTGCGCGCCGTGGCGGGCGAGGCGACCGGCTATGCCCATGCCTCCGAACTCTCCGAGGCCGCGATCCGCCGCGCCGCCGAGACGGTGGAATCGGTCGCGCGTGGCTATGGCGGCACGATGGCCGAGGCCCCGGCGCGCACCAACCGTCACCTCTATGTGGAAGACAATCCGCTGCACGAGGTGGGTTTCGGAACCAAGGTCAAGCTGCTGGCCGAGATCGATGCCTATGCCCGGGCTCGCGATCCACGGGTAAGCCAAGTGATGGTCAACCTGATGGGGATTTGGCAAGCGGTCCAGATCATCCGAGCCGGAGGCGAATCGCGCTCCGATATCCGCCCGCTGGTCCGCCTCAACGTCCAGGTCGTCGCCGCCGAAGGTGATCGGCAGGAATCCGGCAACGAGGGCCGCGGCGGGCGCGGCGGCTATTCCACCTGGCTGAGCGAAGACAACTGGAAGGCCCAGGTCGACGAAGCCCTGCGCCAGGCCCTGGTCAATCTCGAATCCATCGACGCGCCGGCGGGCGAAATGCCCGTCCTGCTCGGCCCCGGCTGGCCCGGCATCCTTCTGCACGAGGCCATCGGCCATGGATTGGAAGGCGATTTCAACCGCAAGAAGACCAGCGCCTTCGCCGGGCTGATGGGCCAGCGGATAGCCGCGCCCGGCGTCACGGTCGTCGATGACGGTACGATTCCAGATCGCCGCGGCTCGCTCAGCGTCGATGACGAGGGCACGCCGACGGAACGGACCGTGCTGATCGAGGACGGCCGCCTCGTCGGTTTCATGCAGGATCGGATGAACGCCCGGCTGATGGGCATGGCGCCGACTGGCAACGGGCGGCGCGAAAGCTATGCCTTTGCCCCCATGCCGCGCATGACCAACACCTGCATGTTGGGCGGCGACCGCGATCCCGGCGAAATCCTGCGCGGCATGAAGCACGGCCTCTATGCGGTGAATTTCGGCGGCGGCCAGGTCGATATCACCAGCGGCAAGTTTGTCTTCTCCTGCACCGAGGCCTACATAATCGAGGACGGCAAGCTCGGCGCGCCGGTCAAGGGCGCCACCCTCATCGGCAACGGGCCTGACGTGCTGACTAAGGTCGGCGCGATCGGCAACGACATGGCGATGGATTCGGGCATCGGCACCTGCGGCAAGGACGGCCAGGGCGTGCCGGTCGGCGTCGGCCAGCCCACCCTCCTGATCGACGCTCTGACCGTCGGCGGCACCGCCGCCTAGGTCGCAACGCGGGCCGGGTCGGCGGTCGAACCGCCTTGATATCCCGAAGCAAAGCCGGCGTGCTCGCCGCACTCGCGGTCCTGGCTGCCATCGTCGGGCTCCTGGCCGTTTTCGACACACCGCGCGAGACCCGCGACGGCGCGGACCGGAGCTACTGGTCCTACGACCTCTCCACAGCCACGGGCGTCGCCCCGGCGCGCGCCTTGCCGGACGGCTGCGACCCTTTCTTCGACGACGATCCGGCGACGGCCTATCGCCCGTCCGCCCCAGCGCTGGACGGCTTCGATCGGACCGTGCTGCGGGCCTGTGGACCGATCCGGGGCCGTGCCACAGCGACGGAATTTGAGACCCTGATCTTCGACCATATCGCCCTGATCCGACCGCGCCTGCCGGCGGTTTAGCATGGGCTCGACGATTCCGCGATCCACCGGAAGCTTGCCGGCATCTGGCTCGGCCGCGACGGCTTCGATCACATCTTCTGCGGGGAATGGGGAAAGGGTCGTATCGACGGCCTGCATTTCCGCGGGCGCTACCTTCAGCTTCAGCGCGAGGCGGCGGCCTGTTTCCGCGCGACGGACCGGCCCGAACTCCGGCCCGGCCAGATCTACACCATCGGCGTGGCGACCGCGGACGGCGCCGAATTCGCCCCCATCAAGGGCTATGCCCTGACCCAGTCGGCCCTCGATATTCTGGCCCGGGGCACGACCGGCTTTTCGGCCTGCTGCGTGCCGGGCGCAGATTGGCTACCCTACCGGGACCGTTTCAGCCGCCAGGTCTTCGTCCGGTCGGACTGAAGGCGGGCCAGCCATCATGAACCGCCTGATTTGCCGGGCCCGGAACCGCGCCGGAACGGCCGATGCCGCCCTGATCACGCTTTATCCCGACGCGTCTCCCGTGGAGCCTTACCCCCAATGTCGCTTTTGACCGGATGGCTCCGCTCTGGCAGGGTGCGCCGGTCGGTTCCCATGAGCCCCCCACGACCGAGAAAACAATGAAGAGAATCCTGTTCGCGCTGGCCCTCGTTCCGATGGTCTTTGCCATGGCCCCGCCCAATTCGGCATTCGCCGCCGATGCCAAAGGTCAATTCGCCATCGATGGCATCGGCGCCGCGCCCTGTTCGGCCCTGCTCAAGGCCAGGGAGGGCGACAATCGTTCGCTCTTCCTCGCGGTCGGCGGCTGGATCGGGGGATACATTACGGCCGTCAACGCCCTGACCGACGACACCTTCGATCTGACCCCCTGGGAGAAAACCGATCTGTTCATGGCCCTGCTTGAGAGCAATTGCGAGCAGAACCCGGATCTGCAGGTCGTCGTGATCGTGCGCGGTCTGGTCCAGTCCCTCTTCGCCGAACGTCTGCGCAGCTCGACTGAGAGCAAGCAGGTCGATCTCGGCGAGGGCCGCAAGGTGGCCCATTACGTCGATACCCTCCGGCGCATTCAGAAGGCGCTGAAGGACCAGGGCCACTATACGGGCACGATCGACGGCGATTACGGCCCGGGCACCCGCACCGCCATGGCTGCATTCCAGAAGTCGGCCGAGTTGGAGCCCACGGGCCTGCCCGACCAGCTTACCCTGCTCCGCCTCCTCCATCCGGGCGGACCGGGCGGCAAGCAGTAGCGGTTACCGTGCCGGGCGCCGATCGCGCCCGGCCGGATACCCTTTCTCCTATCCGAGAGGCCGCGTCGCCTCGACCAGCCAATCCGCCGCCACGCCATCCAGCAGCGGCGCGAGGGTTTCGCGCACCCGGGCGTGATAGGCGTCGAGCCAGGCGATTTCCTCGCCTCTCATCAGCGCCGGTTCGATCAGCGCGCGGTCGATGGGCGCCAGGGTGATCGTTTCGAAGCCCAGCATCGGCCGCTCGCCGCCCGCGACGGGCTCCTCCGCCACCACGACGATCAGATTCTCGATGCGAATGCCGTAGGCGCCGGTCTTGTAGTAGCCTGGCTCGTTCGAGACGATCATGCCCGGATCCAGGGCCTGATGGGACCGTTTGGAGATGCCCTGCGGCCCCTCGTGAACGCCCAGATAGCTACCGACCCCATGGCCCGTGCCATGGTCGAAATCGACCCCGCCGCGCCATAGCGCGCCGCGCGCCAGCACGTCGAGCTGGGCGCCGGTCGTGCCGGCCGGAAAAACCGCGCGCGCCAGCCCGATATGACCCTTGAGCACGCGGGTGAAGCGGTCGCGCGCCTCGACCTCCAATTCGCTCTCGCCCGCGCCTCGAACCAAGACGGTGCGGGTGACATCGGTGGTACCGTCGAGATATTGCCCGCCCGAATCGACCAGATAGAGATCGCCGGGTGCCAGGGTCCGGTTGGTCGCTTCGGTCACGCGGTAATGGACCACCGCTCCGTTGGGTCCAGTGCCGGAGATCGGCTCAAAACTCACCCCGCGGAATTTGTCGAGCCCGGCGCGCAGTGCGGTCAGATGGCGGGCTGCGTCCAGTTCGGTCACCCTGCCCGAGGGCGCTTCCGCCTCGAGCCAGGCGAGAAAGCGGACCAGCGCCGCGCCGTCGCGGATATGAGCGGCGCGCGTGCCGGCCAGTTCCGCCTCGGTCTTGCGTGCCTTGGGCAGGATGCAGGGGTCGGCCTCGCGCAAGGTTTCCGCGCCGGCGCGCTCCAGCCGGTCGAATACCGCGACCGGCGCCCCGCCCGGATCGACCATCACCCGGCCGCTCCCATCTCCCCCACCGCCAAGTGCGTCGAGCGCCGCGTCGAATTTCGTCATCGGGCGCAGGCGCACCGCCGGGCCGAGATGCCCGGCCAGGTCTGGCGCCGCCTTGCGCAGATCCATGAACAGATCGACCTCGCCCGCCGCGTTCAGGATGGCATAGGCCAGGGCCAGCGGCGTGCAGGGCACATCGCCGCCGCGCAGGTTGAGCAGCCAGGCGATCGAGGGCGGCGAGGTCAGAACCAGCGCCCGGGCGTCGCGCCGGGCCAGGACGGCCGCGATATCCTGGCGCTTGGCCTCGGAGTCGCGCCCCGTGTAGCGCAGATCATGGGGCCGGACGGGGGAAACCGGCGGCGCCGGCTGATCGCTCCAGACCGCGTCCAGCGGGTTGGTCTCGACCGGGACAAGCTGGGCGCCTGCCCGCTCCGCCGCCTTGCGCAGCCCGGCCAGGCCGCCCGGCGTGTGGAGCCAGGGATCGAAGCCGATGCGCATGCCCGTCTCGGCCGCCTCGGCCAGCCAATCCGTCGCCGGCTCGTCCGAGATATGGCGGATATTGTAGAGCGCAGCATCGACCTGGTCGCGGACCTGAAGCGTGTAGCGCCCGTCGACGAAGATCGCGGCGCGCCCGCGCAGCACCAGGGCCAGCCCGGCCGACCCGTTGAATCCCGTCAGCCAGGCCAGCCGCTCGGCCCGTGCCGGCAGGAATTCGTTCTGATATTCGTCGCCATGGGGCACCACGAACCCGTCCAGCCCGTCCGCCGCCAGGCGCTTGCGCAGGGCGGCCAGACGCGCGGCGGCGTCGAGGGCCGGCCCGTCGGACCGCGCGGCCATCACCGCTTTGAGAGCGCGCAGCTGCTCCTCCAGGGCTTTTTCCGAATCGGTGCCGGGTTGCGCGCCAAGGTCGGGATGAACGAGCCACATCCAATCGTCCGGCTCGACCGAAGGGGCCGCGGCCAGCACGCCGGCGATCAGCGCGCGCAGCTCTACCGGCCCCTGCTCCAGGCCGGCTCCGTGTAGCAACGCGGCCAGCTCTTCGTCGCCGCCATAGTTTCCGCTTTCCGTCCTCGTTCCGTCCACCGGCACCCCTTCATATCCTCCGCTTCGTCTGCCGTCGAAGCTAGGCCCCGGCGCGGAGCGCGGCAAGCGCAGGGCGGCGATCTCAACTCATGCCGCATGCGCAATGCTGCGATGCCGCAATCTCTGCTGTGGCGCCAGATTGCATGTTTATATTGCATCTTACTGACAGTTATAGTGGTTTGTTGTGCGTCGCAATATAGCGAGCGCGTGCCAGCCGTCCGTTTTGTTTCTTCGTCGAGTGAGGTGAGCCATGGACACCATGTTTCAGGCAGCCACGAACGGCCGGACGGATCAGCGCCGCGCGCAAGCGACAGCCATAGCCATGATCGGCGCCCTTCATCGCGTGGTCGTGCGGACCGGCGACGCCCTGCTGCGCGAAAAGCGGCGGCGGGCGACGATCGAGGAATTGCGCCGGCTCGACGACCGGGCCCTGAACGATATCGGCCTGACCCGCGATCGGATCAGCGCCGCGGTCGGTCAGATCTACGGTCGCCGCCCGACAGCGAACGAGACAGCGAACGAGAACGAGCCGCCGATGGCGGCCTAGTCGGAGGCTTCCTCCTCCCCCCTTGTCTCAGACTGGAAACGGGGCGCCTTCGGGCGCCCCATTTTCGATTCCGGACCGGCAGGTTCCCGGTCCCGGTCCAATCTCGGATCTACGCGGCGGCGGCGCGGCTCAGGATCGCGGTCCTCCATTCGCCGAACTCGACGGTCTCGCGCAGACCAAGCCCAGCCGCGAGATAGGCCGCGTCGAGCCTGGGGCCCTGGCCGATCAGCACGCCGGACAGGATGGCACGCCCGTCCGGTGCGACCAGAGCCGCGAGATCGGCTGCCATGCCGACCAGGGGTTCGAGCAGGATATTAGCCAGGACGAGATCGAAGGGCGCCGCCCAGCGCAGCGACCTGTCCGCCGCACCATCGCCCTCTGCCACGAAAACCCGATCCGCCACGCCGTTGCGCCGGGCGTTCTCTGCCGCATTGGCGACCGCGGCGGGGTCGTTGTCGACCGCCACGATCCGCACCTCGGGCCATAGCTTGGCCGCCGCGATGGCGAGAATGCCCGAGCCGCAGCCGAGATCGAGCACCGAGCCGGGCGCAGTCCCGATACGGCCCAACGCCTCGAGGCAGCCCATGGTGCTGCCATGGGTGCCCGCACCGAAGGCAGGCCCGGCATCCATGAGCAGCGGAATCGCGCCATCGGGACGGGGATCCTCGACATGACTGCCATAGACGTAGAACCGCCCCACGGCGACCGGCGGAAAGGCCGCACGGTTCTCGGCCAGCCAGTCTCGCTCGGCCAAGGCTTCGACCGCCACCTCGGGCGCGGCCAGGCCGAATGCCTCCGCGACCTCCGCCAGCAGGGTGCCCAGGAGCGACTCGTCCGGACACGCCCGCGCCAGCGCCTCGATGCGCCAGCCGCCACCCTCGGCGATCTCGGTGCCGGCGCTGTCCGCCACCGCCAGCAGGGTCTCCTCGAAGGCCTCGCGCGCCGCCTCCGGCACCGTCACGGTGATCCGCCACAACTCGGTCATTCGGGAGCGTTCATCTGAGAGCCGCCGTTTCGATCATGCTGCGATGCCTTGCCGCCGTGCCACGCCATCGCCAGACTGCCGCGCCAGGCCGCTTGGCCGGGGGGGGGTGAGAATGCAACCAGACAGAGGCCAGCGAGCCGCCGCGCCCGCCCGCATACAAGGGCCCCAAGGCGACCGGATGCGAGGCATCGTCCTGATGATGCTCGCCTGGTCGCTCTTCCCGGTGATGGATGCCATCTCCAAATACATCAGCGACGAATACCATGTCTTGCACATAGTATGGGCGCGTCTCGCGTTCCAGGCGCTCGCCACCGTGATCCTGCTGCTCGCCCTCGGCCGCCTGGACGCGCTGCGCACCGCCGCCCCGCGCCTGCAGCTGCTCCGGTCGGGCGGCTTCCTAGCCCATACCGTCCTGTTCGTCTCGGCGCTCGTCTTCGTCCCCCTGGCCGAGAGCATCGCGCTCCTCTTTATCGGCCCCATGCTGGTCGTCGCCCTGTCTGCGGTCCTGCTGCGCGAGAGGGTCGGCCCGGCGCGCTGGCTTACGGTCATGACGGGCTTCCTCGGCGCCATGCTTATCATCCGCCCGGGCCTGGGCGCACTGCACTGGGCCGCCGCCCTGGTCCTGTTGAGCGCCTTGTGCTTCGCATTCTACCAGGTCTGGACCCGGGGCCTGAACGCGGTCGATTCGCCGCTCACCACCCTGGCCTATACGCCCGTCGCAGGGCTTCTCGCGCTGAGCCCGCTGATACCCTTCGTCTGGGTCTCGCCAAGCCCGGCGGATTGGGCCTTGATGGCCCTGATGGGCGCGGTCGGCGCGCTCTCCCATTTCATCCTGATCAAGGCTTTCGAGGCGGCAGAGGCGTCGCTTCTCGCGCCCTTCGCCTATGTCCAGATCGTCAGTGCGACCCTGCTCGGCTTCATCGTGTTCGGCGACCTTCCCGACCGCTGGACGATCGCGGGCGCGGCCGTGATCGTCGCTGCTAATCTCGCCCTTGTCACCATCGACCGCCGACGCCCCCGACCGACTGGCGCGTCGTGAATCCGGCCGCCTCGCGCCTCGGTCAAGGGGTCAACCCGGCCCACGGCATCCTGATGTTCGTCGTCGCGGTCAGCATCTTTCCCATGCTGGACGCGATCGCGAAGACCCTGGCGGTCCACTATCCGGTCGTGCAGATCACCTGGGCGCGCTACGGCTTCCAGACGCTCGCTCTGCTGGCCTATTTCTTCGTCTTCCTGCGCCGCCCGCTCTCGGTGATTCGGACCCGGCGCCTGCGCCTGCAACTGCTGCGCGGCTCGATCATGATCGGCTCCAACATCCTCTTCATCTCCGGCCTCAAATACCTGCCCCTGGCCGACGCCACCGCCATCCTTTTCGTCAGCCCCCTGCTCGTCGCGGTGATGTCCGTACCCCTGCTGGGCGAGACGGTGGGGCACCGGCGTTGGATTGCCATCGGAATCGGCCTGGTCGGGATGCTGGTCGTCATCCGCCCCGGCATGGGCGTGTTCGGCCTGCCAGCGCTCTTCCCCTTTTCCGTCGCCTGTCTCTATGCCGTCTATCAGATCACCACGCGCAGCCTGGCCGCGACGGACCATCCCTATACGACCATCTTCTACACCTCGATCACCGGCCTCCTCGCCGTCTCGGTCGTGGTGCCCTTCAATTGGGTGTCACCAACGGCGATCGACTGGGGCTGGATGGCGGTCATGGGCGGCATGGGGGTCGTCGGGCATTTCATCCTGATCAAGGCCTTCGACTATGCCGAGGCCTCGGCCCTCGCCCCCTACAACTATTTCCAGATCGTCAGCAGCGTGACCTGCGGCTATCTGGTCTTCGGCGATTTCCCCGATTCCTGGACCTTCCTGGGCGCGGGCGTCATCGTGGCCAGCGGCCTCTATGTCGCCTACCGGGAACGGATGGCGCGGGGCGCGACACAAGACTTGTAACCGGCCGCCGGCAAGCGCATAGAGCAGCCGCAGGGCAGCCACGGGGGCACCCCCGAAGTCGCAATGCGGAGCCAGTGCTTATGAGCGCCATCCAAACGGCCCCGGTTGACCAAAAAAACAACCCTGCGCGGCATCATGGCGATCTGCATGACCGCCAGCCTGTTCTCCATGGGCGATGTCGTGGCGAAATACGTCACCGAGGACTATCCCGTCCTGTTGGCGGCCTGGGCGCGTTACTGCGGGCAGATGGTGGTGATGAGCGTGCTGTTCCTGCCGCGCCGGCCGCTCGACCTGGTCAAGAGCAACCGGCCCTGGCTGCAGATCGCCCGCTCCGGCTCAAACATCGTCTCGACCTGCGTTTTCATATGCGCCATCGGCTTTCTACCGATCGCCGAGGCCACGGCCATCGGCTTCGTCTCGCCGCTCATTGTCGTCGCCCTCTCGGTGCCGCTGCTGGGCGAAGTCGTGGGCATTCGCCGCTGGACGGCGGTCGGGTGATGATCCGGCCGGGCTTCGACTCCTTCAACTGGGCCACCCTGCTGATCGTCTTCACGGCCTTCGTCTATGCCCCGTTCCAGATCGCCACCCGGATTCTCGCGGCCTATGACAAGCCGAACGTCACCCTGTTCTACACCTCGGCGGTCGGCGTGGTGATGATGAGCGTGGTGGTCCCCTTCGTCTGGACCGAGGTGCCACTCTGGGCCTGGGGCCTGATCGCGGCCCAGGGTGTGCTGGGCGGCCTGGGCCATTATTTCCTGATCAAGGCCTATACCCTGGCGCCGGTCTCGATCGTGGCACCCTTCAACTACACCCAGATCGTGACCTTGGCCGCCCTCGGCTTCTTCGTCTTCGGCGCCTTCCCCGACGCCCTGACCTGGGTCGGCGCGGCCATCGTCATCGGCAGCGGCCTCTACGTCATCTACCGCGAAACCCACCTGATTCGCAGCGGCGTGGCGGCCGAGCGCCGGGCAGAGAAGGCGGACTAAGACCCGCCTATTTTCCATCGGGCGCGGACCGTCTTTTCGCCGCGAGCCTGCGGGTCACGGCGAGCACGATGCCGCCCAGCACCAGGCCCCAGACCGCCGCGCTCAGGCCGAACACCGTCATCCCCGAGGCCGTCGCCAGAAAGGTCACGGCGGCCGCTTCGCGGTATTCGGGCTGTTCCAGCGCCGCGGCGGCCGAATTCGCGAAGATGCCGATCAGCGCCACCCCGGCCAGGGTGGCCAGAACCATGGGCGGCGCCACGGCGGCGATGCCCGTGATCACCACCGCAAAAAGCCCGAAAACGCAATAAAACACGCCCCCCATGACCGCCGACCAATAGCGCTGCCGGGGATCGGGATGGGAGTCCTCGTTGCAACACATCGCGGCGGTGATTGCCGCCAGACAGATCGCCGGCGCGCCGAAAGGCGCCGTCAGGACGCTCGCGCCGCCGACCCCGGTCAGCAATGGGCCCGGCGGCGGCGTGTAGCCAAAGCTGCGGAGAATGGCGATGCCGGGGATATTCTGCGTGGCCATGGTCACGATGAAGAGCGGCAGGCCGATCCCCAGGAGCGAGGCCAGCGAAAACTCGGGTGCGATCAGCAGCGGCCGGATCAGGACGCTATCCGGCAGGGGCAGGCTGAAATCCGCCGACAGCCCGATGACCGCCAAGGCGGCGAGGACCGCCGCGGGCACGGCGAAAAACCGGTTGAAGCGACCGACGACGAACCATGTCAGCACGATCGGCAGCGCCGTATAGGGCGTCTCGGCCAGGGCCCGGAAGGGCGCGATACAGAGCGAGATCAGCACGCCGGCCAGCATCGCCTGGGCCAGCGCTGCCGGGATGCGGGTGGCGAGCCGCCCCAGCGGACGCCAGAGTCCCGCGACCAAGGTCAGCCCCCCGGCAATCAGGAAGCCCGCCACCGCGCCCGCGAATCCGCCCTCGACCGGCGCGGTGACCGCCAGCAGGGCGACGCCCGGCGTCGACCAGGCCACGCTGATCGGTTCCCGTTTCCAGAGACTGAGCGCGACCCCCGCAAGGCCCATGGCCATGGTCACCGCCATCAATCCCGAAGCTGCCTGGGCGTCGCTCGCGCCGACGCTCAGCAAACCCTGAAGCACGATGGGAAAGGAGCTGAAGAAGCCCACGATCGCGACGACGAATCCGGTCGAGACGGTCTGCGCGGGCGGGCTGAACTGGCTCACATGAAACTCTCGAAAATGGGCGCGCGATCGGCCCCGACGCTATGCGCCGCATCCGCTGCGGGTCAAGGAGCGCGCGGCGGAAAGCAGGCGATCGGGAAACAAACGTCGTGCCAATCACCCGTCGGCTAAACCTTCTCCACGAAACTGTCGATGACCTTCTTGATTCCGGCCTTCTCGAAATCAATTTCCAGGCGGGTGCCCTCGACGGTCTTGATGCGGCCATAGCCGAATTTCTGGTGAAAGATGCGCGTCCCGACCTGGAACCGCGCGGCGGCCGCGGCGCTGGTCTCGATCTCTCGGGCCTTGCCTTCGATGAAGGGCGCCGTGGCACGGCGCGGCCCCGATGCGGAACGGCTGCGCCACGCGCCAAGCTGCGGCCCCGGCCGGGCGGCATAGGTTGCGATCCCCTCCTCCGCCATACCGCCGCCCTGTCCCCCGCCATAGATGCCGGGCTCGCTCTCGCGTTCGACATGATCGGCGGGCAGTTCGTCGACGAAGCGCGAGGGGATCGAGCTCTGCCAGAGATTGTGGATCCGCCGGTTGGCGACGAAGGAGACGATGGCCTTCTTCTTGGCCCGCGTCAGGCCGACATAGGCCAGGCGGCGCTCCTCCTCCAGGGCCGAAATACCGCCCTCGTCCAAGGCGCGCTGATGGGGGAACAGCCCCTCCTCCCAGCCCGGCAGGAAAACGGTCTCGAATTCCAGCCCCTTCGCGCCGTGCAGGGTCATGACATTGACCATCGGCCCGTCGCTGCCCTCGGTCCCCTCCATCACCAGGCTGATATGTTCGAGGAACCCGGCCAGGTTCTCGAACTCGTCCATCGCGTTGACCAGTTCCTTGAGGTTTTCCAGCCGGCCGGGCGCGTCGGGCGATTTGTCGTTCTGCCACATCTCGGTATAGCCGGATTCGTCCAGCATTGTGGCCGTCAGCTCGTCATGGGGCATCGTTTCGACCAGGCTCCGCCAGCGGTCGAAATCCTCCAATAATCCCGAGAGAGAGCGCCGCGCGGCGGGGCGCAACTCGTCGCTCTCAGTCAGGCGGCGCGCCGCATCGGTCATGGGGATTCCCATGCCGCGCGACAGCATGTGGACCGCGCGCAGGGTGGTGTCGCCCAATCCCCGGCGCGGCTTGTTGACGATGCGTTCGAAGGCCAGATCGTCGGCCGGCTGGGCGATCACCCGCAGATAGGCCAGGGCGTCGCGGATCTCCATCCGCTCGTAGAAACGCGGCCCGCCGATCACCCGGTAGGGGATCCCCAGGGTGATGAAGCGTTCCTCGAACTCGCGGGTCTGGAAACCCGCGCGGACCAGGATCGCGATCTGGTCGAGCGAGGTGCCCGCGCGCTGCTGGGCCTCGATCTCGTCGGCGACGAAGCGCGCCTCGGCCTCGCCGTCCCACAAGCCGCGCAGGGTGATCAGGTCGCCAGCCTCGCCCGCCGTCCACAAGGTCTTGCCCAGCCGCCCGTCGTTATGGGCGATCAGGCCCGAGGCGGCCGAGAGGATGGTCTGGGTCGAACGGTAATTCTGTTCCAACCGGATGATTTTGGCGCCCGGGAAATCCTTCTCGAAGCGCAGGATGTTGCCGACCTCGGCCCCGCGCCAGGAATAGATCGACTGGTCGTCATCGCCCACGCAGCAGATGTTGTGGGTGCCCTGGGCCAGCAGGCGGAGCCAGAGATACTGGCAGACATTGGTGTCCTGATACTCGTCCACCAGGATATAGCGGAAGCGGCGCTGATACTCGGCCAGGACATCCGGATTCTCGGTGAACAAGGTGATGCAATGCATCAGCAAGTCGCCGAAATCGCAGGCGTTCAGGGTCTGCAGCCGGCCCTGATATGCGGCGTAGAGCTCCATTCCCTTGCCGTTGGCGAATTCCGGCACATCCGCGCCGGGCACCTTGTCGGGCAGCAGCCCGCGATCCTTCCAGCGCTGGATCGAGCCCATCATTACTCGGGCGGGCCAGCGCTTCTCGTCGATCTCGGCGGCCTGCATGACCTGCTTCAGCAGGCGCACCTGGTCGTCCGAATCGAGGATCGTGAAGTTGGACTTGAGGCCGAGCAGCTCGGCATGGCGGCGCAGAATCCTTACGCAGAGGGCATGGAAGGTGCCCAGCCACAGCCCTTCGACCGCCTCGCCCACCAGGGCGGAAAGCCGCTCGCGCATCTCGCGCGCCGCCTTGTTGGTGAAGGTCACGGCCAGGATCTGGCTGGGCCAGGCGCGGCGCTGCCACAGGATATGGCCGAGCCTTGTGGTCAGCACCCGGGTCTTGCCCGTGCCCGCCCCGGCCAACACCAGCACCGGGCCGTCGATCGCCTCCACCGCCTCGCGCTGGACCTCGTTAAGACCTTCCAGATAGGGCGGCGGGCCGCCCGCGGGTGCGGGTCGGGAGGGTGGTTCGGGTTCGTCGGTCAGATCGAAGATATCGGACATGGCTCGGCCCTATCCATAGCATGACTTGCCGGGGATGCGACGGCCTTGGGATGCGACGCCTTGACAGAATCGCGCGCGACCGACGGACTGGAGATCGCGGCGCGGTGCCACACCCCCACCTCACCCTCCCGCTTCGCGGGTCCCTCGCTCTCCTCCCCCGGGGGAGGAGAGAGTTGCGGAGCCTTGGCGTGCAACTCCTAGGCGAAGCGGGGTGAGGTGGGGGTGTGGCACAGCCCTGCGATTAAAAGTAAGGAGCCATCGATGAAGACCAAGACCGTCTCGCACATTCCCCTGCTCTCGCCCGCGCCCGGTACAAGGCGTGAGTTGGTGGTCCACCGCTATGGCGAGCCGGGCGCCGGGCCCAAGGCCTATATCCAGGCCTCGCTCCATGCCGACGAGATCCCGGCCATGCTGGTCGCCCATCACCTGGTCCGCCGCCTCGACGCAGCCGATGCCGAGGGCGCGATCGTCGGCGAGATTGCCGTCGTGCCGGCGGCCAATCCCATCGGCCTCGCCCAGTTCGTCAACGGCGGCCATGCCGGGCGCCACGAATTGGGCGGCGGCGGCAATTTCAACCGCAATTGGCCCAACCTCGCCGACCTGGTGGGCGACGATCTGGCCGAGATGGTCGATTACGACCCGGGCGCCAATCAGCTGATCATCCGCACCGCCGTGGCCAAGGCGGTCGAGGCCATGACCCCGCGCAACGAATTGCAGAGCCTGCGCATCGCCCTGCTGCGCCTGGCCCATGACGCCGATATCGTCCTCGACCTCCATTGCGATAACGACGCCCTGACCCATCTCTTCCTCACCCCCCACCATTGGCCGGAGGCCGATGATCTGGCGCGCCGCATCGGCAGCCGGGCCACCCTCCTGGCGGTCGATTCGGGAGGCAATTCCTTCGACGAGGTCTTCACCGGCCTGTGGCACGATCTGGCCGCCCGCTTCGGGCCGGACCGGAAGATTCCCCAGGCCTGCCTTTCGGCCACGGTCGAGTTGCGCGGCTATGCCGATGTCTCGGACGATCTGGCCGAAGCCGATGCGGATTCCCTGTTCCGCTTTCTCCAGGGCCGCGGCGTGGTGAGCGGCGACCCCGGCCCCCTGCCCGAGCCGGTCGGCGAGGCCGCGCCCCTGACCGCTGTCGATGTGGTGCGCGTGCCCTGCGCCGGGGTCGTCGCCTACAAGGTCGCCCTGGGCGAGGAGGTCGCCGCGGGGGATGTCATCGCCGAGATCGTCGATCCGATGGCCGAGGACGCCGCCAAGGCACGGACCCCAGTGCGCGCAGCGACCGCCGGCCCGATCTATTCCCTCCGCACCGACAAATTCGTCCGGCCCGGCGACACGATCGCCAAGATCAGGGGCCGCGAACCCCTGCCCAGTCGCAAGGGCAATTTGCTGGAGGATTGAGGCAGACGGGCGGCCTAGTTGATCGCGGCCTCGGTCTCCAGATCGCCGGTCCAGGTCCAGAGGTCGAGCAGGCCCTCCGCGCCCATGCGCATAGCGTGGCTCTGCCTTTCGGTGTGCAGCAGGACAATCGCCGGGCGGGCGATATAATCCTCGCCGTCGCGCCACCATTCGGCCGTGCCGTCGAGCACCAAATAGAGTTCGCGCGCCGGATGGCTATGGGCAGGATAGTCGATATCCGGGCCGAAGA
>Ga0302135_10000659_pt1 | contig 20749 bp, 20 predicted proteins | sample CBN3_surface_MG_FD_203119 | JGI IMG/M metagenome (GOLD analysis project Ga0302135, IMG submission 203119) | Marine microbial communities from Western Arctic Ocean, Canada - CBN3_32.1 | ecosystem: Environmental > Aquatic > Marine > Oceanic | place: Canada: Western Arctic Ocean | collected...
GTCCGCCTCGTAAATGCAGTCCACCGGACAGACGTCGACGCAGCTGGCGTTATTTGGTCTCGACGCATGGTCGGGGCGATGATGTAGGTCACCTGTCTGCCTCCAGAGGGTTGCCCCCGTCCCCGCAGCAGCATTGTCTGAGCGAAGCGGGATTACGGTGTCAGGACATGCTGGTGCACGCAGGGCTCTGCGAGGGCCGCTTGCGGGAAAGTGCGGAAGGGTCTCGGATCCAAGTCTCCGCTCACCCCCCGGCGGGGCCTGCAACGTCACGCTCGAGGGCGCGGCTGAACGTCTGCGACCAGTGGGCGAAGCGGCGAGCGAGCACGGGATCGGTCCTCTCCGCGATCGGCCCATAGATGGTCTCCACCTCTTCGTGGACGCGCGTGCGCGCCATGTGATCAGTCCAGAATTTCGCGTGGCGATACTGATCTAGGCGCTCGGCTAGTGCCACGATCTGTACAGGTACGGGAGCACTAAGGAGCGCCTCGGCCAGGACAGCTCCGGGGAGGGGAACGGACCGAACCCATTCGGCGACTTCGTCGCCGATCGCATGGCGGATATGGCTGGGATCCGCCCGGAGTTCCGCCCGCTCGCTGTCCACGCACGCTGCTGCCGCCAACCCGATCGGGTCGCAGAACCCACTGTCCACCACGAGAATGAGAACCGTCCGTCCAGGATGTAGGAAGTCCGGGTGACGTGGGTCCGGAAGGTGCTCTCGGCGTGACGCCATGGCCAAGCGGTGCGCCGCTCGTACCAGGGACACATCAGCGGCGGCAAGCCCTGCCCCTTCAAGTGTGCGACCGACGCGGGCCTCCATGGTGCAACTGCGAGTGCTGTAGTCCGCGCTCACCCCTCGTCGAGGTGGAGCGACAGATGGGCGACACTCGCCTCCACCGCCTCGTCGAGTTCGGGAGAAGGCATAGAGAAGGGATGGCCGACTTCAAAGGTGTGTCCCGCACCCGCAACTACGCCGAGTCGTCCGGAGGGCGCCGCGTGTGCCAGCACCTGGGCCTCCTCGAGTCCCACCGTCTGGTCGGCATCTCCGTGCAGGATTAACCAGGGAGCGGATACCATGCTGGCTGCAGACTCCACGTCCAGACGAGCACGGTTCCGCTCCAGATCCTGCAAGAGGCCCACGTCCAGCGGCATCTGCTGCCCGGTACGGCTGTTCGGCACGTGGATCCGTCCCGCTTCGTGCCACTCTGCTTGCGTCTCGGAATCCCATCGCTCGAAGGTGGACACAGCTGACCACGTGATCAGCGCGCGCACGCGCGGGTCGCCTGATGCGTGAAGAATGGCATCACCGCCCCCACGACTGTGCCCGAGAAGCCCAAGGCTAGCGGGCTTACGAGGGATTAGGTCGCCCGTCATCACCCACTCCACCACCCATCCCACCTCTTCCACTTCCCGAGAAAATGTGTTGGCTGCGAACGCTTCCAGTTCGGTAAATCGCTCCGGGTGGGATCCAATTCCGGACCCGGAAAAATTGAAAGAAATCACTGCGTGACCAGACGCAGCCAGGGATCGGCAAAGATGGGGAAAGAACGCCCAATCCTTGAAACCCTTGAAGCCATGGATCACGACCACTGCGGAGTGGGGAGGCGGACCTTCTGGAATCCGGACGTCCCCACGTATAAGCCGTCCAGGAATCGGCTCGCGCTGAAACGTATAGTAGACCATGGGTTCTTATGTTATGAGGGGTCCCACAACACGTCTTCCCGCGCAACTCGTGCGTTTTCCAGTCGCGCGAACACGAACAGGAGGTCGGAAAGCCGGTTGAGGTAGACAAGCACTACGCTATTTACGGGCTCGTTCGCGGAGAGGCTCACTACCGCGCGCTCTGCGCGGCGACACACCGAGCGTGCTATGTGAAGCGCTGCGGCCCCCCCCGCTCCCCCGGGTAGCACGAAGCGCTGCAGAGGCGGGAGCTCCTCGTCGGCCTCGTCCATCCACCGCTCCATCTCCGCGATCCGGTCGCCAGGCAACGGCGGAGTCGCGGGGCGACGACGGCCTTCGACCGGCGGTGGGGTGGCCAGGTCCGATCCGATGGCAAAGAGATCGTGTTGAATTCGTCCTAGAAACTCGGCGGAGGTGCCGGACGATATCTGTGTGAGTGCCCAGCCAAGAACGGAGTTGAGCTCGTCGACCGTACCGTAGGCCGCTACCCGCGGGTGATCCTTGCTCACCCTGACGCCCCCGAACAGGGCGGTCTCACCTGCATCTCCGCCTCCCGTGTAGATCTTCATCTCACCTCGTCAGTGAACCATGACGCCGCTACCTTGTCCGCTCCGGAGAAGCCGGAGGGGAATGCCACGGGTGTCTGATGCGCAGCCCCGCATGACCTACCTTCGACGGCCCGCCGCGGCGGGTCAAGGGAATAGAGGAACGGCGATGGAACGCCTCAAGCAGCATGATCCCCGCGCACAGCGGGCGAACGCGCTGTACTGGGAGTCACAATTGAGCGTTAACCAGATTGCCGACGAGATGGACCTGTCGAAGGGAATGCTGTATGGGTTGATCCAACCTAGTTGTGCTGAGCTGCTCTGTCCCCTCTGCTCGTCCGAGATGGGGTACGCGAATCGCACCGCTCGCGAGCGCGGCTTCCTGAGGTGTCCGTCTTGTGATTTCGAACAGGACGAAGATCAGGTAAGGAGTAAGTTACAAGACGCGGCTCCAGCCGACAGCGACGACCGGCTGCTCATCACCTCGGGGCTGGCCGACCCCTACACCTCCCGGCACGCCCCTCACCTTCGGCGCCCGCGCGGTCCCCTTCTGCTCGGAGTGGGAATCCTGATCGTCGCGGCCGGAATCTGGATCTTCCGAGGCCTTCCCCGGCGTTAGTGTCCGCACCGGATCCCGTTCGCCGCCGGCTCGCTGTCGATCCACCACCCCTCGGCACATGCCAGCGAGAAAGGAGGGGAGCGACCCATCCGGCTGACCATCGAAATGTCCAACTCGGCCGGCTGGTGTCCGCTCTGGTTCAGGTCCAGATATGAAAGAAATCAACGGCACTTTCGGTCCCGCGATCGCCCGACTCCCGTTGTCCCAAATAGGAGAGCCAGAGGCACGCGAGTTCCTTCGTGAGCGGGCCGTCTTCCCAGCCTTGAGGACGCTCCCGGACCGCTCCCGTCACGGCAGCGTGACCCAGCCAAATCGCCGCAAGGGGATCTCGATGGCTAATTTCGCCGCGCCGCTCTAGCAGTACGCCCGCGATCGTGTCCCTAAGGTGACGATCAAAAGTGCGTGCTCGCCCGGCATCCCCTCCTGCCGCGCTCAAGCGTTTCACGGACTCGCTCCCTGGCACCTCTAGCAGCAGATCCACCACCACCCGGACCCGGTCCCCCAACAGGTCATCTTTTCCGATCCTGACGGAGATCTGTTTGTCCCACAATTCCCGAGCGCGCGTCCAGGCAGTCTCTTCCACATAGGCGAGGAGGTCCTCCTTGCCCGAGAAACGGGCATAGAAGGAGCCCACTGAGGTGCCCGCGCGCGATACGACGTCCTGAACAGTCACGCCATCCCACCCCCGCTCGTCCAACAAGGTGAGGCTGGCATCGAGAATGCGCGCGAGGGTGCGCCGACTTCTGGCCTGGACTGGGGGACGTACAGGAGAGGATTCAGATGAGCCCGATGACACCACGGCGCCCCCTCGACTATGAACTAGAATACTAATTCTAGAACAGAGTGGCACTTAAGGAGTTTTTCCGCAAGGTATGGGAGGAGGAAGGGATTCGTCCCGATCGGTGAACGACTGGCCGTAGCGGGGCAGATCAAGATGGCCAGACCAATTGTGCCAAAGCGCACGCCTTCATCGATTCCATCGAGGATATCAAAGCGTTGCAGACCAGGCACTTCCGTTAGCATCTTCGACGGTCGCCCGATCTTGAGGCTCCGACGTTTCCCTCAGCGCGTCGCGGTCGCGAGGTCTCGCAGGGTGCTCGCCACCTTGCGCACCTTCGCTGGGCTCCGTGTCCGTCCTGCTTCGCCCTCGAGGCGTGCCGCGAGCCCTGTGAGCGCCTCACGCCGGGCCGTGCCCGAGGCACGTTCCGCGGTTGCTAGATCGCGGCGTACCGACGCTATGCGATCGCCAGCGAGGCCGCCCGCCCTCTCGAGCTGGTCCACGTGGGCACGCGTGAGCGCAAACGACGGAGGCCAGACGAACCGCTGCTGTGCTTGTGCGTTGAAATAATCTGCGCTCAAAGATTTCGCCGCATCGATCTCGTTCTGAGAGAGAAAAGCGCTCGGTAGCAGCTCGAGGATGTCTAGGCCGCGGACGATCTCGGAGCTGACGATCACGCCGTTGTACCAGTATGCCGACCAGGTCCCGGCCATCGTCAGGCGTGTGGAGTCCGCTGGGCCACGGTCGAAGAAGGCGATCTCCTGAGGGCGCGCCGGATCTGTGAAGTCGAAGATTGAGATGCCGCCCTGATACCAAGCCTGTACCATGACATCGCGTCCCGGGATCGGTATCAGCGACCCGTTGTGGGCAACACAGTTCTCCTGGGGCGTCTGGGGCACGGGCAGCTTGTAGTAGCTCCGGAACTTCATGTCCTGGTCGGCGATGCTGAAGATCGCGTCCGCTCCCCACTCCTTCGGGTCGCTAGCGCGGCACTTGGGACCCCCGCCCCCCCCCCATTCGTCACTGAAAAGGATCGTCGTGCCGTCGTTGTTAAAGGTCGCCGAGTGCCAGTAAGAGAAATTTGAGTCAGCGACTGCCGTGAGGCGCCTCGGGTTCACGGGATCACGGATATCTATCAGAAACCCATAGCCTTCGCAGGCACCTCCGCCGAGCCCGATGGACGGGAACAGGGTGATGTCGTGGCACTGGGTCGGTCCGGTCCTCAGGCTGTTATCGTCGCCCATGATCTCAGCGAGGATCGCCGGCAGGGCCTCCCGGAGCGCCATACTGTCAGCGGCAGTGGGGGCGGTCCGGCCACTTGTTATGGCGATGCTGTCAAGCAGGGGATCGGTGAACCTGGGCGGCAGGACGTACGGGTCTCCTCCGATGTCGACGACGAACGCGCCCCCCTCCCTAGCGCGCTCGATAGCCGCGATGTCATCCGGGGCCATGCCGTGCTCCTGAGGCGCGACCAGGTCACTGAAGATGCGCGGGGAGCTCACGATGGCCGCCTGCTCGGGGCGCGCGAGTGGCACCTTGATGACCTCAATTCGGAAGAGAGCCGAGTTCGGGTCTTCGTCGGGGAGCGCCCCGGAGCAGCCGGCGAGCTCCGTCGCGGGGCGCACCGGAGCGGATCCAGATACGTAGATGTAAACGTTTTCCGCGTCTGTCGGGTCCACCAAGAGCGAATGCGTGTGTGACCCTCGGCAGGTTTGCACGTTGCCGACGTACCTTGGGTTCAGGATGTCGCTGATGTCGAAGATGCGGATTCCGCGCAACCGCTCTGGGCTGACCCGTTCCTTCACCCCTTCCGTCCCGCAGTCGAGGCGTCCACCGAAGCCCTCACCAGAGACGAAGAGGAGGTGCTGGTAAACGGAGACGTCGCTCTGGGATGCGGGGCAGACAAAGCCTCTCACGAGCGATGGCTGGCTGGGGTCCGAAATGTCCCACACTTGGAAGCCGCTGAAGTTGCCTTGGATCGCATACTTTCCGGTGAAGGCGAGGTCGGAGTTGATGCCACCGACAAACTCTTCCGGTGGGGCAGTCTTAGAGATGACCCGTAGGTTCCACGTCGCCTCGCCTGCGTCGAAGAGTCCGGGCAGGAGGCCGATGCGAGGGTCGGGGCTCGGAGCCGCCGCTGCAGCCGGGTCGGGACCTGATAAGGCCGCCTTCGAGTTCGTGGCAGACGGGGCGCAGGCGCTCGTGGCTAACAACCCCGCGGTGAGCGACAGCCTGGCGGGAAATCTCATTCGGGACTCCTCGGTAAGTCGGATTTACTGGTGCGATCAGCGCACACCGCCCAGCGGGACATCGGGCAGCGCGGCGAGCATGCGCCCCATGCGTGCGATTTCCGTGAGTTGGTCTGCCTGAATATCGGACGAGAGCTTGAACACCACCCCGTCTTGTGTAGCGGTATCCCATCCAAACAGATCATCAACCATAGTCACGGCTCCACGGTGGTGCTGAATCATATACGTAAGGAAGACGCGGTCGAATTCCGTTCCCTGAGCCTCATCCAACTTCCATATCTGCTCTGGGGTCAGCATGCCTGGCATGTGGAGAGCGTATTCAGTGCCGTGCAGAATGAGTTCGGTGCCCGCGATCATCACCTCGGGCACCGGTTCGCCCCGCTCGCCGAGCCACTGCTGCATAAGGGAGATCTCGTCTTGCTGAGAGTTCATGATGCGCGCGGCCAGAATCTGCACAGATGGGCCTGCCCCGTGGGTAGGCGCCTGGGCTGCCATAACGAGCGCTTGTGCGTGGTGCCTGATCATGCCGGTGACGAATCGTACGTCGGCTTCGGTGAACCTCATGCGGGTGCTGTCGGTCCGGGCCCTGTAGAGAACCTCCAGATCGGCCGTCGAGCCATTGGTGGGGCGGGGGGCGGTGCCTCCACAGGCTGCCATGGTCAGAGTCAGGAGGGCCCCGGTCGCCAGGTGTGAGCGTTGTCTCATCGGTCTGAGGTATTGTTGCGTTGGGCAGAAGGTGAGGCCCACGGCACATCTTGCACTGTGGGTCTCATCCCAATCGTTATTAGGCCTCGTGTCGGCCTGTCTATTCCGAAATAACCAACCCTCTCCCGACGAGCTTGATGGGATCAGCCCCTGGCTTCGGGACGAACTTGTTCAGCCACCCGCCTTCCCAGCTGGCGACGTATACGTTGCCAGCCTGGTCAACGTCCATCTGGTGTGGACGCCCGAGGCCACCGGAAAAGCCGCCACCGTATCCTCTTCCCGCGCCCCAGTGGTACTGGAGCACACCGTTTAGGTTGTACCTTAGGATACGGTTCACCGCCGCAGAGACCACCCAGACCGCTTCGTTCTCGTCGATGAAAATGCCGACGGGATCGGTGACGTCAGGCCACTCTTCGATGAACTCCCCGTCTTCCGTAAATACCTGGATGCGGTTGTTGTTCCGGTCGGCCACGTAGATGCGGTGATCCCGGTCCACGGCAACGCCGTGGATCAGGTCGAACTGCCCGGGGCCGCTTCCGACCGAACCGAACTCCGACACGAGCTCACCCTCAGCGTTGTACCTGACGATGCGGCCGTTATGGTAACCGTCTCCGACTAGGAAGTCGCCGTTGGGGAGGAAGGTCATCACAGAAGCCTGACCGAAATCGAGCGGTCCTGGGCTCGTGTTGGCTCGCGCCTCCTCTCTGCTTTGGGCCGAATTGGGGTCCAGGAGTCGCAACACGACCTTCTTGCCGTCGTTGGTAAATTTGATGATCTGTTCGTGGATGTCGTTGACTCCGCGACCGCGCTCGACGACCCAGATGTGGCGCTCGGGGTCGTACGGGCTGATATAGACCTGGTGCGGAGTGTTGAGCATCGTGTCCCACTGGGTCCAGCGTTCGATGATGTCTCCGTTACCGTCGACGACCACCATGTAGTTGGAGCTGTTCGGCCGCTCCTCACCGTCAGCGTTCCGATCGCCCCACACGGCCACGATGATCCGGTCCGGGGTGTCCGCAGCCATGCCTGACACCTCCCCCCACACCCACTCCTTGTCGTGGTCTGGCGCCGGCTTCCACCAGTTTTCGTCGGCAATATATCCGCCGGTTCGGTCATCCCCGCCCTTCACGATGTCTCCCTGCGCAGCCTGGACCTCAACGGTGCAGGCTGGGAGTATCGCCAACCCAGCGGCGAGAACGAGGGCGGCACCCACGCGATCGAGTCTCATCATGTTTCCTCTCCAGAAAAGGCTCCAACAAGGGGTTTCTGCCCGCTTGTGGGACGAAACTTCGGCGAAAGTGGGGTTGTCAGGCGGATTTGTGTCAGGTTATGGACGCCACTGTCCCTCTAACGGCGTCGCGCCTCCAAGGTATCAAGGACGTCTTGGAGCTTGATACCCGCTCCCTTGAGTGCTGCCAGTAGGTGGTAAAAGAGGTCGGCAGCTTCTTCGGGAATACGCTCGCGGTCGGCGTGGGCGAGCGCGACGACCAACTCAGTGGTCTCTTCGCCGAGCTTCTTGAGCCGCAGGTTTTCGTCACCAAGGAGGCGCGTCGTGTAACTCCCCTCCGGAAGGGTGCTAGCACGCTCTTCAATCACGGACCACAGCGCGTCGAGCGGGCCGGCAGCGGTGGGCGTCGCACCGTCACCAAAGCAACTTACGTCCCCCGTGTGACAGGCTGGGCCGAGAGGGTGCACGAGCGCCAGAACGGTATCACCGTCGCAGTCGGCGAACAGCGCGAGGAGCCGCAGCACATTACCGCTGGTTTCGCCCTTTCTCCATATCTCGCCGCGACTGCGCGACCAGAAATGGACATCTCCGGTTGCCACCGTGCGGGCTAGCGCATCGCGGTTCGCCCAGGCCACCATGAGAACCCGTGCGCCGCCCGCGTCCTGCGCCACCACGGGAACGAGTCCCTGGTCGTCGAAGCGAAGGCTGTCCAGGTCTGCGGCGGAGCGGAGGCGGCGGTCGGTCATGCGGCCTCCCCGGCCGGGTCCTGAACGGGCGAAGTCGGTCGCACGTTTACCCCCCATCTGGTTAGCGTCGTCTTGAGCGCGTCCACCGTAGTGAGCCCGTCGTGTAGGATGCCTGCCACCAACGCGGCGGAAGCCAGCCCTTTTGCGAACGCATCCCGCAGATGAGCGGCTTCTCCTGCCCCTCCGGATGCAACCACCGGCACCGGCACACGTTCCGCCACGGCACGGGTGAGCTCGACGTCGTAGCCAGTGCGGGCACCATCTCGGTCGATGCTGGTGAGCAGGACTTCGCCTGCGCCCCGCCGCACGGCCTCGGCCGACCACTCGACCGCGTCCAGCCCGGTTGGCACGCTGCCTCCGTGGGTGAAGGCCTGCCAACTGCCTGTGGGAGAGCGTGCCGCGTCCACGCTGATCACGATGCACTGGCTCCCGAAGCGGGCAGCTCCCTCGGTGAGCAGATTGGGCTCCTGCACCGCTGCGGTGTTCACGCTGATCTTATCCGCCCCTGCTCGCAGGAGTGGACCTATGTCGGCGGCTTCCCTGACTCCCCCCCCCACCGTCAACGGGACGAACAGAACCTCAGCGGTCCTGCGCACCAGATCAAGCAGCGTGCCGCGCCCCTCCAGCGACGCCGAAATGTCTAGATAGACGATCTCGTCGGCGCCCTCAGCCTCGTACCGCGCCGCGAGCTCAACCGGGTCTCCCACGTCCCGGAGTCCTTCGAAGCGTGTGCCTTTCACGACCCGCCCGTCCTTCACGTCCAGACAGACCACGACGCGGGGGTGCAAGCTCATTCGCGCTCCACTTTGACCGACCCCTTGGTGCTGAACACTGCGTCGTTCCCTCCCTGGGCCAATGCCTGGCGGAGGGCGAGTCCGGTGGCCTTTACCGCCGCCTCCACGACGTGATGTTTGTCCCGCCCACGGACCACCTCAACATGGATATTCGCACCCAGGTTCAACGCGAGGCTCTGCAGAAAGTGCTCGTACAACGCCGACGGCAAGCGCCCCTCGTACCACGGCCGGCCGCCCACATCGACGGCAGTGCGCACAAGAGCGTCGTCCATCGGGACGGTTGCCCAGCCGAAGCGGGCACAGGTTTCGGGCACCTCGTCCCGGAGCGCGAGCCCCACCGCGATGGCCACGTCTTCCACCAGGTGGTGGCGTAGGTCTCCCCTGGCATTCACCTGGAGGAAGATCCCCGAGTAACTGCCCAAGGTGGTGAGCATGTGATTGAGGAAGACGTCGCCGGTGGCCACCTCGCTGGCACCGCCATCACGCCGTATCTCGACCTCTATCTGGGTCTCCCGGGTCTCGCGTTTTAGTCGGCTCATTTATTACTCCCGTAGGTTCTTGCGACCACCTCGGCGTCGAGGAGGCCGGTGTACAGCGCCATGCCTAGAACAGCCACGGCGGCGCCGGCGTCAGCCAGCGCGCTCAGGTCGTCCAGGCTCGTAATCCCTCCGCTCATCTGTACAGGATGGGGCGAAGCATTCACCACCGCGCGCACCCCAGCCAGGTCGATCCCTTCCATTCTTCCCTCCCGCGCGACGTCCGTGCACAGCACTCCAGCCAGGGGGAGGTCCGCCAAGGTTGCCAGGAATGGCTCCACCTGGAGTGCGGACTCTTCCGTCCAACCCTTTCTCAGCACGGTTCCGTCGCGCACGTCTGCGGCCACGACCACCCTGCCTGGGCAAGTGCGCGCGAGCGCCTCCAACCATGTCCTGTCGTCCACCGCTCTGGTGCCCACGACCACCCTGCTGGCGCCGAGCGCGAGGAGCGCCTCGACGCGAGCGAGCGAGCGCACGCCGCCGCCCACCTGAGCGTCCGCGTGCGAATCCGCAAGGACCTCGGCCACCAGCCCGGCGTTGTCGCCGGCATCCAACGCGGCGTCCAGGTCCACTACGTGCAAACTCTTGAACCCCATGTCGGACCAGCGTCGAGCGACTGCGGCAGGGTCAGGAAGGCTGACGCGCTCGTCTGTCGGACATCCTCCCACGAGCTGGACACAGCGCCCCCCCCGGAGGTCTACCGCCGGCACGGCGATCATTGCTGTGCCATCTCGAGAAAATTCGCCACTAGCTTGAGGCCGCTGCGCGAGCTCTTCTCGGGGTGGAACTGGACTCCCCAGCAGCGCTGCCACCGCACCGCAGCAGCCATGCGATCTCCAGCGTATTCGGTCCACCCGATCACGGCCGCGGCATCAGTCGGGTCGCACAGGTACGAATGCGCGAAGTACGCGGCCAGACCGCCGTCGAGTCCCGCGAACAAGGGATCGCCCACGTCTTCCACGTCGTTCCATCCCATGTGAGGTACGACCGGGGCATCGAGCTGGCGCACGCGCCCTGGGATCAGCCCGATACCCTCGCCCTCACCCTCGTCGCTCCCGCCGAAGAACAGCTGCATTCCCAGGCAGATGCCCAGGCAGGGAAGCCCCCCATCGAGAGCGTCCCGTACGCGAGCCCGGTCCTTGGGCAGTGCCGCTACGGCCAAGCTGAACGCGCCCACTCCCGGAAGCACGAGCGCATCCGACGCGAGAGCGTAGTCCCAATCGGACGTTACCCTCACGGAGGCGCCGCCTCGTTCGAGTGCCTTCCCGAGCGAATGGAGATTGCCGGCCCCATAGTCCAGCAGCGCGACCTTCATCCCGTGCTCCTCCCGCGCGCGGCACGCGCTCCTTCCGGGGCCGGCACCTGACCCTCCGCCAGCACCGAATCCAGGGCCTTGAGGAATCGCTCGAGCATCGGCCAGGGCGCCACCGTGACGCGGAGCGCGTCGCCCACGTCGGGGCACGACGGGAACGGGCGTACTGCCACACCATGCGTGCGCAGGGAGTCATTCCACCACCCCGCCGAACCGTCAGGAACCGGGACCAGTATGAAGTTGGCCCAAGAGCGGAAGGGCTGGAGCCCACGCTCTTTCAGTGCCAAGAACAGCCGCTCGCGAGCTGCGGCGCATTCAGCGACCGTCCGCTGGGCCCAACCGTCCTCGTCCAGTAGCGCCGCCACGGCGGCCCTCTCGGAGAGGCGGCTCACCTTGTACGGGCCACGCGACTTTTCGACCTCGCGCGCAACCGCTGGTGTCGCCACGCCGAAGCCGACGCGGAAACCAGCTAGTCCGAAAGCCTTAGACATAGTCCGGGTCACGAGCAGGTTCGGTATCCCTGGGGCTTCAGTGAGCAGGCTATCGGGCGCGAAGTCGGCGTATGCTTCGTCCAGTATCACGAGGGGTCCCCCTGAGCCCCCGGCGGCCTCGAGCAGCTTGTCCAGCCATGACCGTGGGGCCGACACTCCGGTGGGATTGTTGGGCCGGCACACATAGACGATCAGCGGATCCCCCTCGAGTAGGGAGTCCGGTGACTGGAGTGCGCGCGACCAGGGGACTTCGACCGGCTTGCGCCCGTTCATGAGGGCCAACGGTTTGACCATGGAAAAGGTCGGTCCGGCGAAGCACACGGTGCCGCCCCCTGGACCGGCTGCCCTGAAGGCCGAGTCGAGCACGTCATCGGAGCCGCACCCGGTCGTGATGCTGTCCAGCGGCACCTTGCAGCGCTGACTGATGGCATCCTTCAGGTCGTCGGCGTACAGGAGCGGATAGCGGGTCAGCACATCGTCGTCCGCTGCCTGTACAGCAGCCAGCGCTGCGGGAGGTGCGCCCCATAGGTTGGTATTGTCGGACAGGTCCAGTGCGACCGGGCGACGATCCGGCGTGTAAAGGTCCAGTGGCTGGTAGTCCGGTCTCGGAAATCGGCTCATTGGCTCTCTTCCGTGCTCCCCCGCAGCCTCGCGGCGGCGGCATGGCCCGGCAGCCCTTCGGCCTCGGCCAGGAGCGCGGTGTCCTCGGAGAGAGCCCGCGCTCCGGCTGAGGTGACCTCTTGGCAGGTCCACCACCGGAGAAAGTCCAGCGCTGATAGTCCGGAGAAGCTCCGGCTGGCCCCTCCGGTCGGAAGGACGTGGTTGGCTCCGGTCATGTAGTCGCCGAATGCAATGGAGCTGGAGGGGCCCAGAAAGATAGTGCCTGCAGTGCGCACGCCCTCTGCATCCACGGCCGCGTGTTCGGTGAGTACGAGGAGGTGCTCAGGGGAGTAGCGGTTTGCGAACGCGACCCCGTCTTTCAAGCTGTTCGCGATCAGGAGGGCACCGCGCGCTTCCAGCGCGGCCTCGATTACCTCGCCGCGAGGTGCAGCAGCGATGCGGCGAGCCAGCGCGCTCGCAACCGCGGCGACGAGCTCACCGCTCGTCGCCACGAGCACGACTGCCGCATCGGGGTCGTGTTCAGCCTGCGCCATCAGCTCGGTGGCGATCAGCTGTGCGTCGGCGCTTCCATCGGCGAGTACCAGCAGCTCCGAGGGGCCTGCTGGGCAGTCGATGCGCACGTCTCCAGCTACCTGCCGCTTGGCCTCGAGCACCCACCGGTTGCCTGGGCCGACTACCGCGTCACAACGGGGGACGGACGCAGTGCCGTAGGCGAGAGCGGCGACGGCCCCGGCGCCGCCCAGGGAGAACACCCTGCTTGCGCCCGCGAGAGCCGCTGCCGCAAGCACTGCATCCGGGGGGGTGCCGTCGCGCCCCGGGGGTGAGCACACCACTACCTCTCCGACGCCGGCGACGCGGGCCGGTACCACTCCCATCAGCACGCTGCTGGGATAGGAGGCCCTGCCTCCCGGTGCGTACACTCCAACTGCGGCGAGCGGGCCAGAGCGGCGCCCTACGCGCACGCCGGGTTCCACCTCCACCTCCAGGTCGGCCGGGAGCTGTGCCCGGTGGAACGCCGTCAGGTTCCGGATGGCCCGTTCAAGAGCCGAGCGTACCTGCGCATCTATCCCGTCTAGGGCGGCGTCCCAGCGCGTGCGCGGAACCTCGATCTCGGCCAGCTCGACCCCATCGAAGCGCCGTGCCATGTCTCGGAGAGCTTTGTCGCCGCGGGCGCGTACCTGCAGGAGGATACGGGTCACCTTCTCGCGCACTTCCGGCTCATCAGGGGGCCGGCGGTCGAGGAGAGAAGTGACTTGCGCGGTCGATAGTTCGACCAGTCGGCCGCGTACGGCGATCACGGCATGAGCCTCTCGATACGTGTCACTAGGATCCCCTCAGCGCCGAGTCGCTTGAGGCCTGCAATGGTCTGGAATACGAGCTCTTCGTCCACGACCGCATGGGCTGCCACCCAGCTGCCGCCTTGGAGGACGTCCACGATGGTCGGCCCGCTGATGCCCGGAAGCACCTGCTTTAGCTCGTCGATCCGGTCCCGCGGCACGTTGGCCATCAGATAGCGCTTGCTCTCAGCCCGAAGTACGGATTCGAGCGCGGCACTGAGGTCTTCCAGAGCGGGACGGCGTGCGGGGTCCTCCGATGCGGTTCGGCTTACGATCAACCGCGCGGTCGATTCGAGCACTGTTTCCACTTCGTGGAGTCCGTTTACCTGCAGCGTCGAGCCAGTAGATACCAGGTCGACGATCACGTCGGCCACCCCGAGGTGTGGTGTGATCTCGGCCGCTCCTGACACGCGTACCAGCTCAATCGGGATGCCGGCCCGGTCGAAGAAGCTCTTGGCGATGCGTGGAAATGACGTAGCGACGCGCGATCCGGGGGGCACCTGAGCGAGCGTCTCGATCCCGCTTACGTCGGGCACGGCCACTGCCAGGCGACAGCGGCCGAAGCCCAAATCCAGGAGGGTCTCTACTTCTCGGCCGCTCTCGGCAACCAGGTCGGCTCCCGTCACGCCCACGTCGGCGGCACCGTCGGCGACGAACTCGGGCACGTCCGCCGCGCGTACTAAGATCGCTCGGAAGTCCGGTCCCATGTCCGCGAACAGGGCGCGTTTGGAGGTGAATTCCGCCCTAAGGCCGGCACGCTCGAAGAGCGTGAGGGCATTGTCCGAGAGCCTTCCCTTATTTGGGAGCGCGACCGTGATCACGCCAACCTCCTCTTGCTGAACGGAATCCCATGTGCGACAAAAAACCGCGGCTCGCCGTTTTCGACGGGCCGCGGTCTTTGAAGTCCTTGCGCTACCGCTGGGTCAGGTGCGCACCTCGATCACCACGGATCCCGCCGGGGAGTCATGATGACGATGATGCCGAACCAGCCGCATGCGTATCATGGAGCCAAAGCTAGCAAGCTGCCGTGCCTGCGCAAGGTTGGCGTGTTTCAGCGCAACGCTTGTTCTCGTCTGTACTGTGACTTTCGGGGGAACTTCGGGTTACCCTGGGTGTCCCACCTCGATCCGTCCTGGGCCATCCGACCCGGGCTGCTCCCAGGCATACGGCGAGGGTCCAGCGGACTAGATGGACGAGCCTATCCGCATACGGGGCGCCCGGCAGAACAACCTCAAGGGATTCGACCTCGATATTCCAAGGAGGAAGATCGTCGTCGTGACTGGGCCATCCGGCTCTGGCAAGTCCTCGCTTGCCCTGGACACACTGTTTGCGGAGGGACAGCGGCGGTACGTCGAGTCGCTCTCGACCTATGCGAAGCAGTTCCTCGACCGCATGGAGAAGCCGCTCGTGGACTCGATCGAGGGGCTCGCACCTGCGGTTGCCATCGAGCAGAAGAACCACACCCAATCCAGTCGCTCGACGGTTGGCACGGCTACCGAGGTGTATGACTACCTCCGCCTGTTGTTCGCGCGTGTGGGTCACACGCACTGTCCCGAATGCGACCGACAGGTGCGTCCCGATACGGTTACCACCGCGGTGGACCGCGTACTCCAGCTCCCGGCCGGGACCCGATTCATGGTCACGTTCCCGCTCAGGTTCTCGGAGCGTATTCAGCACGTTGGTGTGGTCGATAACCTCATGGCGATGGGTTTCGTACGCTGTCTTGCGGATGGCCGGCTCCTGGACTTCGGTGATGGCGGGGAGACCGATGCGAAATCGCTGGGTGCGGATCTGGTCGAGTGCCAGGAGGCGCTGGTTATTGTGGACCGCCTGGTGGCGGGTCCGGACATGCGTGAGCGGCTGGCCGACTCTGTGCAGACCTCGTTCCACGAGGGCGAAGGGGAGTGTTTTGTGGTGCTGGCGAGCCCCGAGCTGGATGGGGACCGCCTGGCGTTCACCGAGCATTTCCGTTGTCCGGATCACCCCGAGGTCACCTACCCGGAACCCACCCCCCAGCTGTTCTCGTTCAACAGCCCATACGGTTCCTGCCCAGAGTGCAGCGGGTTCGGTGCCACACTGGAGTACGACGTAGGCCTGATCGTTCGTAACCCGCGCCGCTCCCTTGACGAAGGTGTGGTGGAGCCGTGGAGCAAGCCGCGCTACCGGAAGGAGCGCGACCGATTGCGGGCTTTTGCACGTGACCGAGGTGTGTCGCTCTACACGCCCTGGGACGAACTGGATGACGACTTCCGTGAGACTGTCCTTCATGGACCGGGCAAGAAGAAGAGTTTCAGGGGTGTGATCCCCTTCCTCTGCTCCAAAGAGAACAAGCGCTACAAACAGTACATCCGCGTCTTCCTCCGGCAGTACCAGAGTCCGGTCGTGTGCCGGAGCTGCGGTGGCGCGCGCGTCCGGTCCGAGGCGCTACGGGTGAGAGTGGGAGGGAGCACGATCGGAGCTGTTTCAAACCATCCGCTCGAGGAGCTCCAGGGGTGGCTCGCCGGTCTCAATCTGCGCGATATGGAAAGCCGGATCGCAGAGACGATACTTCGTGAACTCGAGTCGCGGGTCGGGTTCCTGGTGGAGGTCGGTCTCGGCTATCTGACTCTGGCGCGGCAGACTCGGACCCTTTCGGGTGGTGAAGCCCAGCGCATCACGTTGGCCAACTCACTCGGTTCCCGGCTCGTGGACACGCTTTACGTCCTGGATGAGCCGACGGTGGGTCTCCACCCCTGCGACACTGCCGCCTTGCTCTCACTACTCGAGCGCCTTCGGGATGTCGGGAACACAGTTGTAGTGGTCGAGCATGACCCGCAGGCGATGCGTGCGGCCGACCATGTGGTCGAGCTGGGGCCGGCGGCCGGTGAGAAGGGTGGGGAGGTGGTGTTCGAAGGTCCTCCCGCTGAACTCGAGCGCGCTGGTACGGCTACCGGACGCTATCTGTCAGGGCAGAGCGACGCTCCGCTTCCGGATCGCCGACGCAAGGTGGACGGAGTGACGCTCGCTTTGCGGGGGGCGAGCCTACACAACGTGCGGGAGGTTGACATTGACGTTCCCCTCGGTGCGCTCACGGTGGTGACGGGTGTCTCAGGATCGGGGAAGAGCACTCTGGTGCACGATATCCTTTTCCGCGCGCTGGAGAGGGAGCTGCGTGGCGGCGAGACCAGCGCCAAGGCGCACCTGGGCGAGGCGATCGGCAGCTATGACACTCTGGCCGGTGTGACCAGCATCGAAGATGTCGTGTTGGTCGACCAGAGCCCCCTCGGCCGCACGCCCCGCTCCAACCCGGTCACATATATCAAGGCGTGGGATGAGGTGCGGCGTGTTTTCGCGGCGCAGCCGCTCGCGAGGGAGCGTAACTACGGTGCTGGCACATTCTCGTTCAATACGCCCGGGGGCCGCTGTGAGGCTTGCAAGGGATGCGGTCATGTCGAGATCGAGATGGTTTTCATGGCTGACGTGTTCGTTGTGTGCGAGGTGTGTGGCGGCACCCGTTTCATGCCTGAGGTACTGGAGGTCAAGTTCCGGGAGCGCAGCATCTCCCAGGTGTTGGAACTCACCGTTGACGAGGCTATCCGCTTTTTCCTCCGTGAGGATCGGCTCGGAAAGATCCTCTGGCAGATCCAACAGGTCGGACTCGGCTATCTGCGGCTCGGTCAGCCGGCGACCACCCTGTCGGGAGGCGAGGCCCAGCGCTTGAAGATCGCCCGCGAACTTGCGGGCGCGGCCGGGAAAAAGGGCCGCAAGCTCTATCTGCTGGACGAACCGACCACCGGCCTGTCAGGCGATGACGTCCGCAAGCTCCTCCGCGTGCTCAATCGCCTGCTCGATGCCGGCCACACAGTACTCATCATCGAGCATAACTTGGACGTTATCAAGAACGCTGACTGGGTCATCGACATGGGTCCTGGCGCGGGGCACCGCGGGGGCGAGGTTGTCGCGATGGGCAGGCCCGAGGACGTGGCGCGGGTTCCTGAGAGTGTCACCGGGCGGTACCTGCGCGAGGTGCCGGGGGCGGGTCAGGCGGCTGGATAGTATATTACCGTTGTCCCAAAATCTTGGATTCTCCGAAGATCCCAATCCTATGATCCTTCGCAGCGCGCGCCCTGTACCTCGGCATCGCCCGGCCGTACTCGCCGCCGCCCTAGCAGTAGGACTCGTAGGCTCCGCTACCCCCGTCGTTGCCCAGGCCGGTTTCACCCAACCCCGCGTATCCATTCATACGGTTGCCATAGCCAACGGCCTCCGGAGGCTCGAACCTGCCGGCAAACTCCTTGCCCTTGAACTGGCGTCCCTCTCGCAGGGATAGCGTTGTCCACGAAAATGGCGGCTGCGCCGATTTCGGTTTTGCTCCCCGTTCGGGACGGCGCAGAGCACTTGCCTGAATGCATCGCGTCGCTCCGTGCCCAGACCGACGGAGACTTCGAGGTGGTGGCTGTGGATGACGGTTCACAGGACCCGACACCTGATCTTCTGCATGCCTGGGCTTCAGGGGACTCTCGTGTGCAGGTAATCGTGCAGGAGCCGTCCGGTATCGTTGCGGCGCTAGAGAGGGCGCGCTCTAGTGCCGGCGGTGTTTGGCTCGCGCGCATGGACGCGGACGACGTCGCGCTTCCCGGCCGCTTCGCTGCTCAACGGGCGCTCATGAAGAGAGACTCTTCCGTGGTCGGGTGCGGGTGTGGGGTTCGCTACTTTCCGAGCGAGCATGTGCGGGGCGGCGCTCTCCGCTACGAACACTGGCTCAATGGCCTCACCACAGCGGATGCGCTGGCGCAAGACGTGTTTGTAGAGTGTCCACTTGCCCACCCGACATTTTTCTTGCGCGCCGATGCCGTAGCGGCCGTCCGCGGTTACCGGGACTGTGGCTGGCCCGAGGACTACGACCTGATTCTGAGACTATGGCGGGCGGGCGGGCGATTCGGGACGGTTCCCGAGGTCCTGCTCCATTGGCGGGAGGGGGAGTGGCGCTTGTCCCGTACCCATCCTTCGTACAGTCACGAAGCGTTCCGACGCTGTAAGGCGCATCACTTGGCCGCGTCTCTGTTGTCGGAGAGGGACGGCGTGGTGGTATGGGGGGCAGGGCCCACTGGGAAGTTATTTGCTCGCGCACTCGAGGGTGAGGGGGTCCGCATCCGGGCGTTCGTGGACCTGGACCCGAGGAAAATCGGCCAGTACATACGGGGCGCTCCGGTGTTGCCTCCGGCCGGCATTCAGGAATATCGGGACGCCTTCTGCGTGGCGGCGGTGGGACAGCCGGGTGCCCGGGATGAGATCCGTGTAGCACTGGCCGAGTTGGGGTGGCAAGACGGCACCGATTTCGTGGCTGTGGCCTGATCCTAACAGGGCTCTGTGCGCACCCTGGACGCGATTTTGGAAGAGTTGGTTTTGGGTGGGTCCGGATGGGGTTTCCACGGTTGATTGCGGGCCCCGCAAAGGGTTAAATTAACAAGCTTTATGAGACCGGCATCCTACCTTGCCCCGGACCTCTCGGAGCCTGCTTTTTGAGACATCCTCTTACGGTTGCTGCGATGACTCTCGTTGTGTTCGGGATCGAGGTGGCCGCGGTTCGTCTGTGGGCTGGGCTTAACGCTTCCCTCACAGGGAAGGAATCCTTCGTTTCAGGGCCTCTCTATCTTGCCGGGGGGGTGATGCTCTGGGCTAGGCGAATCCAGGGGGAAATACGTATCCCCGGGTCGATCTTGCCCAAGATGCGGCACTCGAACAAAGCGGGTACGGCGCCGCAAGAGGCGCCGGATACTGGCTCGAATCCTGAAAGAAACCTGCGTTAGCCGCCGGAGCTGCGAACGTTGTGGCTGGAGCGGGCTCTCCGCATGACACACATGGAGCGATAGATGGACGACGATACCGACAGCAAGACGAGCCTGGACGGGGAGTCCGGCTCGAGGGTGGTGGCCCGTCTGATAGAGGACGAGATGAGGGAGTCGTTCATCGATTATTCGATGAGCGTGATAGTCCAACGCGCCCTGCCCGATGTGCGAGACGGACTCAAGCCGGTGCACCGGCGGATCCTGTACGCGATGAGCGGCTTGGGTCTCAGTGCCGGGCGCCCTTACCGTAAGAGCGCAACCGTAGTCGGAGAAGTGTTGGGCAAGTTCCACCCACACGGAGATGCCTCTGTCTACGACGCGATGGTCAGAATGGTCCAGGACTTTTCGCTGCGTTACCCTCTGGTGGATGGTCAGGGGAATTTCGGGTCGATCGACGGCGATAGTGCCGCAGCTTACCGCTACACAGAGACGCGCCTGACGCCGCTGGCGATGGAGTTGCTGGAGGACATTGACAAGGAAACAGTCCTCTTCACCCCGAACTTCGACGGCCGCATCGATGAGCCCGTAGTTCTGCCGGCCAAGCTCCCCAATCTCCTAGTGAACGGTTCTTCGGGCATCGCGGTGGGGATGGCTACTAACATCCCGCCGCACAACCTGCGCGAGATCGTGGGTGCTTGTATAGGGCTGATTGAGGATCCCGACATGCCCCAGGAGACGCTTGAGGGCATCGTACTGGGCCCCGACTTTCCGACCGGAGGATCCATCTGTGGTAGGGAAGGCATCGAGGAGGCGTATCGCACGGGACGTGGTCGGCTAGTCATGCGAGCGAAGGCGGTCATCGAAGAGACTGACTCAGGTGACCGCATCATCATCTCCGCGATTCCGTTCATGGTGAACAAGTCTCGCCTGATCGAGCAGATCGCCCAGCTCGTGCGGGAGAAGAAGATCACCGAGATTCGGGATCTCCGTGACGAGTCGGACCGTGACGGAATGCGCATCATGATAGAGCTGAAGCGCGATGCGATTCCCTACATCGTGCTGAACCGTCTCTACAAGCACACCCAGATGCAATCCACCTTCGGCACCATCATGCTCGCGCTCGTGGGTGGCGTACCCAAGGTCATGAATCTGCGGGAGATGCTCGGTCACTTCATCGATCATCGCCACGTGGTGGTGGTCAAGCGGAGTGAGTTCGACCTGAACAAGGCGCGCGAGCGGGGACACATCTTGGAAGGGCTGAAAATCGCCGTCGACAACATCGACGAGGTGATCAGGCTCATCCGGGCCTCACGCGATGCACTGGCTGCCAGTGCACAGTTGCA
>Ga0302135_10000660_pt1 | contig 20748 bp, 16 predicted proteins | sample CBN3_surface_MG_FD_203119 | JGI IMG/M metagenome (GOLD analysis project Ga0302135, IMG submission 203119) | Marine microbial communities from Western Arctic Ocean, Canada - CBN3_32.1 | ecosystem: Environmental > Aquatic > Marine > Oceanic | place: Canada: Western Arctic Ocean | collected...
CGTTGCCGGCCAGGGCAAAAATATCGCCCAGACGGGCGACCTCGTCCTCGACGCCGGTCAGGCTTTCCTCTTCCATGATCCGACGCGAGGTCTCGCGCATCGCAGAGACGGCCGCCCGCATATTGTGGTTCGCCCAGATGACCAAGGAGACGCGCGCCTCGCGGAACCGGTCCGTCGGCGTCGCGTAATATTTCGTGGGGACGATGACGACCGGGCAACGATTGTCCCATTCCCGGCAAAAAGACAGGATTTCGGCGGGATTAGACTTCTTGGAATGGATCAGGAGAGCATCGGCCCCGGCGGCGTGATAGGCCTCGGCGCGCCGCAGGGCCTCATCCATCCCCCAACCGGCGATCAGCGCTTCGATCCGCGCGACGACGTTGAAATCGGAATCGGTCTGGCTGTCCTTGCCGGCCTTGATCTTGCCGCAGAACTCGTCGATATCGGCCAAGGGCTGATTCTCGCCCAGGAAAGAATTCGTCTTCGGGAACTGCTTGTCCTCGATACAAACGCCCGCAACACCGCGCTGGCAGAGCTTGCGCACCAGACGACGGAAATTGTTGAAGTTGCCGTAGCCGGTGTCGCCGTCCAACAGGATCGGGATCGTCGTCGCATCGGCCATGAACTCGATGACCTCGAGCACCTGGGTCCAGGACGCTTCGTTGTTGTCGCGCACACCCAAAGCAGCGGAAATCGACAGACCGGACGCCCAGATTCCCTCGAATCCCGCCTCCTCGACGATTTTGGCCGACAATCCGTTATGGGCCTCCATCAGGAAACGCAAATCCGGCGAGGCCAACATTGCGCCCAGGCGCGCCGCATTACCGGCCACCGGCCGGCTACGCTCATCGCTCTTCAGCACAACACCCATGATCAAATCTCTATGTTATTTCAGCGGTACATGCCGGCATTCGGTTTGCCGGGCCATAGCGCGTAACATAACGGCCGAGCGCCAAAGCGTCATCTATTTGTCCTTAAATTCTCTCGTAAACTTCATCCTGGGCCGGGCCGGAACGATATCTGGGTTGGCCTAGCCGTCCGCCTCGCGAGCCCGCCGGAGTCGGCCGACAAGGGCCCGGCTCTCGACGATCTGCCAGCCGATGAGACCGGGAATGGCGAGCGCGACCCGCGGCCGCGGGTCGCCAGTGAAATGGCCAGCATGGCCTCGGCCGGCCAGCCAAACAGCGCGCCCAGCAGGACGAATGCGCTTTCCTGGACGCCGATGCCCACGGGCACGACGAATATCGCGCCCCGAATCGCGCCGGTCAGGCTCTCCAGCATCAGCGCATCGAGGAAATCGATAGGCAGGCCGATCAGCCGCGTAACGACCCAGACCTCCAAGAGGGTAAACACGCGAGAAACCGTCATCAAAAGCACGGCCGCAACGAATCGCCAGGGCCTGCGGTAGGTGTCCTAGAGCGCCTCGTCAGAGCGCGACGCGATATCGACGAAACGGGCGACACGCGCCCCGGCGCGCCTGCCAAACAGGACCTGAACGCGCCGCGCGAATGAGGCCAATACCCCCATTCGCTGGACCAGAACGAAGCCGGTGGCGCCCAGCCCCAATCCGATGACCGCGATCGCGGTCCCGCGCACGATTCCGCCCTCCGCGCCGGACGCGAGAAGGACGGCCAGGCCGAACAAGCCCCAGAGGCTGAGGGACGCGGCCTGCACGGTCTTGTCCACGACGGTTGCCGCGCCGACCAGCACCCCGGACGATCCGCCCTGGATCACGATACGGGCCTTGACCAGTTCGCCTCCACCACGGCCCCCATGGGCAGCAAGGTGTTGACCGCGCGCGAGACGAAGCTCCCCCAAACCACGCGCCAGTGGGACGGCATGGCGGCGGGTGGAAAGATCAGGCGAAAGCATTGGGCATCGACGACGATATTCAGCATCAGGAGCAGGCAGATCAGTGCAAAACCCCACCCCACCGCGACGAGCGAAGTCCAAACGGCATCGACATCGTGGAGAGAAATCAGATAGCCGGTCAGAATGAGACCCCGCCAGTAGTCCGACAAGCGTGAGAAGGCGCATCGTGCAACGGTCCTCGGCGGGAAACACTCAGTTCGGCCGGTACACTAGCCATGCCTCAGGCCACGGACCATAGCCGCGGGCGCCCCTCGGCGAATTCCTCTCGCCAAGACTACGCCCGCTAATACACTCTTTCCTCAAATCGAAACTGGGGGGTCGCCTGACCATGGGCAAATACGACGCATTGTTCCAACCGCTGCGGATCAAGGGCCTGGAGATCCGCAACCGCTTCCTCAGCACGAGCCATGCGCCGGCCTATGAGGACAATGGCCGCATCACTGACCGCTATATCGCCTATCAGGCGGAGAAGGCCCGGGGTGGCATCGGCCTGACCCAGATGGGGGCGACCACGGTCTCGCCCGAGAATTCGATCTATTACGGCCAGGTCGATGCCTCGACCGACGCGGTGGTGCCCGAGTTCCGCAAGATGTCGGCCGCGATCCACGAGCATGGCGCGGCCTGGACCGTACAGCTAACCCATGGCGGCCGACGCGAGCGTTGGGACATCTCGAACTGGCTGCCGTCCTTCTCGTCCTCCTGCCGGCGCGAGTTGATCCACGGCTCCTTTCCCGTGGCGATGGAGGATCACGACATCCGCCGCACCCGGCACAACTACGCCGAAGCGGCGCAGCGGGTGCGCGAGGGCGATGTCGACGGGGTCGAAATCTCCTGCCAGGCGGGCACCCTGATCGAGCAGTTCTGGTCCCCCGCCATGAATGTCCGGACCGACGGCTATGGCGGTTCGCTGGAAAACCGCATGCGTTTCGGTCTCGAAATTCTCGAATCCGTGCGCGGCGCGGTCGGCGACGATTTCGTCATCGGCATCCGCATGCCGGGCGACGAGATGATGAAGGATGGGCTGAACCGGGACGACTGCATCGCCATCGCCAAGGCCTATGCCGGCAGCGGATTGATCGACTTCATCAATGTCGTCGGATCGCAGGCCTCGACCCTCAAGGCCGAGGCCCTGCTCTGGCCGAGCATGTGGGTGCCGTCGGGCGCCTATCTCGACCTCGCCAAGGCCATCCGGGAAGAGATTTCCCTACCGATCTTCCACGCCACGCGGATCAACGACGCGGCCACGGCCGCCTATGCCGTGCGGGAGGGCCTGGTCGACATGGTCGGCATGACGCGGGCCTTCATCGCCGATCCCCATCTCGCGGAAAAGCTGCGCACGGGCCGGGACGAGGAAATCCGGCCCTGCGTCGGGGCCCGCTATTGCGTGGACCGGGTGATCAGCGGCCTCGACGCCTTCTGCGCCCATAACGTGGCGACGGGGCGCGAGTTGCTCGTGCCCCAGATTGTCGGCAAAAGCGGCGGCGCGAAGCGCAAGGTCGTGGTGGTCGGCGGCGGGCCCGGCGGGCTGGAAGCCGCGCGAATCAGCGCGCAGCGAGGCCATGACGTGGTGCTGTTCGAGGCGGCGGACGAATTGGGCGGCCAGCTGGTTCTGGCCGCCAAGGCGCCCTGGCGGCGCGAGTTGGGCGGGATCACCGCCTGGCTGGCGACCGAAGTGGCGCGGCTGGGAGTCGATCTGCGCTTGAACGCCTATGCCGAGGCCGAGGACGTGCTGGCCGAGGCGCCGGATGTCGTGATCGTGGCGACCGGCGGGTTGCCCAATCCGGGCTTCTTCGAGGGTGCGGAGCTGGCCGATACGAGCTGGGACGTGCTGGCGGGCGCCGTGCCCGTGGGCGGCGAGGTGCTGCTCTTCGACGAGGCGGGCGGCCATGCCGGCCTGTCCTGCGCCCAGTTCGCCGCCGATGCCGGGGCCAAGGTCCGTTTCGTCACGGCCGAACGCTCCGTCGGGCGGGAATTGGGCGGCACCAATCTGGGCGCGCATATGGACGAAATGTACAAACGCGGCATCGAGATCAGGCCGGACATGCGCCTGACCGCCCTTTCGCGCGCCGGCAACCGCCTGCTGGCGCGGATTGAGAATATTTACAGCGAGGCCTGGGAGGAGATCGAGATCGACCAGGTGATCGGCGAAAACGGCACCCTACCGAACGACGATCTCTATTTCGCTCTCAAGCCGCTTTCGAAGAACCTGGGTGAGGCCGATATCGACGCCATGACCCGCTTCGCGCCCCAGACGATCGAGACGAACTCGGACGGGACCTTCACCCTGCTGCGGATCGGCGACGCCTGGGCCGGGCGCAACATCCACGCCGCGACCCTGGACGCCATGCGCTTCTGCAAGGACCTCTAGAGCATCCCGAGCCGTCCCTCGCCCTTCGACAGGCTCAGGGTGAGGAACAGCCGAAGGGCGCGCCCCCTCAAGGCGAGGCTGAGGTATTCCGTATCCCCACCCTGAGGAGCTCGCACAAGCGAGCGTCTCGAAGGATATTTTACGCAGTGGCCTTTTCGGCGGGCGCCTACCGCCCTCGGAACACCGGGCTGCGCTTCTCGGCGAAGGCCTGGATGCCTTCCTGGTAGTCCTCGCTCGCCAGGGCGCGATGGCCGGCCGCGGCGATCTCCTCCGCGCGCCGCTCCGCCTCGCCCGCGGCGAGGGCGTTCAGGATCAGCTTGACCCCGGAAATCGTCAGCGGCGCGTTGCCCGCCATGCCGGCGGCGAAGCGCTGCGCGGCCGCCAGCGCCCCTTCTCCCTCTTCGGCCATCCGGTCGACGAAGCCGATACGCTCGGCCGCGGCCGCATCGAAGCGCTCGGCCCCGAACAGGATGCGCTTGGCCTGGGCCAAGCCAACCAGGTTGAGCAGGGTCTGGCATTCATGGCCGTTATAGACAATGCCCAGGCGTGCCGCAGGGATGGCGAAGCTGGCCGTGGCATCCGCGACCCGGAAGTCGCAGACCTGGGCCAGGCCGAAGCCGCCGCCGATACAATAGCCGGAAATTGCCGCGACCGTGACTTTGGGCAGGCGTTCGATGGCCTCGCCGCAGCCCCGCACCGCCTGTTCGTAGACGGCCCCGTCCTCGGGTCCCTTGCGGACGGTCTTGAATTCCGAAATATCGGCCCCGGCACAGAAAAAGCCGCCCGCACCGGTCAGGATCGCGACGCGGGCCGTGTCGTCCTCCGCCAGTTCCTCGAAGACCGCCGCCAGCCGACGCCACATCGCCAGAGTCATCGAGTTCCGGCGCTCGGGCCTATCGATCGTCACCACCGGGATGGCCGGATCGGCGCGATCGATTCGAATGGCGTCGTCGGTCATGGCCTGTCCCTCGTCCTGGATGGCTGGGCATTCGTGCGGACAAGATCGTACACCGGCCCCGCTCTAGCAATGCGCATCAGCACGTTCGGCTGGCCCTTGGCATGGGCTCGGCCGCACGGCGTAATATGCCGGCAACGCAGGCGGGGCCAAGCATCCCAGATGATCGAGACCGATTCACCCGGACGAACCTGGCTCGGATTCGCCTGCGGGCTTTGCGCGGCGCTCTGCTTTTCCATGGGCGTCATGCTTTCGCCAACCGTCTACGCCACCGGCGGCAATGCGCCGGCCATCGTCGTGTCCCGTCTGGCCCTGCTGCTGCCCGTCTTCCTGGGTTACGCTTTTCTGGTGCGACGGCCGATCCGTCTGCCCTTCCGCGCGCGGCTTTTCGCGCTCTCCCTGGGCGTTGTCACTGCTTGCCAGAGCCTCGCGATATTTACGTCCTACCGCTACATCCCGATCAGCCTGGCGACCCTGATCGAATACACCTATCCACTGCTGATTCTGCTGGCCATGCGGGCGCTGTACGGCGAGGCCCTCACCTGGGGCCGCCTGACGGCATTCGTCGCTGCGATCGCGGGGGTCTGGCTTGCGTTGCGGGTCGATTTCGCTGAGATCCATCCGGTCGGGATCGCCCTCGCCCTGACTTCGGCCCTGATCGTCGGTGCGCGGATGATCGCGAGCGGGCGCTTCCTGAGGACATCGGACCCGATACAGCTGCTGATTCACATGCAGATGGGCGGACTCGCCGTCGCCCTTCCCGTGTTCGGACTGAGCGGCCGCATCGACCTGCCCGAGACCGGCACCGGTATCGCGGCGCTGCTCGGCATGAGCGCCTTGAGCGGCGTCGGCACCCTGTTGAGCCTGACCGCGATCAAGCTCGCCGGGCCGTCGCGCACGGCCATGGCCCAGACGGGCGAAGTCGTCTTCACGGTTGGCCTTGCGGCCCTGCTGCTGGGCGAAAGCCTGACGCCTCAGAAAATCCTCGGCGCCGGCCTGGTGCTGACCGCCGTTCTCGGCCTTCAGTTCCTGCGTGCGAAAGGAACCCAGCCCACCCGGCCGCCGAATGGAGAGGCGTGATTCTGCGCGCCGCATTCGCTAAACTTGCCCTCCACGGAACGGCTTCACGAAGGAGGATCATGTGGCAAATGTCTTTACGCCGGCAGAGATTCCGCTGGAGGATCGCACCCTCGGCCGGGTTCTCGGACGCGCCGTCGCCCTGTTCGGTGACAAGCCGTTCCTCAAGACCGTCCAAGGCGAGGTCGTGACCTATGCCGAGCTCGACCGCCGCTCGAACCGCCTGGCGCACGGCATCGCGGCCTTCGGCATCGGCCATCAGGAAACGGTGCTGGTCATGCTGCCGGACGTGACCGACTACATCGCCCTGTGGTGCGGGCTGGGCAAACGCGGCGCCGTCGAGGTGCCGGTCAATCTGGCCTACCGTAAAAGCATCCTGCGCCGGATCTGCAACGATTCCGGGGCCAAGACGATCATCGTCGACCGAATCTATCTGGATCGGCTGGAGGAGGTCGCCGACGAGCTCGAAACGCTCGAAAGCTGCGTCCTGTTTTCCCAGGACGAGGCCCTGCGCGGAGATCTCTCCCTGCCGCCCAAGCTGGCCGAACGCTGCCGGGCCGCCGCCTTCGAGGATATCTTCGCCGACGAGGACGGCCCGTTCGAGCCCGAGCCCGCCTTCCACGATCTGGTCGGAATCATGTACACCTCGGGCACGACGGGCGCCTCGAAGGGCGTCGCGGTGACCCATGCCCATTCCTTCGCCTATGCCGACGGCGCGGGGGAGATCTTCGCGCTCTGCCCGGGAGACGTCTTTTACAATTCCGGCCTGCCGCTGTTCCATGTCGGCGGCCAATGGGCGGTCTGCTATGCCACCATGATCTATGGCGGCACGGTGATCCTGCGCCTGGGCTATTCCAACAGCCATTTCTGGTCCGATATCGCCGAGCATGGCGCCACGGTCGTCTTCCTGCTCGGCGCGATCGCCAATTTTCTCTGGCAGCAGCCGGAGAGTCCCGAGGATGCGGCCACGCCGCTCCAGAAGATCGGGATGTTCCCCCTGTTGCCGCAGCACGAAGCCTTTGCCGAACGCTTCGGTGTCGAGATTTCCTCGGGCTATGCCTCGACCGAGGATCCCTGCCCGATGATCCATCATTTCGGCGAGCCCTATCCCAACAACAAATGCGTCGGCTATGCCCGGGCCGACAAATTCGAGGTCAAGATCTTCGACGAGTTGGACCGCGAATGCCCGCGCGGCACGATGGGGGAGATCTGCATCCGCCCCAAGAACAGCTGGGATATCATGCTGAAATACTGGAACCAGCCGGACTACACGGCCGAGTCCTTCCGGAACCTCTGGTACCACACCGGCGATGCCGGCTACCAGGACGAGGAAGGCCGCTTCTATTTCGTCGACCGGCTGACCGATTCCATGCGCCGACGGGGCGAGAACATCTCGTCCATGGAAGTCGAGGATGAGGTCAACCAGCACCCGGACATCCTCGAATGCGCTGTCTTCCCGGTCTGGGACGAGCATTCCGAGCAGGAAGTCATGGTCGTCGTCACGCCCAAGGCCGGGCGGAAGATCAATCCCGAGGAATTGATCCGCTTCCTCGACAAGCGCATGGCCTATTTTATGGTGCCCCGCTATGTCGATTTCTCGGATGAAATACCGAAGACTCCGACCGGAAAAATCCAGAAATTCACCCTGCGCGACAAAGGCGTGACGCCGACGACCTGGGACCGGGTCGCGGCCGGCGTGAAACTGTCGCGCTGACTGGTCCCGTGGCCGCCATCGACTTCGACCTCGACGGCACCCTGGTCGACAGTGCGCCGGACCTTCATGCCGCCGCCAACGCGACCCTGGCCGACGAGGGGTTGGAGCCGCTGAGCCCCGCCACGATCAGATCCTATATCGGCGACGGCATCGACGTGCTGGTCGCCCGCTGCCTCGCCGCATCGGCGAAGGACCCCGCGAAGATCGCGGCCGCCTCGGCGCATTTCCGCCGCCACTACGCGGAACGGGACCATAGGGGCACGACGATCTATCCGGGCGCGGCCGAGGCACTGGCTCGGTTGAAAGCGTCCGGCCACCGCCTCGCCGCCTGCACCAACAAGGAGGAGAGTTTCGCGCTCGATATTCTCGCCACGACCGGGTTTCTCGCCAGTCTCGATGCCGTGGTCGGCGGCGACACCACAGGGCGCCGCAAGCCGGACGCCGCGCCGCTGCTCGCCTGCGCCCGACTATGCGGGTCGCAGCCGAACGAGACCCTCTATATCGGAGACAGCGAAATCGATGCCGAAACAGCCCTGGCTGCCGGCGTCGATTTTATCCTTTACGAAGGCGGCTATCGGCGGGAGCCGGGGAGGCCGATCGCGCATCGGGCGGCCTTTTACGTCTACCCGGACCTGCCGGGCCTGATCACGGTTCTGAACGGAATCTAGCCGGCCGCGTGGGCGGCCTTGGTCCGGGCCTGCAGGTCGCGCAGGACCTGCAGTTCCTCCTCTGTCGGCGGCGGCGTCTCCACCACCGACTCGGCGAAGGCGACCTGCCAGCCCGTCTCGTCCCGCACGGCCTCGCGCGTCACGCCCGGATGGAGCGATGTGACGCTGAAGGCCAAGGTCTCGGCGTCCGGCTCCATGATGCAAAGATCGGTGATCAGCTTGGTCGGGCCCTTGGTATCGACGCCGAAGGCCGCACGGCCCTCGCCGTTCGGGCCATGGCCCAGGGAGGTGATGAAGTCCAACTTCTCGACGAAAACCCGCTTCTGGTGGCGCGCGGTGATGTAGATCTCGGCGCAGGAAATGGCGATCTCTGGCGCCCCGCCGCCGCCGGGCAGGCGGACTTTGGGCTTGTGATAATCGCCCACGACCGTGGTGTTGATATTGCCGTATTTGTCCAACTGGGCGGCGGCCAGGAAGCCGATGGTGATGCGCCCGCCCTGGAGCCAGTAGCGGAACATCTCCGGCACCGCGACGGTGGTCAGGGCCGTGTCACAGAGTTCGCCATCGCCGATAGACAACGGCAGGACATCGGGCCGTGTGCCGATGGTGCCCGATTCGTAAATCAGGGTGATATCGGGCGCATGGGTCAGGCGCGCGAGGTTGCAGGCGGCCGAAGGCGCGCCGATTCCGACGAAGCAGACATCGTCGTTGGAGAGCGCGCGGGACGCGGCCACGGTCATCATCTCGGCGGGTTTGAATTCGGGCATCAGCTTAGACTCCCTTGCCGGCATGGCGGACAAAATCCCCCGGTCCGCCCTTCAGGACATGCTCGTTCATCCAGGCGAGGAAGCCGTCGCGATCCGCCGCGATAGCGTCCCATTCGGTGTAGAAGGCATTGTCGCGGGGGTAATAGCCGTGGGTGTAGGACGGATGCGCCCCGCCCGGCACGACGCAGACATAGTCGACCGTCCAATGGGGCAGAATGCACAGATTGGGATGCAGGCCCCGCAGGTCCTCGACCACCTCCTCGACCGTGACGATGGCCGCCTTGGCGGCCAGCACCGCCTCCTTCTGGACCCCGACGATACCCTCGATCAGGACATTGCCCTGCTTGTCGGCCTTCTGGGCGTGGATGATCGCGACATCCGGCTTGAGCGCGGGAACCGCCGCCAATTCCTCGCCCGTGAAGGGGCAGATCACCGATTTTATATTGGGATTGACGCGCTTCAACTCGGCGCCGCGATAGCCGCGGAAGATGGCGCAGGGCAACCCTGCCGCGCCCGCCTCGTAGGCATTGGCCATGGCAGCATGGGAATGCTCCTCGATCTCGATGGCACGCGGCCAGTCGTTCTCCACCGCGTCGCGCAGGCGGCGCAGCAGGCCGACCCCGGGATTGCCGGCGAAGGAAAAGATCAGCTTGGAAACGCAGCCCATGCCGATCATCTGGTCGTAGATCAGGTCCGGCGTCATCCGCATGACCGTCAGATCCTTGCGACCCTGGCGGATCACCTCATGCGCTGCTGCATGGGGAATCAGATGGGTGAAGCCCTCCATCGCGAGGGACGCGCCGTCCGACACGCAAGCTGCCACGGCCTCGTCGAGGGGCACTATTTTTGCCATTCGCCTCATCCTTCGCCCATTGATCCAGCGGCGGAACAATCATGCTAAGAAAGGGAAGGGTCAAGCTACCCATGACGGAGGGGGAGGTATGAACACGATCAAAGGCGGCGATGCGTTCCTGGCGATCTTGAAGGACGAGGGCATCACCCATCTGTTCGGCAATCCGGGGACCACCGAATTGCCCCTGATGGACGCGGTCGGCAAGCAGACCGAGATGAAATACGTCCTGGGCCTGCAGGAATCGATCGTCGTCGCGATGGCCGACGGGTTCAGCCGCGCCTCGGGCCGCCTTTCGGCCTGCAACGTCCATGTGGCGCCCGGTCTCGGCAACGCGATGGGCTCGATCTACAACGCGAAATTCTCGCGCACGCCGATGATCGTTACCGCCGGCCAGCAGGAGATCGGTCACGGACTCACCGAGCCGCTGCTCTACGACCCCCTCGTCCCGATGGCCGAACCGCTGGTCAAATGGGCCATCGAAGTGACCCGCCTCGAAGACCTGCCGCGGATCGTGCGCCGGGCCGCCAAGATCGCGACCACCCCGCCCATGGGGCCCGTCTTCATCTCCCTGCCCGGCGATATCCTCAACGACGAGAAGGGCATCGACCTGGGCCGCCCGACCCGGGTGGATGCCGCCGGCCGCCCCTCGGATGCTGCCTTGGACCGCCTGGCTACCCGCCTGCTGGCCGCACGCAACCCTGTGATCATCGCGGGAAACGAGGTCGTGACCTCGGACGCTTTCGCGGAAATCGCAGATTTCGCCGAGGCCCTCGGCGCGCCGGCCTACCAGCAGACCGTGCCCTTCGGCGCCCATTACCCCTCGACCCATCGCTGTTTCATGGGAACCCTCCCGCGCAACCAGACCCGGGTGCGCGAGATATTGGGCGAGCACGACCTGCTGCTGGTCGCCGGGGCCGATGTGCTGCGGATGTCGGTCTGGAGTCCGACCGATCCGCTGCCGCCTGAGCTGCCGCTGATCCAGATCGGTTTGGACGACTGGGAACTCGGAAAGAACTATTCGGCCGAGATCGCCCTGCGCGCGGATCTCAAGGAGACGCTGAACGCCCTCACCCCGCTTCTCCAGGAGAAGGGCGGCGCGACCCATGCCCGGGTGGCCGGTGCCCGCGTCCAGGCCATCGAGGCGAAAAATTGGAGCGTCAAGCGCGTCTCGCGCCAGGAGGAGATTCAGGCCCTGGCCAGCCAAACCCCGATCGCGCCCGAATGGCTGATGTTGCAGATCGCCGAAGCGATCCCAGCGGATGCGGTGGTGGTCGAGGAGGGCTTGAGCAGCACCACCTCCCTCCTCCAGTTCCTGCCCTACCGGGACCGCTACGGCTATCACGCCTTCGCCAGCGGCGGCATCGGCTGGGCCATGGCGGCGAGCGCGGGCATCCAGATCGCCCGGCCGGAACGCCCGCTAGTCGCCGTGATCGGCGACGGCAGCGCCCTGTTCTCGATCCAGGCCCTGTGGACAGCGGCGCATCTCGACCTGCCGATCACCTATGTCATTCCCAACAACCGCGGCTATCGCATCCTCAAGCAGCGCCTGCTCAGCTTCCACGGCAACACGAACTACGTGGGCATGGACCTGATGGATCCAGAGATCGATTTCGTCGGTCTCGCCAAATCCCTGGGGGTCGAAGCGGAGCGCATCACCGATCCCGCCGCCATTCGGCCCGCCATCGAGGCCTCCGTGGCGGCCGGCAAGCCGCGCCTGCTGGACGTCGCGGTGGACCGCGCCGTTTAGCAGGCTGCCGAAACAGGAATGCCGTGCCGATCATCCTTCGAGACGCTCGCTGGCGCGAGTTCCTCAGGATGAGAGGGCCCTCTCGACGCGTCTGTTCGCCTTTCTCGACAGCCTGTCAGCGGGCTTCGAGAATGCGCATCTTCGGCGTCGCTCAGCGGACGATGTCGAGGTTCGTGACCTGCGCCCCGACGGCGCTGTACAGATCGGCAATGCCCAAACTGACCGCCGCTTCCGCCTCGGCCAGATCCTGCCGGTTGTCCAGAAAGGTCCGCTGCGCATCCAATACATCCAGGAACCCGGTCAGGCCCTGGGTGTAAAGCTGCTCCGCCTGGGTCGCGGCGCGCGCACTGGCATCGGCGGCGGCCTGCAGGTCGTCGCGGCGGTCCCGGGCAGCGACTAGATTCGCCAGGGCCACCTCGACCTCGCCGAGCGCATCGAGAAGTATCGCACGATAGAGGAGCAGCGCTTCCTGCGACCGTGCCTCGGCGGCGGCCACCTGGGCCCGCCGCCCGCCCGCATCGAACAGCGGAATATCGAGGCCGAGCGCCAGGGTCGCGATCAACGATTCGATCACCTCGCCCGAGCCCAGCCCGCTGATCGCCCAGGTCAGATTGCCCGGAATGCTCAGCATCGGATAAAGCTCCGCTTCGGCGACCCCGATCTCGGCCGTGGCCCGCGCCAGAACGGCCTCCGAGGCCTGCACGTCAGGCCGCGCGCGCAACAGATCGCGCGGCAAGCCGAGAGGCGGCCCGCCCTGGTACCGGGGGATATCGGCTGCCGCCGCGATTTCCTGGGTGCCGGGCTGGCGCCCGGTCAGCACCGCCAGAGCCGAACGGGCGGTCGCGAGGTTCTGGCGCAAGGGTCCGCGCAAGGCCTGGGTCGCAGAAACCTGGGCCTCGGCCCGGCTGACATCGAGTTGCGAGGCCAGGCCCGCCTGATAGCGCCGGCTCACCAGATCGAGGGTCTGGCGCTGCAGGCCGAGCGAATCCTCGATCAGCTCGAGCTGCCTTTCGTCGCGGCGCATTTCCAAATAGCGCCGGACAACATCGGCGACCGTCGTGCGCGCCAGATCGTCGCGCAGCAGGCCACGCGCGCGCAATTCCGCCTCGGCCGCTTCGATGCCGCGCTGCTGACCGCCGAACAGGTCCGGCACCCAAGAGAAAAGCAGCCCTGCCTCGGCCGCGCCTTCGAGGCTGCTGCCGGTGTCATTGCCGTTTCTGGTGTTGCTCGCCCGGTCGGACCGGCGCTCCCTATCGAAGACGCGCTCGCCTTCGATGCTGGACCCAATGTCCAGGGTCGGACCGCCGACCGCGTCCGCCTCGCCGACCAAGGCGCGCGCCTCGCGCAGGCGCGCCTCCGCGGCCGCAATATCCAAATTGTCGGCCAGGGCCTGCGCGACCAGAGTGTCGAGCCCCGGATCGCCGTAACCACGCCACCATTGCGCCGTTTCCGCCGTGCCGGCCGGCACGGCCGCCGGCTGGCTATAGGCTGCCGGCGTCTCGATCTCGGGGGCTTGGTAATCCGGCCCGGCCGTGAGGATGCATCCCGCCAGCACGAGGCTGCACGCAACCGCCAGCCACCTCATTCGGCCGTTCTTTCGATCGCGCTGTCCGCGATCTTTTCCGCATCGCGCAGTTCCGTTTCCAGGCGCGTGCCCTCTGCGGCGCGGGCCCGGGCGAAGCGCGCCAGGCCGAGATAGGCGACCGGCGTCAGATAGAGGGTGAAGATCGCCGCCAGACCCAGCCCGCCAAAGACCACCCAGCCGATCGCCGCGCGCGCCTCGGCGCCCGGTCCGCCGCTGAGAATCAGCGGCAAACCGCCCATCACGGTCGAGATCATGGTCATGACGATCGGCCGCAGGCGGACCTTGGCCGCGGTGGCGACGGCGTCCCGGACGCTGAAGCCGCGATCGCGCAGCTGATCCGCGAATTCCACGACCAGAATACCATTCTTGGCCATCAGCCCGATCAACATGACGAGCCCGATCTGCGAATAGATGTTCACGGAGGTTCCGGTTACGAAGAGCGCCATGACCGCCGCCGCGATCCCGAAGGGAACGGTGGTCATGACGACCGCCGCCGAGGTCAGACTTTCGAACTGGGCGGTCAGGACCAGAAAGACCACGACCAGCGCGATGACATAGGTCATCGCCACCTGGCGGGAGGTTTCGTCCAGCGCCTCGGCCTCGCCCATCAGGATCATGTCGATATCCGAGGGCAGGACCCGTTCGGCAAGCCCCTGCAGGTCATCGGCGCCGCTGCGCAAGGGATAACCGGGCTCCATATCCGAATCCACCTCGATGGCCCGGCGCTGGCGATGGCGGTCCAGTTCGGCGGCCACGCCTTCCTCGGTGAGGGTAGCGACGCTGGACAGCGGGACGAGGGCCCCGCTGTCGCTTCGAACATAGAGGTTCGTCAGATCCGAGGGATCGTCGATCGCACCGACCGCCGCCTCGAGAAGAATTGGGATGGCCTCATCCGCGACGTTCAGGTCCGCGATCTGGTCGCCATCGACCATGGCCCGCAAGGTCGCTGACAAATCGTCGAGCGGCAGGCCGAGATCGGCGGCGCGCTGCCGGTCGATGCGGACCGAGAGCTGAGGCTGGGTCGGCTGATAGGAAATGTCCGGATTGCTGAGACTGGGCAGCTCGTCCTCGATCCCGCGCGCGAAGTCCTTGGCCACCTGAAAAAGGCGCGTGTAATCGCTGCCCAGAAGCGCCACGTCGATCCCGCCGCCCACGCTCCATAGATTCAGGCTGTTCGTGCCATAGGCGTTGACCCGCGCGCCGGGAATTTCAGCCAAGGGACCGCGCAGTTCCGCAAGGATTTCCTGCTGGCTGCGCGACCTGTCACTCCATGGCGTGAGAGGGGCGATGACCGAGACGCGGTTCAGATCCCAGCGGCCGACGATGGTCAGAACGCTCGCAATCTCGCCCCGGTCGACGAAGGGCTGCAGGATCGCCTCGATCCGGTCGGCCTGACGCGCCGAATAACCGAGGCCGACTCCGTCCGGTCCCGTGGCGAGAACATAGATGACGCCGCGATCCTCCGGAGGCAGCAGTTCTTCGTCCAGGGTCTGGAAGGTGAGCCAAGCCAATCCGGCAAAGGCAAGGGCGACGGCAAGGGCCACCAACGGCGCATCGAGAGCGGCGGAAAGCGAGCGTTCATAGGCCCGGGCCAGACGGGTTCCAAGCGCGGCCAGGGGGCCCGGATAGCGAACCGGCCCTTCCGGCAGGCGGGCGGCGAGAACGGGGACGAGGGACAGCGCCACGAAAGAGGAAATCCCGACGGCGAATGCCAGCACGAAGCCGAACTCGCGAAAGAGCCTGCCGGCGGTGCTGGGCAGGAAGGAGATCGGCACAAAAACCGAGATCAACGCTGCTGTGGTCGCAACCACAGCGAAGAAGACCTGGCGGGTGCCGAGCACCACCGCCGCGCGGCTGCCCAGGCCCTGCGCCTTGCGCCGCTGGATATTCTCGAGCACGACGATGGAATCGTCGACGATCATCCCGGTCGCCAGGACCATCGCGAGCAAGGTCAGCAGGTTGATGGAGAAGCCGAGCAGCCAGATGGCCGAGATCGTGCCGATCAACGCGATGGGAATCGCCACTGTCGGCACCAGGGTCGCCCGCAGAGAGCCGATGAAGAGCCAGATCGTGCCGATCACGATGAGCACGGCGATGGCGAGAGTGATCAGAACCTCTCGCACGGAGCCACGGATGAAGACGGCATCGTCCGCCGTGACCACCAGATGCACGTCCTCGAAGCGCGTGTTCAGACTCTCGACCGCTTCGATCACCCCATCCGAAATACTGACGGTGTTTGATCGCGCCTGGCGGACGATGCCCAGGCCGATCACCGGTCGTCCGTCCAGGCGGACATAGGATTCGGCATCTTCCGGCCCGAACCGGACCTGGGCGACATCCCGGATCTTGACGGTGCCGCGGATTGTCAGGCCGGCGATTTCTTCCACCGTCACCGCGGTGGCATCCGCCCGCACGATCAATTCCTGGTCGTCCGAACCGAAGCTGCCAGCGGGCACGTCGAAGGGCGCCTTCTCCAGGACGTCCGCGACATCCGTGACGGAAAGGCCGTAGGCGGTCAGGCGCAGAGGGTCCACCACCACGCGCAAGAGCCTTTGCCGGTCGCCGAACAGGTTCACATCGGCCACGCCGTCGACCGAAATCAACTCAGGCACGATGTCCTTCTCGACGACCCGGGTCAGTTCCTCCGCGCTCAAGGAGTCGCTATAGGCCGCGAGGCGGACCACCGGCTCGGAATCCGCGTCGGCCTTGACGACGGTCAGTTGCTCGACCCTCTCGGGCAATTCCCGCTCGACCCGGCTGACCGCCTCGCGCACATCGGAGGCAGCCGAATCGAGATCCGCTCCGGGCGAGAACTCGACCCGGATCCGGAAATTGTTCTCTTCGCTGGAAGACCGGATCGACTTGACCCCGGAGACCCGCGCCACCGCGCCTTCCACGATGGAAGTGACTTCGGTGTCCATGGTTTCGGGCGAAGCGCCGGGAAAATCGCCGCGCACGGTGACAATGGGCCGGTCCACATCCGGCAGTTCGCGCACCTCGACGCCGAATATGGCGGCGAATCCCGCCAAGGCGATCAGCAGATTCAGGACGAGGATCAGCAGGGGCCGTCGAATGGCCAGCGATGGCAGATCGCCGCCGCCTAACATGGGACCGGTTTCCGGCTTGGGAATAGCCGCCGTCGGCTCACGAACTGGGCTCCGCCGGGTCCTCGATCGAGACCTCCAGCCCCTGGCGCATCCGCTGTATCCCTTCGACGACGACCGCTTCGCCGGCTGCGACGGCGGCATCGACCAGAACGGTGCCTTCCTGGCGCTGAACGATAAGGACGGTCTCACGCTCCGCCTTGCCGTCCCGGATGACCCAGAGATAGGCGCCGTCGCCGCCCCATTGCACGGAAACCTCCGGCACCAGGGGATAACGATCGCCCAGCAGATCGAACAGGACGGCGAAACTCATCCCCGGACGCAGACGATCATGCTCGTTTGTCACCCTCGCCCGGGCCGTGAAGCTGCGGCTGACCGGATCGACGCGGCTGCCCAATTCCACGATCTGCCCCGGATAGGCGCCGTCACGCACGCCCCAGGCGGAAACCGAAACCGGCTGGCCGACCGCGACCCGTTCGAGAAAGATCTCGGGGATCGCGAAACTGACCAGCAGCGCGCTTCGATCATCGAGCGTGGCGATCGGAACCTCCGGCCCGATGCGATCGCCGATCTCGACATCCGTGATCCCGACATGGCCGGCGAAGGGCGCGATCACCATGCGGTCGGTCAGCGCCACCTCCGCCTGGCGCACGGCGATGCGCGCCTCCTCCACCGCCGAGCGGGCATCGTCGATGGTGGAGGCCGGCACGACACCGCTGCCGCCCGTCGATTCGTAGCGTTTCAGGAGCTGGCGGGCGTTGCCCCGCCGGACCTTGGCCAGTTCGACCGCCAGTTCCTCGCTGCGCTTGTCCAGTTCCAGCAGAAGGTCGCCCTCGGCAACCATCTGATCGGGCGCGATACCGACGCCGACAACTTCTCCTGCCGTGGCCGGATAGAGGGTTGCCGAACGAATCGCCTCGCCCGTGCCCACGGCCTCTATCCGCGTTCGCTCGGGCGTTAGTTCCGGCCGGTGCACCACAGCGCGGACAACCGGCCTGGATGTGCCTGCCCGCTCGCCCGCCTGACGGCTGTCGGCCGGCTGGATCAACGGCCAGGCGAAAGCATAGGCCAGATAGCCCAGCGCACAAATCGCGGCCACAACCAGAAGTTGCTTCATCGGTTTCATGCGATCAGCATATACGGTTCGTCGCCCCTGGATGCATCGCGGCGAGAACGCCGGGAAGGCCCCCCCGAATTACGCCGATACCCTGCCATGGAAGATAGGCGCGACTATGGCGGAACACAGCTCTTATGGCACCCAATTCCGTATAAATGCAGTGTAAAGATTTCGTCGAGACGCGCGGCTTCAAGCACTTGCATGCGACCAGCGAAGAATATGCCGGTGCGCGGCCCGGCCATCGCGACGTCTATCCGGCATCAGCGGTCAAGGTCGCCGCGTCGACCTACGGCATCGCCCAGGCCGTTTTCGAGCGGGCCCCGCCGCATCTGACCGTGTAGGCGAGCACCGCCGTCCCTGCCACGAATGAGAAATCGACCCGTCCATCGGCGCCATCATTCCCCGGTAGCCTCCGCCCTGCCATAATCGTCCGCTTGACCCCCACCCATCCTCCTGGACGCATTCATGGCGCGACCGCGAAGGCCCGGCAGACGCACCGGTGCCGAGGCCGATTACAATATCGACGTATCGAAGGCCAATCCCTGGGTTCTGTTCAGAATCACGATGATGGCCTTTCGCCACCGCATACGCATGGCTTTGGCGATCGTGGCAACCCTGCTCGCCGGCGGGTTCCAGCTCTTCGTGCCGCAATATCTCGGCCGGACCATCGATCAGGCCCAAAGCCTGATCGGTGGCGCGGCAGCCGGAAGCGCGGTCCGGGACGAGGCGGAATCCGCCCTTCTGCAGACCGCACTGCTGCTGCTCGCGGTGGCCGTCGCACGCGGCTTCTGCACGATGATGCAGAATTACCAGGGCGAGGCGGTCGGCCAGCTCGTCGGCTACCAGCTGCGCCTGGACTATTACCGCAAGCTGCAGACTCTCAGCCTGTCCTGGCACGACCGGGTCCATTCCGGCGATCTGATGACGCGCGGCATTCTCGATATCGAAGGCGTGCGCCTGTGGATCGATACCGGCGTGCTACGCATGATCCTGCTGACAGTGCTGATCGGCGGCGGCGCGGTGATCCTAATCGGCAACAACACCTTGCTCGGCCTCGTCGCCCTCAGCTTCGTGCCCGTGGTCGGCATCCGCGCCTCGATCGCCCGATTGCGGCTGCGCGACACCTGGCTGGCGCTTCAGGACAAGATGTCGCAGCTGACCAAGGTGATCGAGGAGAACCTGGACGGTATCCGGGTCGTGCGCGCCTTCGCGGCCCAGGGCTACGAGCTGGCCCGGTTCGATCGGATATCCAACGAGGCCCTGGCGATCGCCGGCCGGCGCGTCCGCCTGTTCGTGCTGTCCACGACGCAGATGACTTTCGTCTATTTCCTGGCGATGGCGGCGACCCTGTGGGTCGGCGGCCAGATGACGATCGCCGGCGAGATCACCCTGGGCGAGCTGGGCGAGGCCCTGACCTTCATGCTGATTCTGCAGATGCCGGTGCGTCAGATCGGCTGGATGGTGAATTCGATCGCCCGGGCATCGACCTGCGGCGGGCGGCTGTTCAACGTGCTCGACCTGACGCCCTCGATCGCCGACGCGCCCGACGCCAAGCCCCTGCGGATCGAAGGCAGCGTGGTGCGCTTCGAAGGTGTCGATTTCCGCTATCCAAGCTGGGCGACGGACGACCGCACCCTGTCCGGGATCGATCTCGAGGCGCGCCCCGGCAAGATGATCGGCATCGTCGGCCCGCCCGGCAGCGGGAAAACCACCATCGCCCAGCTTCTCGGCCGCTATTACGACGTCGCGGCGGGCCGCATCACCATCGACGGCCAGGATATCCGGGACGTCACCCTGTCGTCGCTGCGCCAAGCAGTCAGCATCGTCCAGCAAGAGCCCTTCCTGTTCACGGCCAGCATCGACCACAACGTGGCCTATGGTGATCCCTGGGCCGGCCGGTCCAGCATCGAGCGCTCGGCCCAGACCGCCCAGCTTCACAGCCATATCCGCTCCCTGCCCAACGACTACCAGACCCTGGTCGGGGAACGGGGCGTGTCGCTGTCCGGCGGGCAGCGACAGCGTCTTTCGATCGCGCGCACCATCCTGCCCGACGCCAAGGTGCTGGTGTTCGACGATGCGACCGCCGCCGTCGATGCCGCGACCGAGCGACGCATCCGCGAAGCGCTGCGCGAATTCGTGGCCGAGCGCGCCGTCATCGTGATCGCTCATCGGCTGAGCTCGCTCATGGATGCCGAAGAGATCGTCTTCCTGGAGAAGGGCCGTATCGTCGAGCGCGGCAGCCATGACGAACTGATGGCCGCCGGCGGGCGCTACCGGCAGCTCTGCGACCTGCAGGCGCGCGAATTGAGCGATGGGGCCGAAGACGCACCGAGGGCCGAGTCATGAGCGATATCCAGCCCACGGCGGGTCGCCCGGACGAGGCCCCGCCCCTCGCCGTCGTCGGCTCCCAGATCAGCCAGGACGAGGAGCTGTTCGGCCAAGTCTTCGACAAATGGATCGTCCACCGTTTCATGCACTATCTCACCCCCTATCGGCGAAGTCTCGCGCTCGGCATCGCGGCCGTCCTGGTCTTTACCCTGACGCAACTGACGATTCCGCTGATCGTCCGCCGGACCGTCGACGATGCCCTGGCCAAGGGCGCCGGAGACGAGGCCCTGCTGCGCATCCTCATCGCCGCTTTCGTCGCCATGGTCGTCGTCAACTACGCGGCCAACCATTTCATGGAAACCATCGTCGGGAAGACGACGCAGAATCTGCTGTTCGACCTGCGCCGGGCGATGTATGCGCATCTGCAGATCGTTTCGCTGTCCTTCATGGACCGGACCGAGGTGGGACGCCTGATGTCGCGCCTGCAGGGCGATGTTTACGCTCTGCAGGAATTCCTCGAATCCTCGATCTTCGCAATCGGCGATTTCGTGCTGCTGATCGGCATCATCGCGGTGCTGTTGAGCCTGAATCCC
>Ga0302135_10000662_pt1 | contig 20743 bp, 21 predicted proteins | sample CBN3_surface_MG_FD_203119 | JGI IMG/M metagenome (GOLD analysis project Ga0302135, IMG submission 203119) | Marine microbial communities from Western Arctic Ocean, Canada - CBN3_32.1 | ecosystem: Environmental > Aquatic > Marine > Oceanic | place: Canada: Western Arctic Ocean | collected...
GGGTGTGCGTCCTAACACCGCCTACGCCTACGCCTACCTATGATTCTATGGGCCGTCCCACGAGGGGGTCAAGACGCACACCCTCACATTACCCACCACGGGCCGCGCCCCTCGCCATCGACCTACTGCGCGGGGCGGTCCGGACCTCTCGGTGTGTCCCGAGAACGGCCCCGAGACACTACTGCCCTACAGCGAGGTAATCCAGAGCAAACTTGCCCAGGGCGACCGTGATCCCCAGAAATTCGGGGTTGATGTTGTCTGTCGTATCGTCGGGCGTGTGGATGCGGGATATGTCGTTTCCGAAAAAGAACAGGACGGGCACGTCGTGAGCTTCGAAGGACTCGTGATCGCTCTCGCCGGTGTCAAGTTGGCGCTCCTCAGTGGGTAGAACGACGGTGGGGGGCTTTTGGATTGTTTAACGTTCTTGCCCACCTTGGGGTAGGGGAAAGTGTCTCATTTTGTCGCATAGTGTCGCATTTATTTGGTGCGCCAAGGTCAGCGAGCGGTGCGGCCTCCAACGATCATACGCAAAAACGGACAGACCTCGCGAGGTCTGTCCGTTCGCTCGTCTACGCTGGTTAAGCGCCTGAATCCGGGCTATGCATCCTTGGTGGGAGCGTCGCCGTCGCTTGTGCCGTTGGTCGCGGGTGCCGCAATATCGAGGGTAGCCTGCGTATCTTCGAAGTGCTCGACACACGCGATTGAAGCGACGTTGTCGCCAGCATCCATCCTGAATATCGTAACGCCCTGGGTCGCCCGGCCGGTGCTCCGAATCTCCGACAGGCTGGTGCGCAGCACCTGGGCCTTTTCGGACACCAGGTATACCTCGTCGCTATCGGCGATGACCTGGGCGGCCGCCACGTTTCCTGTCTTACGCGTGATGTTGAGGGTCTTGATGCCCGATCCACCCCGGCCCTGTATTCGATAACGCTTCAGGTCCGTGAGCTTGCCGAAGCCCTTCCTGCTGATGACCAGAAGCTTACTATCGCTAACGGCGATGTCCATGCCTACGATCCGGTCTTTCTCGCGCAGCGTCATTCCCCTTACCCCTCCGGCGCCTCTGAGCCGGGGAGAGACCGCGGTGACCGGGAACCGAATGGACATGCCCTGCTCGGTAACCATCATGACGTCATCTTCTTCGCCGGTGAGCCGGGCGGTAACGAGATCATCTTTGGGTTTCAGGTTCATGATGATGAGCCCAGCACGACGGATGTTGGCAATGGCCTCCAGGGCTACGCGCTTGACGGCGCCCTGACGGGTGGCCATGACCAGGAACAGGTCCTCCCTGTGGAGGGTACGAACGCCGACGATTGCATTCACCCGCTCGCGGTCGGCGAGGGGTATGACGTTCACAACAGGGACGCCTCGCGTGTTCCTGGACGTGTCTCCCCTAAGCTCAAAGGACTTGAGGGCAAGTACGCGCCCTGTATTTGTAAAGAACAGCAGCATGTCATGGGAATCGCCCACGATGATATGGCGCACGGGATCGTCATCGCGGGTGCGCATGCTGCTGACGCCCTTGCCTCCGCGGTGCTGATTGCGGTACGTGTCGGCAAGGATGCGCTTGATGTAGCCGCCCTTGCTCAGGGTGACGACGACCTGCTCGTGGGGCTCAAGCTCCTCGCGCCTGAACTCCTGGAGGGGTGGTCCGATCTCAGTGCGTCGATCTTCGCCGTGCTGCCTCTTCAGAGCCTGAGTTTCGTTTTTGATTTCGGCATCAATCTTCTCAGGACTCGCCAGCAGCTCTTCGAGCTCACGAATGAGCGCTTGTAGCTCGTTGTACTCGTTCTCGATGCGCTCGCGCTCAAGGGCAGCGATGCGACGTAGTTGCATGTCCAGGATCGCCTTGGCCTGGGCCTCGTCCAGGCTGTACCACTGCATCAGGCTAGTCCGGGCGGCTTCCGAATCTTCGGCCCCTCGGATGAGGGCGATGATGGCGTCCAGGTTGGACAGGGCAATACGCAGGCCTTCGAGGATGTGGGCTCTGCCCTTAGCCTTCTTGAGCTCAAAGCGGGAACGCCGGGTGATGACCTCGCGCCTAAACTTAATGAACTCCAGCAGCGCCGTGCTGAGGGAGACAACCTTGGGCGTCCCGTCGACAATGGCGAGCATATTGGCCGAGAAGGAGCTTTGCATCGCCGTGAATTTGTACAGGTTGTTGAGAATCACGAGGCTCTGTGCCCCGGACCGCAACTCCATGACGATGCGCATACCCTTCCGGTCGGACTCGTCACGAATCTCCGAGATTCCTTCCAGTCGTTTGGTCTTGACCAGAGCGGCAATCTTCTCGATAAGGGTTGCCTTATTGACCTGGTACGGCAGTTCCGTGACCACGATCTGCATCCTGCTGGACCGCTTCATCTCCTCAATCTCGGCCACGGCGCGGACGATGATTTGGCCCTTTCCGGTCTCGTACGCGCTGCGGATGCCGTCGGTGCCCATTATCGTCCCGCCGGTGGGGAAGTCGGGGCCAGTGATGCGCTTCATGAGCTGGTCGAGGGTCGCCTCGGGATCTTTGAGGAGCAGATAGATACCGTCGCAGAGTTCTGAGAGGTTTTGCGGTGGGATGTTGGTGGCCATGCCCACGGCGATTCCCGAGGCGCCGTTTAGCAGCATATTGGGGAGCCTCGCGGGCATGACGGAGGGCTCGCGCAGGCTGCTGTCAAAGTTGTCTATGAAGTCAACGGTTTCCTGGTCAAGATTCGCCAGGACCTCTTCGGCGACACGGCTCAAGCGAGCCTCGGTATAACGCATTGCCGCGGGTGGGTCATTGTCGACGCTGCCGAAGTTTCCCTGGCCGTCCACGAGCGGGGCTCGCAGGGAGAAGGGCTGGGCCATTCGGACCATTGCATCGTAGATCGCGCTGTCACCGTGAGGGTGGTACTTACCCATGACCTCGCCGACGAGGCGGGCGCTCTTCTTGTACGCCGAATTGGGTCTCATACCCAGCTCATGCATCGAGTAGAGGATACGTCGCTGCACCGGCTTCAGGCCGTCACGGACATCCGGCAGGGCCCTTGCGACGATGACGCTCATCGCATATTCGAGATACGAGCTGCGCATCTCCTCTTCGAGCAACTTGGGGCGTATGAAGCCGAACTCCGTCTTCGTTACCATCTATGGCTCCTGAGGGTGTCTTGTTCGGGTGGCGGAATCACGTTGCAGAACGGTCCTAAAGAACCGGGAGTAGGTCGTAATATTGTATCACTATCTGGTCGTTTTCCGATACTTGGCCAAGACACGTACGCAAAATCAGCGGTTTTCGTTAACCGCCCCAGGAAGGGCCTTGGGGGGACCCTCCCCGGGGCGCTGTTGGGGGTACTCCGAGCACCTCTCAGCAGAGTTTCGGAGTACCGTTGGGGGTATTGGCATCGCGGCCAACACGGTACAAGTTTATCGGTGCCACAACCCTGTTTCAAGTTTTGTCCGTCGCTGTGCCATTTGTTTGTGGCATTACGAAACATACAGTGATAGAATCGTTGTGGCACGGGCTTTGACGTCGGCAGGTTAGGCCCCTTGGCCACATAAACACCACGTGCACGGGGGTTCGGATGGAGCAGAGAGCGGACGTGGCTATGCCACCGCCCTACGTGAGCTTTAGTACCTTCAGGACACTTCGAGAATGGCTTGGCGACGAAAGCGTGCCACTTAGATTCGACAGATCTTTCTGGGAATCCAAGTTTAGTGGCAGTACCGGCACACAGCTCGTGGCTGCACTCCGCTTCCTCGGCCTCCTCGATCGGGAGCAGCCGCAGCAAGGCATGGAGCGCATGGCAGAGGCAACCACCGCAGAGTGGAGGTTCTTGCTCGCCGAGCTTCTCCATGACTCATACACCGTCGTGCCATTCGACGAGCTGCCACGTGCCACACCGGCTATGGTCCGCGGTTGGTTCCGGGCCTATCCCGTGGATGGCCACACGCTCCGCAAGGCCATTTCTTTCTTCGTGAGCGCCGCGAAGGAGGCGGACTTGCCTATGTCCAATGGGGTCCGAAAGATGGCGAAGGGACGGCCTGCACGCCAGCCTGCCCCACCCCCACAAGACCGGGTCGAGGCCAGGCGGACTCCGGCGACATCGACGGACCCGAGACCGGTGGCCGCCACTCCTGCCGCACCCGTCCCAGGAGGGGGTACAAACCAGACTATTGTGAGCCTGAAGAGCGGAGGCACCGTCACGCTGAGTGTGGCCGTCGATCTGTTCCAGCTCTCAGAGAGCGACCGGAAATTTGTGCTGACGCTGATCGACCTGACGAAGGGGTACGCGACGGAGACGGTTCAGGACGGCGGCTGATGCGGGCAGGCCGATTTTAGGGTGGAACGCGCTCGCGTTCTCTAAAGATCGACATCAGGCGGCGGCGTTTCCCTCTCCGCGTTCGACCAGGCTCTGGAATAGGCGGTCGAAGTGGGGCGGTATCTCCAGGCGTCGCTCCGGCCTGAACTGCACGCCGATTACCCAGCCGTGGTCTGGGCTTTCGAGAGCCTCGATCTTGCCGTCTTCCAGGGAGTATGCGGACGCCAGCAGATACGGCGACTTACCGACCTGGTTCACACTCAATTCGTGGCGGCTGTTCACCCTCACGAACCCACCGGAGCCAACCACCGCGGCCAGCTTCGATCCCGGGGCGATGTAGATGCGGTGGTAGGAGGATGTCTCGCCCTCCGGACCATGCCCCTCGACCGGGGCCGCAGGCGCGCCTGCGAGGGCAAGATTGAGGGCATGGAGCCCATCGCCGATTGCCAGCAACGGCATGTCCATCTCAAGTGCTGCCTGCGCCAGTGCGACATGGGCAGGGTCACCATCTCCGGCGAGCACGAGTGCATGCCCCCCGACGAGGACATTCCCATCAGAGTGCATGGAGTCTTGCGATAGAGCCACCGGTGAGCCGCCTGCCCGTTGCACGGCGTCAGCGAGGGGCTTTGTGTCTTCGGAAGAGGCAGCTATGCTGACGGTGGGTCCTGTTGGCATGGGTTCGTCTACCTCTGCGGATCTGGTTTAGTACGGTTGGTTGGCTGAACAGGATTATCCGGTTGACCCTGTTAAATTGTAACCGGAAGGGCTTCGAGCATGCACGTAGTTGGACGCGTCCAACGCACAGATGTTATTGTAAATTAGAAACATACGTGCTACAATTCGCTCGTTCGTCCACAATCCGACATCGCAATCACTGAAGGGAATCAGATGGGAACACAGAAGGCGAAGGCTCTAGAGTTGGCGATGGGGCAGATCGACCGCGAATTCGGCCAGGGCGCGGTGATGCGGCTTGGTGACTTTGGCATGGCATCGGAGATCGAGTCCATCTCGACGGGTTCGATCTCCCTCGATGTGGCGCTGGGGGTTGGCGGCATTCCCAGAGGGCGTGTCATTGAGATCTTCGGCTCGGAGTCATCCGGCAAGAGCACCCTGGCATATCACGTCATGGCGGAGGCCCAGCGCTCAGGCGGCGAGGCAGCCTATATAGACGCAGAGCATGCCATGGACCCAGGATACGCCGCGAAGTGCGGCATAGACACCGAGACTCTTCTCATATCACAGCCTGACTCCGCTGAGCAGGCTCTCGAGATATGCGAGTACCTGGTACGCAGCGGTGCCGTTGAAATCGTGGTGATCGACAGTGTCGCGGCCCTGGTGCCGAAGACCGAGTTGGAGGGCGACATGGGCGACACCCACGTCGGGCTCCAAGCCCGACTGATGTCCCAGGCGCTTCGCAAGCTGACCGCAGCGATTAGCCGCTCCAACACATCCGTAGTGTTCATCAACCAGATCCGGGAGAAGGTCGGCGTAGTATGGGGCAGCCCCGAGGTGACACCAGGCGGCCGGGCTCTGAAGTTCTACAGTTCCGTCCGCATCGACCTGCGCAGGCTCGAGTCCCTCAAGCAGGGGACTGACATCGTTGGGTCGCGCGTCCGAGCCCGTATCGTCAAAAACAAGGTCGCGGCGCCGTTCAAGGTCGCGGAGTTCGAGATCATGTTCAACGAGGGCATCAGCAAAACCGGCGACCTGATTGAGTTGGGCGAAGAGATGGGGTTTGTGAAGAAGAGCGGCTCCTTCTACTCAATGGGCGAGACCAAGTTGGGCCAGGGCCGGGAAAACGCCAAGGTGTTCCTTAAGTCCAACCCGGACATAATGGACGGGCTCGAGGCCAAGATTCGGGAGAAAATGGAAGAGGACGCGAAGCCGCCCGCAGAGGCTCCTGAGCCGAAAAAGACGGTGACAGCCAACATAGAGGCCTGACGAAACGGCGAATCTCAATTCCAGGATAAATTTCGCCTATGAGCACCACCGAACCGCAGCGGAGTGCGCACTCCGCTGCGCTGCGCCTTCTCGCCTACAGACCGCGCACCCGCAAAGAGATGGCCTCCCGGCTCGGGCGCAAGTTTGAGCCGGACGTGGTGGATAATGTGGTGGCGCTGCTGACCAAGCAGGGCTATCTGGATGACGCCAGTTTCGCCAGCGCGTGGAGGACGAGCAGGGAGTCCAACAACCCCAAAAGCTCGTGGGTGGTACAGCGAGAGCTCGAAACTCGGGGCATCGAAGCCTCGGTGGCGAGCGAGACCGTCCAGAACATGGACGACGACGAAAACGCTTATGCCGCCGGAGCGAAGGCCGCCCGCAGACTCGCGAAGCTCGAACCAGCCGTCTTCCGACGAAGACTGTGGGCGTACTTGAACCGGCGGGGATTCAGCAGTTCCGTGACACGGCGGACCGTCGAGAGGCTACTTCAACAAGCCGATGAGGACAGGAACTAGGCCTCACTCCTGAGCGACCCTCACCTCAGTCCTGTCCCTAGGGAGAGAGAGGACGCTCAATCCCTAGCCTCTCAACTGCCGCCATGAGAACGCCTTACGCTCCCACCGCCATGAATTTTGCTTCCAGGTCGGCCAGTTAGCTCTTTCTCTCCGGGATCGAGCTCGGGTCGTCATCGTTGGGATCTATGAGCAGTGCTTTGACCATGCTCAACTGCTGCTCTTCGCTGAATTTTTCGCCGATGATGGGGCAGACGAAGACTCCTCGTTCTCGAAATGGTCGAGTTCAGCGTTGGCCATTTCCGTGACCTTGCAGTAGAGGTGACGCCGGGTACGAGCCAGCACCTGTCGCTTACCAATGGCTGTTGCGAGTGCTTCCTCGACCTCCTGAACACGCTCAACCAGTTCCTCGTGTTGCTGCTCTTCGAGCGCCAGCGCCGACTGAACATCGTTAGATTGTCCGGCGGTATCTTCCTTGCCCAGGAACTTGACAATCTCATCGCCTTGCTGTGCCAATGGGGGGGGTGACTGCGGCAATCGCCTGGTTGCCGGTGGGTATGGTCCAGACTTTGCTGCGGCTCATGTCGTATCATTCCAGTGGCCTGAATGCTGATCGTCGCGTCGTGCGCATACAGGCATACTGTTCGTAACTAGGGGAGGCGCGGCCCGACTGTGGGGATGCAGAACGATGATAGAGCCGGCTAGTCACGACATGACTGACACTGCACCGGCTATCCGACGGCGAGGTTACTGATGGAAGCGACAATCGGCCTGGGATCTGGCACGACGCTTCAGCTCGTGCTACTCATATTCAGCCTGCTGTCCGTGGCCTTTTTCAGCAGCTCCGAGGCCAGCCTCATCTCGGTCAACAAGGTGCGGATGAGGCACCTGGCCGAGCAGGGAAACCGGGCCGCAAGAGCGGTCATGCGGATAGTGGGCGTGGATGAGCAGGAGAGGTTTTTCGCTACGATCCTGCTGACAGAGAACGCCTTCATCATACTCGCTACCTCCGTCGGCACTGCATTTACGATAAGGCTACTGGGCACCGGCGGCTTCTCGGTCCTGGTCGCCACCGTGGCTATGACGCTACTAGTGGTGGTCTTCGGTGAGATCACGCCCAAGAGCCTCGCATTCAGGGCCTCCGAACGATGGTCGATGGTGGTCAGCCGGCCCGTGAGCCTGATAATGGCGCTGGAGACGCCGATCATTTTCATCTTTACCCTGCTGCCCCGGCTGATCCTCAAGCTCATCGGCGGCGCGGGCGCGCTGGTCACCCCATCTATTACAGAAGGGGAGTTGCGGATGCTGATCGACATCGCCAGCGCTGAGGGCAGCGTTGAGATGGGCGAGGCGGAGATGCTGGCCAGCGTCTTTCGTTTCGGGGACCGTCAGGTCCGCGAGATGATGACGCCGCGAACGGAGATCGTATTCGTCGAGCGGGGAACGCAGATGGGCGAGTTCCTAAATGTCTATGCCGAGAACGCGCACACCCGTTTCCCTGTCTACAAGGGGTCCACCGATGACGTGATCGGGATTCTATCGGCCAAGGATATTCTCCGAGCGATGTCCGCGAGCAAAATGGGCTCCGACGACCCCGTGACCACCATCATACGCGACGCGTATTTCGTGCCTGAAACAAAGCGGATCGCTGAGCTGTTCGACGAGCTGCGCGGGTCGGGCAACCAGATCGCCATCGCCATCGACGAGTTTGGAGGGATCGCTGGCCTAGTCACCCTGAAGAGGCTGCTGGAAGAGGTCGTGGGCCGCGTGGGAGAGGAGGGTGTGAGCCCCGCCGAGAAGTACGAGGCGCTGGGAGAAAACACATTCCAACTCGAGGGCGGCATGAATGTCGACCAGGTCAAGGACGAGATAGGAATCGATTTGGGTGACGGCAACTTCGAGACCGTCGCCGGGTTTGTGCTGGAGACTCTCGGGCACATTCCCACCACTGGAGAAACCTTCGAGCATGATGACCTGTCCGTCGAGGTGGTTGAGATGGAACGGCTGAAGATCGAGGCCGTCAAGTTGACGAGAAGACCGGCGCGCGCCGTCTGATGCGCACAGCGGATTCGCCAGAGCGATTTATCGAGCTGGTTCGCACCGCTCTTGACGAGTGCGGTGTTACGACGACGGACCTGCTCGTAGTCGCGGTATCCGGCGGCCCCGACTCGCTTTCGTTGCTCCGCGCACTGCATAGACTCAGTGACAAAGACGGACCGCGACTACACTGTGCCCACCTCGACCACGGCCTTCGGGGCGCCGCCTCCACAGCGGACGCCGCCTTCGTTGCCGACCAGTGCCACTCGCTGGGCATTCCACTCACCTCCGAGGCTGTGGATGTCGAGGAGGTCCGCGCTCTACGACGCCTCTCTGTAGAGGCCGCGGCGCGTGAGGTCCGGTACGAATTCCTCTCCAGGGTCGTCAGGGCACAGGGCGCAAGGGCAGTCGTTTTGGGGCACACCGCAGACGACCAGGTAGAGACTATCTTGATGAACATCGTCAGGGGCAGCGGCCTGGCCGGGCTCCAGGGGATGCGGCCCTCGTCGATGCGGAAGATCGACGGCGTGGACCTGCTATTACTTCGTCCCTTGCTGGCAATCGGCAAGCAAGACACACTGGACTTCTGTAGCGCACTTGGCCTCGAGCCCAGGTTCGACGCGTCGAACCTGTCGACGGCGGCCACTCGCAACATGCTGCGCCTCGAGGCGATCCCACTTCTTGAGCGGCTGAACCCGGCCGTTCGAGAGGCTCTGCTGAGGCTGTCGAGGAGCGCAACACAGGGCGTCGCCCACCTCGACCGTGAAGCGGATGAGGCGTGGGAGGAGATGGCTCGTCACGAACTGGGAGTGCTCACCCTGCCCAAGGCCCCACTCGCGGCGATGGATCCGGCGGTCCGCGCACACCTGTTGCGCAGGGCTGTACTCGAAACAAAGGGCGACCTGGATCGGCTCGATCAGGGGCACATCGAGCAGATCGCACAGCTGGCTACCGGACCAGCAGGCCGGTCGCTGGACCTGCCTGGAGGGCTGCTATTTTCGGTTGACTACGAGGACGTTACATTCGCCGTCGGCGGGACGGTCCCGGTTCCCGCTACGATCGACGGCTCCCTCGACATCGCGGTACCAGGGGAGACACGGGTAGAGCCGTGGAACATTTCAGCCAAGCTTATGAACCGCATCGAATGGGAAGGGGCCGACGAAAAGCCTGCTCGTGACACGAACGTCGCGTACCTCAGTCTTCCGGCAATGCGAGACATTCAGGTTCGAAGCAGGCGCGCCGGTGACAGGTTCCAGCCGCTGGGACTATCCGGACACAAGAAACTGCAGGACTTCATGGTGGACAGCCATGTGCCCCGGGAGATGCGCGACGCGACTCCGCTGGTGGTCGCAGGGGGACGCATCGCATGGGTGGTAGGCTGGAGAATCGCGGAGTGGGCCAGGGTCACAGAAGACGACGACACGGTGCTGGAACTGAAATTTTCCCTGGCGCAGAGCTAGGTTCCTGACAGAGTCCGGGTTCCAAATTCCCGCTCCACCCAGGTTGGCTATCATGTGGACCTATTGGCAACGGAGAATTCTACGAGTGGGTGAACTGGATGTGATCGTCACATCGTTCAACAAGGGGAGAGGTAGCGATGACAGTAGATAACTCAACGGAGCAATGGTGGAGGTCCCTGCTAACGGGTGATGGGCTGGAAAAGCCCATGCGGCAGATGCGCCACGCCCTCAGGTTGCTCCCCGCCCACGAGCGATGCAAATTCTGCAAACTCCCCGTTCGACGGTGTAGCCGCTCCCGCTATGCGCCTACTGGGACGAGGTCCATCCAGAATCAGCACTGCCTTCTGCAACCAATGCCAAGTTGCCGCCAATAAGAACCTCGGTGGAGTCGAGACCGAACTGACGCTGCTGTTCGGGGACGTGCGAGGCTCAACTTCCCTCGCCGAGAAGATGAGCCCATCCGAATTCAGCACTCTTATTAGCCGCTTCTTCATCGGGTTATGGGGGCTGGCTTCTAGTATCAGATCCCGGCACCCGATCCGCACCGCGACATTCTAGCACGCAGCAGCGCCGGACCGGCGCATGTCTCGAGGCTGTCTGGAGGGCTTGCACAGTCCGGCGCTCTATGTCAGGATGTTCTGTATGAGAATTGGCGCCTTCGAGATCGCGGATGATGCCCCCACCCTCACCAACACTCGGGCCCTGGTAATGCTGCGGCCCTGGGTGGATGTCGGGCGGGTGGGTACCCTCGTACTCAGAAAGATTGAGAGTCACCTCGGCGCGAGAGAGGTCGGAAAGCTGGCCCGCCCGGGCAACTTCTTCGATTTCACAATGTACCGTCCGCGAGCGCAAGCAAATGACGGGCAGAGGTCATTGAGTATTCCCAACAGTGAAATCCACTACGCCCACGACGACGCCACGGACCGGGACCACCTCTTCCTTCACCTGCGAGAGCCCCATGCACGAGGCGAAGACTTCACCGATGCCATCGTCGAGGTGTTCCAGTACTTCAACGTGACCGAGTACTGCCGTGTCGGGTCGATGTACGACTCGGTGCCCCACACTCGGCCCTTGCGTGTCACCGGCTCTCTCACTGAAGACCAGGAGCTCCGATCCCAGGGGATCGTCTCCATCCACCAAAACACATATCAGGGTCCCACCAGCATAGTGAATTTGGTCAACCAGTCCCTCGACGATATGGGAGTGGAGTCCACGAGCCTGATGCTGCACCTACCGCACTATGTCCAGCTCGACGAGGACTACATGGGCGTAGCCCGCATGATGGAGGCGATGTGCGCCCTCTACGGATATCCAGAATCCTTGATTGATACTGAAAAGGGCGAGATCCAGTATCGAGAGATATCCCAGGGGGTCAAAAACAACCCCGGGGTAGCGAAACTCTTGGAGCACATGGAGAGGGAGTACGACCTCCAGCAACCCACCAGCGACCCGGAGCAGGTTGAAGAGGGCGACACTCTTTTAATGCCGACCGAGATGGAGGATTTCCTCCGTGAGCTCGAGGGTCGGCCCCGCGACCCGGAGGAGTAGGGCCTCGTTCTTATCTCAACCGCCACTTAGAGCATGCGATTAGGGTAGGGCTATTTTGCCCATCACGCCGGTTCGCGCGATCACACTGGCGATACTTTCCGCAGTAGCCCTCGGCCTGCTCATTCCACGTCAACCAAACCACAATCAACGCCGCTCCGGGGTTCCCTCACGTGCTATTTGGAGTCGCCAAGACGCAGTCTGGCACACCTGTTACCGCAGGCACATTGATTGAGGCCGGGATCGGGAACGTCAACTACGCACAGACTGTAAACCAATCGACGGACGCAGGATCACAAGACACCCTTACGCACTCTCTGACCGGCAGCGGTCTTAACTACGGCGCCTCCGCATATTTCCAAATATGTACCTACAACCCCGGCTACCGAGGCAGTCGAAGGGGGTGCGGAAGGCAATCAGATAGTGTTATTCGTGGCGGGGATTCAGCCAGAGGCCCAGCCGTCAACCGTCTTCCGGCAGGGCGGCTCACATCGGGTCGATCTGACCATCCCCTCGTTGGCCGCGCCGACAGCCATCCCTGCAACGCCATCCACATCAGCATGCACGGTCGCAGGAGCGCCCTCCGCACCCGACCCCGGCCGCGCGCGACGGCGATCTCTACGCCTACGGCAACGCCCACGCCGACTCATGAGCCGATTCCAGTGGTTTCTGCGTGGGGCCCCCTGGCGATACTGGGTGCTGTGCTCGCGATGCTGACAGCGCTGGCGGTACATCGTAAACCCGATGCTACCTGAGGCTAGTTCGCCAGCACGCCGCCTAATACTACCCGTCTCATCCGAAGAGCCTTGCCCCCTGCAAGAAGGAAGAATCACGCTGACAATTTGCCCTTCGACGAGATCAGGGCGAATGGGGAATCTAAAACACGATGGTGGTGTGGTCGTCGAACGAACGCCCTTGATCGACGCTCTTGGCGCAAATTCGCAGGGCACCAAGGTGAAATTGTTGAGTGAAGGACACCCCATGAGCCCGTGCTCGTGGGGCCCTGGATAGGAAGTGGACCGGCACCCCGTTCCACACCACCCACAAAAGGCGGCTCGCCGCCTAGCCGCGGCTGGGTTCGTCCATTTCCTCGCGGGCCTTGCGGACTAGCTCGGGCAGGTGATCATCGTTGGCCAGTCGCTGCTCCAGGTGCACCATCCTGGCCGGGTTTGCCGTCTCGACCATCACGTCTCCATAGGCCTTGTCGTACCAGAACCGGGAGTTGCCTGCGAGGTCGTCCCGAATCGCCTGCAGATCCTCGTCGGCATGGCGCTGCTCCAGGTTGATCGTGAACATCCGCCTGCGAGTACCGCCGCCAAACGAGGCGTGCTTCGTAGCGTGGTTGAACATCAGCAGATCGCCCGGCTTCACCGGCAGCGCAAAGGCAGGGAGCTGGCTGCCATGGATAGCCCATGTGTCCTCGATGACGTTCGACTTGGAGTTCGGGGCTGCAACTTCCAGCGATTCTGCGAAGACATCGCCAACTTTGTGGCTGCCGGGTATTACCCGCAAGCATCCCGTTTCAGGGGCCACGGGGTCCAGGTAAAACCCCATCTTCACCGACATGTACTTCTTGTTCATGTAGCCGTCAGAATGCCACGGGGTGTCGCCGACGTAGTAGTTGCCGTCGCTGGACGTATAGTTATAGTCGTCCCCCAGTATCGATGACGCTATGCCATTTATGCGTGCGTCGTCGATCAGGGTGCTCATGTATGCGTCTCTATCGATAAATGGCAGCAGGGCGGACCTGCGCTCCTGATCGTGGGTGCGCCCGCCATGACCACCGCCATAGTCGCGCCAAACACGCTCGAAGCCTTCCACGATGTCATCTATCTTGTCCGACAGCAGGCCGTCGAATCGCAAAAAACCGAAGTCGTTGAAATACTTGATCTGTCCTTTGCTCAGTCTCATATCGGTGCTCTCCTTTAACGCTGCATCGCAATTGTAGCCCACGCATTTTATTAGGCCTACTCAGTAGTCACCCCAGACGCTCGTGACCGCCATTGCCCTCGAAATTGCGAGTACTGAACACACCCAGGTCCCGTCCCTGGTGTACGTGGACGATGACCTCTTGTCTTGTAATCCCCACGGAATCCATGAGCTGCTCGTCGATGATGTCGATCAGGTCCTGTATTTCCTCGGTGGTAATACTCTCAGCGACATTGAGCGTGGCGTGTACTACGGTATCCGCGAAGTGGATATCGACGCGCCCGACGGCGCTCTCCTCAGTCACTACCGTGTAACATTCTGACTGCGCGGTCCTCGCCTCTCGCTCAAAAAAGAACTGTGCCATGTTTAACCACCTGAGATATATCTGAAATTTCGGGCGCGTGCGACTGAGGCCACGTCCCGTTCGCGGGGCTACTCTCGAATCTGTCCCGTGCCCTGCATCGTCCACTTGTATGATGTGAGCTCGTTTAGGCCCAGAGGGCCGCGAGCATGGAACTTGTCCGTGCTGATGCCAACCTCGGCGCCCATGCCGAATTGGCCTCCGTCGTTGAAGCGAGTGCTGGCATTTACCATTACAACCGAGGCGTCCACCTCGTCCTGGAAACGGCTGGCTGAGGAGTAGTCCTCCGTGACGATAGCCTCAGTGTGACCAGACGTGTACTTCTCGATATGTTCCAGCGCCTCGTCCAGAGAATCGACGACCTTAACGGCCGCGGTCAAAGCAAGGAACTCCATCCCCCAGTCGTCGTCTACTGCGGGGATGATGGCGGACCCACTCGCAGGGCCAAGAATGCTCAGGGCGCGGGCATCGCAGTGCAACTCCACCCCAGCCTTCCCCAGCTTTGAGGCTACCTTCGGCAGGAATGCAGGCGCTATGGCCGAGTCGACCAGTAGCGTGTCCAGGGCATTACAGACGTAGGGCCTTGAAATCTTCGCGTTGACCGCGATATCGACCGCCATATCGACATCTGCCGAGCGATCTACATAGGTGTGGCATACGCCGATCCCACCGGTGATGGCAGGCATCGTCGCTTCGGCCCCCACCCGACGAACAAGCTCCGCGCCGCCCCGCGGGATCATGAGATCGATGTGCTCCTTCATTCCCAGCATCTGCCCGACCAGCGCCCGGTCCGTCGACTCGATGAACTGCACGGCGTCTCTGGAGATTCCCGCCTCTTCGATCTTGTCTCTCACCAGCGCAGCCAGCAGCGAGTTCGAGTTGAACGCTTCCTTACCACCTCGCAGAATGACGGCGTTCCCCGACTTCATGCACAGTGCAGCGATGTCGATGGTGACGTCTGGGCGGCTCTCGTATATCGTGCCAATAACACCGAGGGGCACACGACGCTTCGCGACGCGCAGGCCGTTTGGCAGGACCCGGCCCTCCAATGTCTGGCCTATGGGGTCCGGCAGCGCCGCTATGCCCCGGACGCCCTCCGCCATCCCCTCAATGCGCTCGGCGTCCAACAACAGGCGGTCGAGGATCGCGCTGGATGCACCAGCGTCACTAGCTCCTCGGTAGTCCAGCTCGTTGGCCTCGACGATACGATCCGTGCTCTCGACCAGCGCGTCGGCGATGTACCCGAGCGCCACGTTTTTGACGTGAGTTGATGCCTTGGCCAGTGCCCGGGAACCAACTCGCGCACGCGCGCCGATGACCTTTATTTCCACGACATTTGTCTCGCTCACCGGCATTCCCCCTGGACTACAGAGACACCATGTTGTTGCGGTGGACCACCTCATCACCGTACGCGTGGCCCAGGACCTCTTCGATGCGGCTCGAGTGGGAGCCCTTGATCATGTCGAGCTCCGTCGAGTCGTAATTTGTGATTCCAGCGGCAATACGGTTCCCATCCGAGCCTAGTATTGAAACTATGTCGCCACGCTGAAAGGCTCCACGCACCTCGTGGACCCCTGCGGGCAACAGGCTGCTGCTCTGGCTGCGAATGACGTCCGACGCCCCGGCGTCAACAACGATGTCTCCGTGGTTCGTCAGGCCGCTGAGCATCCAGCGCTTGCGACTCTCCATCTTGTCGGCGGTGGAGGGAAAGAAGGTGCCGATATGCTCGCCGCCTGCCAGCCGCGTGAGTACGTCGGCTTCCAGGCCGCTGGCGATGGCAACGTCGACGCCGGAGGCTGTGGCAAGACGTGCCGCGTCCAGCTTGGTCGCCATGCCGCCCTGCCCGCGACCGTCCCACGACTCGCCGCCCATGGCTGCGACCTCGTCATCGAGCGTCTCGACCGTCTCGATCAGTTCTGCCTCGCTGTAGATGTTCGGGTCTGCCGTGAACAGCCCGCCGACCTGACCCAGCATCACCAGGAAGTCGGCGTCTACCAGGTTGGCCACCATGGCGGAGAGGGTGTCGTTGTCACCAAACACGTCTCCCTTGAGCTCATCCACCGCGACGACGTCGTTTTCGTTGACAATTGGCACGACCCGCAGCTCCATCAGGGTCAGGAGCGTGTTGCGGATGTTCAGGTAGCCAAGACGCTCGGAGATGTCTTTGCGGGAGAGCAACGCCTGGGCCACTGGGATTTCGTGCCAGTCGAAGAGCTGCTCGTAGGCGTGCATCAGGCGGCCCTGCCCGGCGGCGGCTAGCACCTGCCTGAAGTGGCCCGGGTCGCCGTCACGGGTGATCCCGAGAACGTGACGTCCTGCGGCCACCGCCCCTGAGGAGACGAGAATGGTCTCGACCCCTGAGAGGCGAAGCAGGGCGAGCTGCTCTACCAGGGTCGCCATGACCTGAAGGTTGAGCCGATCACCGCCGCCCGTCAAGAGCGTGGTCCCGGCCTTTACGACGATGCGGCGGTAGGCTATAGGCTCTCGCCGGGTATTAGAGTGCATTGTCTGAGCGTTGCTCTGGGAAGCCATCTGCAGACCCCGGGGCAGCCCCTCTGCGCGCCTTAGGCACGCGGATTCCAACGAAGGGCCATTATATCAGCGACGGCTACACCCCAACAAGAATGTGGGTCTACTTGACCAATCGGCGCCGCATGAGCATGGCCGCAATTCTGTGGGCTATCAGAGCTATGGCCATCAATTCCACCGTCCAAGCCGCCATCCACCACGTCAAGTCGCCCTCTGCGAGGCCCCTCACCAGGGCTGTAGCCGGGGTCAGCGGCAAGATCCAGGATGCATTCTGCACCCATTCCGGAAGCCGATCGAGGGGGAAGAATACCCCGCTGACGTAGAACATGGGCATGACGAACAGCGTAAAGAAGTTGTTCATCGCGCCGATGGTCGTTGCAGTGGCCGTGAGAATCATGGCAATGGCGGCGACGGAGAACCCGATCAGATAGGCGGCGGGAATCGCCAGGATGGCGAACGGCGAGGTGATGAGCCCAAAACTCACCGCGACGATGAGCACGGCTGTGCCCGATACGGCGGCGCGAGTCGCGCTCCACATGACCTCTCCAGCAACGATGTCTTCTGGCTGCAGTGGCGTGAACAACACCGCTTCGTAAATATTGTGAGTCGACATGCGCAGGTACGCGCCGTAGGTGCTGTCGAAGGTCGCATGGAACATGGCGTAGCTGGCGATTAGGCCTGGCGCGAGGAACTCAGCATACGGCCGGTCACCGACGTCCTGGATGAACGCGCCGAGCCCGAACCCGATGGCCACGAGCATGATGAAGGGCTCGACGGCGATGCCGCCGATCTCTACCTTCCAGCCTCGCAAGAAGGCGTCCCGGTTGCGCTGCCAGACCCGGAAGCCGCCCCACCAAACACTGCGCTGTACGGCGTGTAGTACCATTATTCGTCCCTGAGTCCCCGGCCCGTGAGGCGCAAAAAAACGTCCTCCAGATTCGCGGGCCTCCTGACCACCTCATAGTCGTCGAGCAGTCCTCCATCAAGCCGCGAGTCGCCGTTTTCACTGAACACGGACACCGAGTCCCCGGCATCCTCGAATGCGAGGCCTGTGCCCTCCAGCGACTCGAGCAGCCCCGCCTTGCGGTCCATCCCAACGCGAACCTCAACCACCCGCTCGCCCGCATGCTCGCGAACCAGGTCTCGGGGTGAGCCCTGGATCAGGATACGTCCGTGGTCCATCACGATGAGGCGGTCGCACAGGTACGCGGCCTCCTCCATGTTGTGGGTGGTGAGCAGTATCGTGATCCCGCGCGTCTTGAGGTGCATCAGCCTCTCCCAGACCATATGGCGGCTCTGTGGGTCCAGCCCTGTCGTGGGCTCGTCCAGCACAAGTATCCCTGGCTCGTGGAGCATCGCACGGGCGATGTGCAGCCTGCGACGCATCCCCCCAGATAGCTGGTCTGGGGTTACCGACGCCTTGCCACGAAGTTCTACAAGATCCAGAGCTTCCCATATCCGCTCTGTGGCGAGCTTCTTCGGCAGGTTGAAGTACCTCGTAAATGCCAGGAGATTTTGAAAGACATCGAGGTCGGGGTCGAGACTGTCGGCCTGGGACACCACGCCCAGGATGGATTTGACCTCCCGCGGCTCCGCGGTGACGCTCTTGCCCCCGACGAACAGTTCTCCACCCGCCACAGGGGACACACAGGAGATCATTCTCATCGTAGAGGTCTTGCCCGCGCCGTTGGGACCGAGGAAACCGAAGCACTCGCCCCGGTAAATTTCGAAGTCGATCCCGTCTACCGCGACCAGGTCGCCATAGCGTTTGATCAGTTTTTTGGCCGCAATGGCGACAGGCAACGTCATCTTCTGGTTCCGATTGGGGTGAGTATGAGGCGTGGAGATTCGTGAGCACGTATTATACTACGGCGAGGACAGCAAGCGGCTAGTCGCCAGTCAGTCCACTCGCACAAACGTCCCAGAGTCCGCCGTCACCCCTCGCGCGAAAGCTACACAAAGCGGATCGAGTAGAGGTCGGCCTCTTTGAGGTTGACCCGCAGCCGCACCGTCTTGCCTGCCATGGCGCTCAGGTTAGCCCCGCCGTCCCACTCCACCGTCCCACTCCACCGTCCGCTCGATTTCGTCGCCGAATATCTCGCCGCTGGCTAGGGCAGTCTCGCCGTCATCAATCTCGAATCGCACGTGGCCGGCGACCGAGGTCGAGTAGTTCATCACCAGACTGGAGCCTACACAGGCAGGTAGGGGTATGTGAGAGAGCATATGAGACTCACACACTTGTTCATAGAGCAAGGTCTTTGAGGCGTCAGGTGACATTTACTGTGGATGCCCTGAGATTATTGGGCTGCTATAAAACATCATACGTCTTGGTGAGGCAGGTCTAAGGCACAAATGAGGATCCACGTCGGGTTTGTTGTCGAAACTCAGAAATTCCTTGGAGATCCCTCATCACTGCGATTTGGGAGGGGTCGAATATGAATTCAACTCGATCGTCGGTGAGGCTGACGGTAAATCCACGATTCGTGAATCGACTCGATGGGGTTGTCGAACGAAAACTGAGCTCGTTGAAGGTTTTTTGTGTGCCGGCCAGTCTGTGCCTCCATCCAAGAGATAAAAGCAATCGGGGAACGGAGACTGGAGGATTCGGCTCTTTATGGAAAAGAGTGATCAAACTCCCTGATTCTTCCTTATACGTCTTTATTTCAAAATCGCCGAAATCTGGAATCGACAAATTGTTCTCAGGCACTCCCAACAGATCTTCAAGGGTGTTTCCGTGATTGCCGTCGTTTCCTTGCCTTGTACCTTGATGCCATCTGCCCACGACGCTTCTTAGCCGATCCAACAATACTTGTAAGGTTAAGTCCTGGTTTGCATCGTGCACGTAGATCCTCCTAACATTAACTAATTGTGGTCGATGAAACCGTCGTGAGATCGCTCCGGATCTTCTCGCATCGCGATAGGCACGGCGAGGATCGGAGCGGCGCATTGCTAACTTGTGCCGTTGGCTTGGAACCAGTTTCACATCAGAGTATCAACATAGCATCGCCGAAGCTGTAGAAGCGGTAGCCTTGGGACGCCGCTTCCTGGTAGGCCGATAGAAGGCGGTCACGGCCTGCTAGGGCGCTGGTTAGCATTAGTAGCGTGGATTTGGGCAGGTGGAAGTTGGTGACGAGGGCGTCCACGAGCTGGAAGCGGTAGCCGGGGTATATGAAGATGTCGGCCCAGCCTGATCCCGATGATACATTTCGGTCCATAGACACTGCTGCCGCTTGCTCCATCAGTCGCACTGCCGTGGTACCCACCGATATTACTCTGCGGCCCTCGGCCTTGGCCTTGCCGATGGCCTCCGCCGCGTTATTGTTGAGCTCCCAGTACTCCGGGTGCATTTTGTGCGATTCAGGGTAGTCCACGATGACCGGACGGAAGGTGCCGAGGCCGACGTGGAGGGTAACGAAAACGGTCTCGGCGCCCTGCGACCGGATTTTGTCCAGCAGTTCCGCCGTGAAATGCAGCCCCGCCGTCGGCGCGGCCACGCTGCCCTGCGTCCTCGCGTACACCGTCTGGTACCGCTCCGGGTCGGCCAGCGGCTCGTGGATATACGGAGGCAGCGGCACGGCCCCCAGCGCGTCCAGGTGCTCTTCGCCGGACATCTCTACTGTCCGCGAGCCGTCCTCGTGGACTTCGACGACCTCGCCGGTGATACGGCGACCGTCTCGCGAGGCTTCGAACTTATCACCCTGCCGCATCCGACGGCCCGGCTTCACCAGGGCGTGCCATCTGCCGGGCTCAAGACGTCGCAACAGTAGCAGCTCAGCACTCCCACCGCCGGCCCGTGTGGCATAGAGTCTGGCCGGGATTACCCGGCTGTCGTTGAACACCAGCACGTCGCCGGGCCGTAGATACTCGGGCAGGTCGTAGAACCGGCGATGCTCAAGGTTGCCGGACGCCCGGTCCAGCACCATTAGCCGCGAGTGGTCTCGCGGCTCCACAGGGGTCTGGGCGATCAGCTCTTCGGGCAGGTGGTAGTCGAAGTCGTCCGTCTTCAAGTTAGATCCTATCGGTATGGAACTCTCTCGAGAGAGAGGCACTAGTTGGGGTGTGTACGAGTTGCCGAAACTGTCCCCCTCATCCTAACCTTCTCCCCCCAGGAAGGGGAGAAGGGACCGGACCTCCTCTCCC